>OCVT010000191.1_pt1 | contig 22729 bp, 17 predicted proteins | sample 1539111 | NCBI WGS metagenome assembly OCVT01 (sample SAMEA3991482, study PRJEB22521) | metagenome | biome: anthropogenic terrestrial biome; feature: sewage plant; material: raw primary sludge | place: Sweden | collected 2012-09-26 | reverse complement strand
AGGTGTGCTGGTATTGTGTACGGGTAAGGCGACCAAGCGCATTGAGGAATTTCAATTACATACAAAGGAATATGCCGCTACTTTGCAGTTGGGTGCTACAACGGTGAGCTATGATATGGAGCATGAGGAGAATGAGAAATTCCCTACAGAACATATTACTAGTGAACTGATATGCAGTATACTGCAACAGTTTATCGGTGATATTGAACAAGTTCCGCCTACTTATAGTGCAGTGAAGGTAAACGGAGATCGTGCTTGTGACTTGTGCCGTGCTGGTGAAGAAGTAAAGCTGAGATCCAAAAATGTACACGTTGAGGAAATTGAGGTGACAGACTTTGATGCAGAAAAGATGCAACTCAGCATTCGTGTTGTATGTGGAAAAGGAACATATATACGCGCTTTGGCACGTGACTTAGGCCGTGCACTTGGCAGCGGCGCATATTTGACAGCATTAAGACGCACAAGAGTTGGCGATTTTACAGTAGATAAATGTCTCGATTATGAGCATATTAAAGAATGGTTAGTACAAACTGAAAAATAAACATGAAGTTATCACAGTTCAAATTTAATCTGAATAAGGAACAGGTAGCCCTGTATCCACACAGTTTCACTCGTGAATTCACAAATGATGATGGCGTCAAGGAATCTTTCAAGGTGACTCGTCGTGATGAGAGCCGTCTGATGGTGCTACACAAAAAGTCTGGTGAAATAGATATGTTCAAAAAGGATTCTAAGGGTAATCCTATTGAGGGTGAATATCTGGAATTTCGCAATATACTTGATTATTTTGGCGAAGGCGATACCTTCGTTTTTAATGATACAAAGGTTTTTCCTGCACGTCTTTATGGCACAAAGGAAAAAACCGATGCAAAGATAGAGGTATTTTTGTTGCGTGAACTCAATGAAGAGATGCGCTTGTGGGATGTTCTTGTAGAACCAGCTCGCAAGATTCGTATAGGAAATAAGCTTTTCTTTGACGAAACTAGTACAATGGTTGCTGAGGTTATAGACAATACAACAAGCCGTGGTCGTACGCTTCGTTTTCTATATGATTGTGATCATGACGAGTTTAGACATGATTTGTTCTCACTAGGCGAGGCTCCATTGCCACGTTATATTATAGATAACCGCGAGAGTAATCATGCTACACCTCAAGATCTTGAAGATTTTCAGACAGTATATGCCAAGAATGAAGGAGCTGTAACAGCTCCTGGTACTGGATTGCACTTTAGTCGTGAACTGATGAAACGTTTGGAGATACGTGGAATCAATGATGCTTATATAACATTGCATTGTGGACTTGGAAACTTTAATCCTATTGAGGTTGAAGATTTGACGAAACATAAGATGGATTCTGAGCAGATGGTTATTACAGCTGAGGCTTGTGACTTGGTAAACAAGACAAAGCAAAACGGACATCATGTCCTTGCCATTGGTACTAGTGTTGTTAAGGCAACTGAAACGGCTGTCGGTACAGATGGTCTGTTGAAGGAATACTCTGGCTGGACAAATAGGTTCATCTTCCCTCCATTTGATTTTGGATTGGCAGACTGTATGGTTTCCAATTTCTATCATCCATATTCTACATTACTTATGTCAACAGCTGCTTTCGGTGGTTATGACATAGTTATGGAATGTTACAAGAGAGCTTCTGCTAACGGTTATATGTTTGGCTGCTATGGCGACTCTTTGTTGATACTTAACGATTGATAATTGATAACAACATTGGCTTTACATAAAGTTTACCTAGGTTTGGGCTCAAACATAGGAAACCGTAAGCGCAATATGCGCGAAGCTGTTCAATACATGGAAGGCTTGATTGGTACGGTAATGCACCAGTCGGCTCTATATGAGACTGAACCGTGGGGATTTGAAAGTCCCAATCTCTTTATAAATATGTGCGTTTGCGTGGAAACACCTCTTGCTCCTAGACAATTGCTCGAGGCGACTCAGGACATAGAGAAACGCATGGGGAGAGTGGGAAAGTCTGTAAATCATGAGTATCAGGACCGCATAATAGACATAGACATATTGCTTTATGATGATTTGACGGTAGATGAACCTGACTTGAAAATTCCTCATCCGTTGATGAAGGAGAGAGAGTTTGTCATGACTCCCCTAAATGAGATATTGAAAAAGAAGTAATTGTTGGTTTTGTTCTGATGTATCAAAACCATAATGATAAAAAAAATCCCGCAACTCAATAGAGATGCGGGATTTTCTTATTCTTAATCCGATAACCAGATTACTTACGAAGACCGAGTTCCTTAATGATAGCACGGTAGCGATTGATGTCGCGAGCGTAAAGATAATCAAGCAATGCACGGCGCTTACCTACAAGCTGAGTAAGTGAACGAGTTGTCACTTTGTCCTTGCGGTTAACCTTTACATGCTCAGTAAGATGCTTGATACGGAATGTGAAAAGAGAGATCTGGCTCTCTGCAGAACCTGTGTCAGTAGCAGACTTACCATACTGGTTGAAGATTTCTTCCTTCTTTGCTTTGTCTAAATACATAGCTTTGAATTTGATTAAATATTTGCATCATTACATCCTTCGGGTGTCAAACTGCCTTAATCACAACAGTCACGCTCTCGAATGCATCGGATTCTCCGAAAATGCGCTGCAAAGTTAGCAATAAAAGTTAAAAGTAAAGTGCTATAATTAGATAGATTTATTCGCTATAACGTTTTTTAACGTGCCTATATAAACCATTAGTAATCAATAATGAACAATACCTCAGTTATTTTTTGTAATTTTGCATCGAAATTGTAATTTAGCATATTTAAGGTAAAGAAATGCAAGACATTAGAAACATTGCAGTAATTGCACACGTCGATCACGGAAAAACAACATTGGTCGACAAAATGATGCTCGCTGGAAAACTCTTCCGTGACGGACAGGATAACAGTGGCGAAGTTCTTGACTCCAATGATTTGGAGCGTGAGCGAGGTATAACCATTCTTTCAAAGAATGTATCAATAAACTGGAAAGGCGTAAAAATCAATATTCTTGATACTCCCGGACACTCTGACTTCGGTGGAGAGGTTGAGCGTGTGTTGAATATGGCGGATGGCTGTCTTTTGCTTGTTGATGCTTTTGAGGGTCCTATGCCTCAGACTCGTTTCGTTTTGCAGAAAGCTTTGCAACTCGGATTAAAGCCAATCGTTGTAGTTAATAAAGTTGATAAGCCAAACTGCCGCCCTGAGGAAGTGTATGAAATGGTTTTCGACCTTATGTGTGATCTTAATGCCACTGAGGAACAACTTGATTTCCAAGTTGTTTATGGTTCGGCTAAGAATGGTTGGATGGCAGAGGATTGGAAAAATCCAACAGATAATATCGAATATCTACTTGATAAGATTATAGAAATCATCCCTGCTCCAAAACATCTTGAAGGAACTCCACAGATGTTGATTACTTCTCTTGACTATTCTAGTTATACAGGTCGTATAGCTGTCGGTCGTATTCACCGTGGTGAATTGAAGAATGGAATGAACATTACGATTTGTCATCGTGACGGAACTACTGAAAAGACAAAGATCAAGGAATTGCGTACTTTCGAAGGCATGGGTCACAAGCCTGCAGCTATAGTTGAAAGTGGTGATATCTGTGCTGTCGTAGGTTTGGAGCGTTTTGAGATCGGTGATACTATTGCTGATTTTGAAAATCCAGAAGCATTGCCACCTATTGCTGTTGATGAGCCTACGATGAGTATGCTTTTCACCATCAATGATTCTCCATTCTTTGGTAAAGAAGGCAAATTCTGTACCAGCCGTCATATCAATGACCGTTTGCAGAAAGAACTCGAAAAGAACCTTGCTTTGCGTGTAACTCCTTGTGAGGATTCAACAGATAAATGGATTGTCAGTGGTCGTGGTGTACTCCACCTTAGTGTGCTTGTTGAGACAATGCGCCGTGAGGGTTACGAACTTCAGGTTGGTCAGCCACAGGTAATTTACAAGCAAATTGATGGTGTTAAGTGTGAACCTGTTGAGGAACTCACGATTAATGTGCCACAAGACTATTCTAGCAAGATGGTAGATATGGTTACTCGCCGTAAGGGTGAACTAACAGGTATGGATACTGAGGGTGATCGTGTAAATATCACATTTGATATCCCTTCACGTGGTATCATTGGTCTTCGTACAAATGTACTTACTGCAAGTCAGGGTGAGGCTATCATGGCACATATATATAAGGAATACCAGCCATACAAGGGCGAAATTACCCGTCGTATAAACGGTTCAATGATTGCCATGGAGACAGGTACTGCCTTTGCTTATTCAATAGATAAACTCCAGGATCGCGGTAAATTCTTCATTGACGCTGGAGATGACATTTATAATGGCCAGGTTGTAGGTGAGCATGTTCATGATAATGATTTAATTATAAATGTAACTAAGGCAAAACAGCTTACCAACGTACGTGCCAGTGGTAGTGATGATAAGGCTCGTGTAATTCCAAAGACTGTAATGAGTCTTGAGGAATGTCTGGAATATATCAAGGAAGATGAATATGTAGAGGTGACTCCGAAGAATATGCGTATTCGTAAGATAATCCTTGACCACCAGGGCCGTAAGCGTTCAAATAAGATTTAATATTTATAAATCTATATTATGACTGGATTATACATTTTTATAGCACTTATAGCAGTCGCCCTCATAGGATGGGGCGTTGCTGAATTGAAAAGCCGTACAATAACATTCGAACATTCTGAAGCTGAAAAAGAAGAGGCAGAACTCATTCATAAAGAGCAGGAGGAACGTGAATTCAAGGAGCAGGATCTTAAGGATTTGCTAGCTCATAATAGTACAAAAGGCTACAATGCAGTAGATTAAATGCAATAAATTCAATATCAAGGCGTTTCATAATAAAATACATTTTATTATGAAGCGCTTTTTCTTTTTATTATCTGTTTGTGCAACGACATTCTTTTGCAATGCACAGAGTCGTGTTGGAACATTTTCAATCATTCCAAAGGTTGGTGTCTGTCTGTCTAATATGACCGACAATGATTTTGTTATTGGTGGAAAAACAACTTGTTCGCCAAAATACAAAGCTGGTTTTACTGGTGGCGTTGAGACTGAGTATCAGTTGGCATCGTCGTTGAGTATTTCTCTTGCTGCATTGTATACAATGCAGGGTTGCCGATATCTTAACGAAAGTGGATTGGTTGCTTCTTCATCTGTTAACTATGAAGGATATTCTAATCATACAGTTAACTTACATATAATAAATGTGCCGCTTACATTTAATTATTATGTGGCTGAGGGATTGGCTGTGAAAGCTGGTGTGCAAATGGGATTTGCTATTGATACCAACGAAAAGTATGATGTAACACCTTTTACTATAAAGGACCATACAGGGGAGCACATTTATGGCGATATGGTGAATTACGATAAAAATACAAACGATAAATACAAGAGTGTTGATGTTTCAATACCTTTGGGCGTGTCTTATGAATATATGAACGTCGTCGTTGATGCAAGATATAATATTGGTATCACAAAAAACAATAAGGTGAATGATTCCAAGAGCAATTTCTTTGCACTGACTGTAGGATATAAGTTTGATATGTGAAATAGATAATGAATAAATTACTTAATACTTTAATACTATTAATCCTTATTTTTACACAGACTTCTTGCGAGCGGGTAACTTTTGATAAGTCTGGTGTGGAGAATAAAAATGGTTTTGAACTTAATTTCCATGTAGGAAACATTGATACTCGTAGTATCGTTGACGTGTCAAAAGTGTGTAATAAGATTAACTTTGCCGTATATGACAGTATTGGTGACAGGGTTAAATCTATCAGTCAATGTTCTGATTATGATAATGATTTCGGTACAATTAAAGTATCCTTACCAAAAGGAAACTATAAGGTGGTGACTTTAGCGCATAGTGGCAACGCAAATGCCTCTACTACAAACATGAACAGAATAACTTTTAATGGAAAGGTGACAGATACATTCTTTTATAGTAATGATATTAACGTGAATGGAAACTCTGATTATCAGATGACTCTTAAAAGATGTGTAGCAAAGATATTATTCACGGTAGAGGATAAGGTTCCTGGAGATGTTAAGCAGATAAAGTTTTATTATACTGGGGGGAGCAGTACTTTAGACGGAGTTAGCGGCTGGGGATGTGTAAACTCACGACAGACAGAAATACGTGATGTTCAAGTTGAGGCTCATGCTGATTCTTCAGTTTATGAATTATATACATTCCCCCACGATGCCAATAGTTTTTTGAATATAACCGTTTCATGCCTTGATGAGTCTGGAAATAAAGTTTATGAGCAGCTGTTTGAGGATGTTCAGGTTTCAATGTGCGGCACTACATCCTGTAATGAAAAATTGTTCTCCGGAGGTGAAGTGAGTTCGTCAAAAGGTGTTGCCCTGAAAGCTAATGATGAATGGAGTGATGGAGGAGTATATAAATATTGATGAAAAAGCGTAAGTTGGCAATTATAATGAAATTGCCAACTTTTAAAAAAATATTGTCTACTTAGGATATACCATATTTTCTTCTTTGATATTTTCCAATACTTCGTGCAGATATTTAGCTGCTTCGTATTTTGCCATTGGAAGATCATGAAGAAGATAATTGCCGCAGTCTTTTGCTGCAGCTCCAGGTATTTCGCCTTCGAAATTCGCAACAAACTTAAAGGTTCGCTTCATAAGTTCAATAATATCCTTGCTTTCCACATCTCCCTTGACTAGCAAATAGTTGCCTGTAAGACATCCCATAGGTCCCCAATATATTATGCGGTCTTTCCATTCTGCATCATTGCGAAGATATGTTGCGGCAAGATGTTCAATAGTGTGTATTGCTCCATTATGCAATACAGGTTCTCTGTTGGGCTCCTTCATCCTGATGTCAAAAGTGGTGATGGTTTCGTTGCCTACATTATCTTTGCGGCTAACATAAATACCACGAAGAAGAGCATCGTGATTTATAACAAAACTTGGTATCTTATCCATAATCATTTATTTATAGCGTCAATAAAACTCTTTGTAACTTCAAAACTTCCTTCAGCCATACGATCCCAGAAATCGAAATACATTTGTGCTTTGTTATCTTTAAGTGGAACATCACTTATTATTCTGAAGCTGATAAATGGTGTGTCAAATATATGGCATGTTTGTGCGATGCTGCAACTTTCCATATCTACGGCAGTAGAATTAGGGAACTTATCCATTATTTGTTGCATTTTCTCTCGGCTGTCAACAAACCATTCTCCGCTGACTGTAAGTCCCTTTTTTATTTTAAGTTCGCCATGGTTTAGTCCCAATGCAACATCTACCAGATATGCTGGTGATTTAAAACGTGCAGGCATACCGAGAATCTGTCCAAATTCGCATTCGTCTCCACAATATGCATCGTGATATGTACACTCTTCAGCAACAACAACGTCACCGACATTCAGTGTAGTATCGGCACCACCAGCGCATCCTGTTGAAATAATGAGGTCAGGGTGATGCTCTGATATCATCTTTGTGGCACCAACAGTAGAATTAACCTTGCCAATGCCGCATTTCTGAATAATGATATTTTCATCATTTTGAAATACTTTTTCCAGTTGTGCGAATTCTTTATCCATCGCAACTATAATTCCTATCTTCATATTTGTATATGTATTCTTTGTTGCAAAGTTAATAAAAACCTTATCTTATAAACAAATAAATTATTGTTATTTATAGATAATGTGCCTCTGTATTCCTTTTTATGAAGATAAGTACATAAATGTTTTATGTATTTATATGTCCCATTAATACATAAAAAATCCTTATTTTGATGCATTGTTACTGTTTAATACTAATAGTGTCTAAATTGTGTCATATTGTAACAATAGAAGAGTTGTAGCCTTACAGTTTAGTATTTTTTGTCTATTTGAATATCTTTTTGTATTGTGTTTAGTCGTTTTAAGTGTCATTTTGCTAACTTTGCACCATAAATAGCAAACAAATTGTAACCAATAAACAGTAGAAAATATTATTATGTGTGGAATCGTATCAATATTCAACATTCAAGAGCAAACTCCTGAACTAAGACAGAAAGCTTTACGTATGAGTCAGAAAATTCGTCACCGTGGTCCTGATTGGAGCGGAATATATTGTGGCGGTTCTGCAATTTTGGCTCATGAAAGATTATCAATTGTAGATCCTGAATCAGGAAAACAACCATTGTTTAGTCCTGATATGAAACAAATTCTTGCTGTGAATGGTGAGATATACAATCATCATGATATAAGGAAGCAATATGCTGGTAAGTATCAGTTCCAGACAGGAAGTGACTGCGAAGTTATTCTTGCTTTGTATAGAGAGAAGGGCATTAATTTCCTTGAGGATATTAATGGTATTTTTGCATTCGCACTTTATGATGCCGAAAAGGATGAGTTCCTTATTGCTCGTGATCCAATCGGAGTTATACCTCTTTATATAGGATATGACGATGACGGAAAAATTTATGTAGCAAGTGAACTGAAAGCTCTTGAAGGTAATTGTGACAGATACGAGGTCTTTTTGCCAGGACATTATTATAGTAGTCGTGAAGGTAAGATGAAGCGTTATTATACACGTGATTGGATGGATTATGATAATGTGAAAGACAACAAGGCTAGTGTTAAGGAAATACATGATGCTATGGAGGATGCTGTTAAGCGCCAACTTATGAGTGATGTTCCTTATGGAGTGTTGCTTTCAGGCGGACTCGATTCTTCTGTAATTAGTGCTATAGCTGAGAAATACTCTCAGAACAGAGTCGAGGATAATGGTTCCACAAAGGCTTGGTGGCCTAGGCTTCATTCTTTTGCTGTAGGGCTTAAGGGAGCTCCTGATTTGGAAAAGGCTAAATTGGTGGCTGATCATATAGGAACTGTTCATCATGAAATTAACTATACCATACAGGAAGGTCTTGATGCAATCCGCGACGTTATATATTTTATCGAAACTTATGATGTCACAACCGTGAGAGCTTCTACTCCAATGTATCTTTTGGCACGAGTAATTAAGAGTATGGGTATAAAAATGGTTCTCTCTGGTGAGGGAGCTGATGAAATTTTTGGTGGATATCTTTATTTCCATAAAGCACCTTCTGCAAAGGCTTTCCACGAAGAGACTGTTAGAAAATTGTCTAAACTTTATATGTATGATTGTCTGCGTGCTAACAAGAGTCTTGCTGCATGGGGAGTAGAGGGAAGAGTTCCTTTCCTTGATAAAGAATTCCTTGATGTAGCGATGCGTACAAATCCAGAAGCAAAGATGTGCCCAGGACAGACAATGGAAAAGAAGATTGTAAGAGAAGGATTTGCTGATATGTTGCCGGCTGAGGTTGCTTGGCGACAAAAGGAACAGTTTAGTGACGGAGTTGGATATTCATGGATAGACACTTTGAAGAAAATTACTTCTGATCAGGTTAGTGATGAACAGATGGAACATGCAGAAGAAAGATTCCCTGTAAATCCTCCACGTAATAAGGAAGAATATTATTACCGTTCTATTTTTGCAGAACATTTCCCAAGTGATAGTGCAGCACGTACAGTACCTAGCGTACCTAGTGTTGCTTGTAGTACGGCTGAAGCCCTAGCGTGGGATGAAGCTTTCAAGAATATGAATGATCCTAGCGGTCGTGCAGTTACAGGAGTACATGAACAAGCTTATAAAGATTGATTATTATGATAATGGTAAACGACACAAAAAAAGTAATGAAAAAGAGATGGATAATACTTATGCTCTCAATGGTTATTATAGCCATTTCTGGGCTTTTTGTAGGTGAACCCTCGTTTAAATGTGATTTCACGAAGATTAATGCCGCAGATGTCGCATGGCTAATCACTTCAACAATCTTCGTGCTGATGATGACTCCAGGATTGTCATTCTTCTATGGCGGAATGGTTGGAGCCAAAAACGTTATATCAACAATGCTTCAAAGTTTCATAGCTATGGGACTTATTAGTATTCTCTGGGTGGTTTTTGGATTCAGCCTTGCTTTTGGTGATGATATTGGAGGTATTATAGGTAATCCACTGACGTTCTTGATGTTTAAAAATGTCGGAGCAGGAGTCTATATGACAGCTACGGGTAAAGTACTTGGTGGTGCTACAATTCCTCTTGCTTTGTTTGCTTTGTTCCAAATGAAATTCGCTATTATAACACCTTCTTTGATTACAGGATCTTTTGCAGAACGTGTTAGGTTTTCTGGTTATATGTTCTTCATGATATTCTTCTTCGTTATGATTTATTGTCCACTTGCCCATATGACATGGCATCCTGATGGACTCTTTCTGAAATGGGGAGTAGTTGACTTCGCCGGTGGTATTGTTGTCCATGCATCTTCTGGTGTGGCGGCATTAGCAGGAGCTATATTCCTAGGACGAAGAAAGAAATCAACGATAGATGCAGAACCAGCAAATATTCCATTTGTATTACTTGGTGCAGCATTGCTTTGGCTCGGATGGTTTGGTTTCAATGCAGGAAGTTCTCTTCATGCAGACGGTACAGCAGTAAAGGCTTTCTTAAATACAAATACAGCCAGTGCAACTGCGATGATGACATGGATTTTCTTTGATTGTCTTCGTGGACGTAAACCTTCTGCTATGGGTGCTGCCGTAGGATGTGTAGTTGGTCTTGTCGCAATCACTCCTTCTGCTGGTTATGTAACAGTAGGACAGAGCATATTTATCTCTTTTGTGATAACAATTATTTGTAATATTGCAGTTTATTGGCGTAGTCATTCTAGAATAGATGATGCCTTAGATGTATTCCCAACTCATGGAACAGGCGGTATTTTCGGTACTGTTCTAACAGGTATATTTATCCAAGGCGGTTTGATTTCTGGAACATGGGCTGGTTTTATTGTATTCCTCTACCACATATTGGCAGTTGTAATCGTATTTGTTTACACTTTTGGCATGAGCTATTTTGGATATTGGCTTATTGACAAGATGATTCCTATGCGAGTAAGTTCTCAAAGTGAGGAGATTGGTCTCGACCTTAGTCAGCATGATGAACATTATGGACTGGCACATGTTGGAGAGCGTGAATTAGCAGAATATGAAGAACACATAAAAACAAAGAATGAGAATCGCCAATAGAGTGTAATTCTTGTTTTTCGTACATACGGGGCACACTGACTAAGTCTGTGTCCCGTATGTTTTTTTATTTATATTTAAACAGCGTTGAAAATAGGCTGAGTATCGAGATAAAAAATGAACAAATTCATTTTGTTCTCTTCAATATTTGCGCTATCTTTGCACACAGATATCAAAAATATAAACGTTTATACAAATATAATGGAAACTTTAAAGAAATATCTGCCAGACCTCTTGGTTGTGGTAGTTTTTGCAATTATCTCTTTTGCCTATTTCTTTCCTGCTGATACGGAAGGACGAATTTTGTATCGCCATGATGCTTCAGCTGGGCGTGGTGCAGGTCAGGAACAAAGCGAATATCATGATCGCACTGGTAAAATCACACGATGGTCTAATGCTACATTCAGTGGAATGCCAACTTATCAGACTGCGCCAGTTTACAAAAGTACAAACTTGTTGCAGCAGGTAATTAAGGTATATCATTTGTGGTTGCCTGAGAACGTATGGTATGTTTTTGCATATCTTTTGGGATTTTATATCCTGTTGCGTGCTTTTAATTTTAGACAGTCGCTTGCTGCTTTAGGTTCTGTTATATGGGCTTTCTCGTCCTATTTCTTTATCATTATAGCTGCTGGACATATATGGAAGGTGATGGCTCTTGCTTATCTTCCGCCTATGATAGCCGGAGTTGTACTATCGTATCGAAAGAAATATCTTTGGGGCTTTATTGTTACCGCAATTTTCTCTGCGTTTGAAGTTGCTGCAAATCATGTGCAGATGACATATTACTTCCTCTTCGTGATATTTTTCATGATTATTGCATATCTTGTAGAGGCAGTAAAGCAAAAGGATTTAAAGCATTTTGGAAAGGCAACGTTGGCATGTGCTGCCGGTGCCATTATCGGAATAATGCTTAACGTATCCAATCTTTACCATACTTGGCAATACTCTCAGGAAAGTATGAGAGGTAAAAGTGAACTGGTAAAGAAGAATACAGCCAACCAAACCAATAGTGGACTTGATCGTGACTATATAACACAATGGAGCTACGGTATTGACGAAACTTGGACATTGCTTGTTCCAAACACTAAAGGTGGTGCTTCTGTTCCTTTGGCAGCAAATGCTAAGGCTATGGAAAAGGCTGATGCTAATTTCATGCAGGTATATCAGCAAATGGGGCAGTATTGGGGCGAACAGCCTGGAACAAGTGGACCTGTATATGTAGGTGCGTTTGTGCTGATGTTGTTTATACTGGGATTGTTTATTGTTAAGGGGCCGATGAAATGGGCTTTGCTTGGTGCTACGGTACTGAGTATTCTATTGTCATGGGGACGAAACTTAATGCCTTTTACAAACTTCTTCATAGACTATGTGCCTATGTATAGCAAGTTCCGAACGGTGGCGTCGATACTTGTTATTGCTGAATTCACGATACCGCTGCTTGCTATGCTAGCATTAAAGAAGATAGTTGATGAACCAGATATTCTAAAACGCAAGATAAAGTTTGTATATATTAGTTTCGGACTTACTGCTGGTGTTGCATTACTTTTTGCAATTATGCCAAATGCTTTCTTCTCGGATTTCATTTCTTCATCAGAAATGCAAGCCTTTAAGAGTATTCCTGCTCAGTATCTAGGTCCGTTGGAGGATAATCTACGTAATATTCGTGAATATATATTTACGTCAGACTGTTGGCGTTCATTCTGGATTATAGTTATAGGTTCATTCTTCTTGTTGCTTTTCAAGTCAGGAAAGCTAAAGGCCCATTATATGATAGGTGCAATAACATTGCTTTGCCTTATTGATATGTGGCAGGTAAACAAGCGCTATCTTAACGATGACATGTTTGTAGAACAGAGTGTTCGTGAACAAGCACAGCCAATGACAGCAACAGATAAACAGATTCTTCAGGATAAGAGTTTGGATTACCGTGTGCTGAATTTGTCTACCAATACATTTAATGAGAACGAAACAAGTTATTATCATAAGAGTATCGGTGGCTACCATGCTGCAAAACTGCGTCGCTATCAAGAACTTATAGAGGCTTACATTAGTCCTGAAATGCAGAAACTAATGCCTGCTATATCAACCGCAGGGGGTGATATGACAAAGGTTAGCGGTGACAGCATCTTCCCAATACTGAATATGCTCAATGCAAAATACTTTATTGTTCCTTTGCAGGGTAATCAGACGGTAGGAATACAGAATCCTTATGTATATGGCAATGCTTGGTTTGTTGACAAAATAGATTATGTAGACAATGCTAATCAGGAAATAGATAAACTTGGGGAGATAAATCTTCGTCATGAGGCTGTTGCTGATTCTAAATTTAAGAAACAACTGGGACAGTCTAAACCCCAAGACAGTACGTCTTTGGTTAAGATTACTTCATACGAGCCAAACAAGTTGTGTTACGATGTGAAGAGTGCAACGGGTGGAGTAGTGGTCTTCTCAGAAATATACTATCCTGAATGGACTGCGACTATTGATGGTAAATCTGTTGAATTAGGTCGTGCCAACTACGTGCTCCGCGCATTGAATGTTGCACCAGGAAGTCATAAGGTTGTGCTTACTTTCTATCCGAAGAGTGTTGACCAGACTGAGACGATAGCTTATGTTTCTTATATAATACTTCTGCTTGTAGTTTTGCTTACGGTATATATAGAACGTAAGAAAGAAAAGAAAACGCTCTAGTTTTCTATATTAAATAATAAAAGTCTGCATTGTATCATCTTGATAACAATGCAGACTTTTTTTTATAAATTCTATATAACTCTTTATCAAAATTCATCACACTATTCTCTCTAATATAGTCCTTCCCTTCAGTCAAACTATGAACCCAATAGAATTATGACAATCAAAAATATTTTTTTTATTTTTGATTTTTTAATGCCGTTTCCTACATGATTTTGCGAAACGTATTGTTATACAATATGTTAGCTAATGTAGGAGAGTCCGTTGTTATACATTTTAGGGAGTGATTAGGCCCTAATCACTCGGTTATCCTACATGCTTTGCAGAGTGATAAGGGCCTTATTACTCAAAGACGCACCGAAAAAGGTGATTTTATATTTGTTGCACTTCATACATTTTGACCATAATAGGATTTGATTATAAATATTTGTGGTTATACTTACTGAATCACGATACATTTTTTTAAGTTGATACTGATTATCATTATCGTTTTTGAAATCCCTTACGGAAATGGTTGACATGTCGGAATGTTTTATAAATCAGTTTGGTTCCCAAATTTCATTTACAAAGTGAAATGATATTTCTATACTCACAATTCCATGAAAGGCATTATGGTGATTTGCTTTACTGATGAAAACATTGCCTAATGGTCCAACCTAAAAAGCAACTTTTGTATTACGATAGGGGCAAAATCCACTGTTTTAAGTGCAAATACGTGCTTATAATGTAGGAATCATGTAGGAAAGGTGTAGGAAAAGATACTAATATACATGGGTTAACATGTTGACTAGTAATTATTTAAGTTAAAAATGTATGTAATGTAGGTTTATTTTATGTTTTTTTGGGATTCTTCATTTATTTATAGGGGAGATGTTCTCCGTAAATGGTCTTTAATCTTAGTAATTTTTATCCCAGATCTATTAAATATAAATCTTTTAATCACCTTGATTTTATTGACAATTTAATTTGGGCACAGTATGCCCGAACTTATAAACTGAGCCACTATTTGTTAATGCCCCATTTCTTTACTAATGAATCGTATTTCTTCTTTGCTTCTGCGATAAATCTTTTATATTCATCTCCTTCGGGATTGAAAGGCTTGTGATTCATTGCTTCTTTTATAGGCTTCCATTCATTAAGAAATTCATTCGTGTCATTGCCAAAATAAGTTTCAGCAAATCGTTCCCATATATATTCAATAGCTTGATCGCTTGGATGCAGCATATCTTCTTTGTAGAAGCGATAGTCACGCAGTTCGTCATTAACTATTTCGTAGGCAGGAAAATAATCCACATGTTCCTCTTTTGACAGTCGGTCTGCAGCTAGCAACAAAGTTGCCTTACTGAGTTGGCTCTCGTGATACCCGTATTTGCGATATCTGATAGGACTAACCGTCACGATGATTTTAATGTCTCTATTTTTAGACATCAATCTCATAACAGTCTTGCGCAGATAGTTGTAGCATTCATCAGTAGATAGTACTTTCTCAGTAAACAGTTCTTGCGGTTTTTTCATGCAGTTGTCTGCTATTTCGCCTGTCTCATTGAGTATATAAACATGGTTTGTTCCTAGGGTAAGGAAAGCCTTGCTGGGTTTGTTTTCAGCCTCTTCGCAAAATTTTTCAACAGTATGCAGAATACTTGCCGGATTATACATTACGCCATACGGATTTATATCTGTATTGAATTTCTCATCGTGAAATCTCTTGCCCATGTTATTGGCAAAGCAAGAACCCACGAAAAGCATTCTTTCACAAGGATGAATAGTCCATGTTGATTTAGTGATGTTTACTTTTGTTGTAAATTCCATAATCTTGATTTTTGTAAGTTACGTTATAATCTTATGTATTTCGCCGTCTGTGGATGGCACTGCAAGAGAGAGCATAGCTTGAATTTGTACATGCTATTGCTACAGTATTCCTTGTGTGCAAAGATAACAAAAATACAATTATTATTTATGGTATTATCAATTATTAATGCTATATTTGCAGATATAATGCAAACTATAAACAACCATGGAATGTAAAATACCCCATGAATTCAATAAGTTTTATCTGAAAGATGTGACATTCGCCAATCTAATGATGAGACGTATATACAGTGTACTCATAGTAGCCAATCCTTATGACGCATTCATGTTGGAGGATGACGGACGTGTAGAAGAAAAAATATATAATGAGTATATGGAACTTGGACTGAGATATCCACCAACATTTACTCAGGTATCAACAACAGATGAGGCTGCTAAAGTTCTTAATACAACGAATATAGATTTGGTGATTTGTATGCCAGGTAATGCAGATAATGATGCTTTTACTGTGGCAAGAGATATAAAAGGCAGATTTCCTGATATACCATGCGTGGTACTTACACCTTTTTCTCATGGCATTACAAAAAGAATGCAAAACGAAGATTTAAGTATCTTCGACTATGTGTTTTGTTGGCTCGGAAATACGAATCTTATTCTATCAATAATAAAACTCCTTGAAGATAAGATGAACCTTGAACATGACATCAAGGAGAGTGGTGTGCAGATGATACTGCTTGTTGAGGATAGTATTCGTTTTTACTCTTCAATACTACCAAATCTATATAGTTACATCCTTGCCCAAAGTAAGCGCTTTGCAACCGAGGCGCTTAACAGACATCAAACAACGCTTCGTATGCGTGGCCGTCCTAAAGTTGTGCTTGCACGCACTTATGAGGAAGCGATGAATATATATAATAAGTTTGCCGATAATTGTTTAGGTGTAATTAGTGATGCTCGTTTTCCGATTAAGGAGATGTCTTCTAAAGAAAATGTGTTACAACCATCGCCATTGCGTGACTCTGCTGTATATAAAGATCCTGAAGCTGGATTAAAATTGCTTCGTTCTATTCGTCAACGTGACGAGTATGTGGCACTTATAATGGAAAGCTCAGAATGTGAATACCGTGAAAAAGCAGAGACTGAGAATTTCCGTTTCGTGGACAAAAACTCTAAGACCATGAGCCTGGATTTACGCCGACTAATGGAAGAGCATATGGGCTTTGGTGATTTCATTTTCCGTGACCCTGCCTCTCACGAAGAAGTGATGAGGGTAAGTTCTTTGAAGGAATTGCAGGATAATATTTTTAAGATACCAAATGCCTCAATGCTTTATCATATCAGCCGTAACCACATGAGCCGTTGGCTTAGTGCACGTGCCATATTTCCTGTGTCGCAGTTTCTTAAAAATGTCACTTGGCATAAGTTGCAGGATGTAGATGCTCATAGAAGGATAATTTTTGACGCCATAGTAAAGTATCGGCATATGAAAAATCAGGGTGTCGTCGCTGTCTTTGACAGGATGAAATATGACCGTTATGCACATTTCGCACGTATCGGTGATGGTTCTCTCGGTGGGAAAGGGCGTGGTTTAGCTTTTCTTGACAATGTTGTGAAGATGCATCCTGAATTCAATCAATATCACGGAGCATCAGTGCAGATACCAAAGACGGTTGTTCTTTGTACGGATATCTTCGACCAGTTCATGGAACAGAATAATCTTTATAAAATAGCACTCAGTGACGCACCTGATGAGGAGATATTAAAGCATTTTCTTAGAGCGCAGCTTCCCGATTCATTGATAGCAGACTTTTTCACTTTCTTTGATGCAACGAAAAGCCCTATTGCTGTGAGGTCGTCAAGTTTGCTGGAGGATAGTCATTATCAGCCTTTTGCCGGTATATACAGTACGTATATGATACCTAATACTACGGATAAGTATATTATGTTACAGATGCTTGCCGCCGCAATAAAAAGTGTATATGCTTCAGTGTATTATCGTGACTCTAAAGCATATATGATGGCAACGAGCAATGTTATTGACCAAGAGAAAATGGCTGTCATCTTGCAGGAGGTTGTGGGTCATCAATATGGAGATCATTTCTATCCTAACATGAGTGGAGTGTTGCGTTCAATAAACTATTATCCTATAGGCAATGAAACGGCAGAAGACGGTATTGCTTCTTTGGCTTTGGGACTTGGAAAATACATTGTTGATGGTGGACTGACTTTGCGAGTCTCTCCTTATCACCCAGACCAAGTTATGCAGACAAGTGAAGTTGAAACAGCTTTACGTGAAACCCAGACTCAATTCTATGCTTTGGATATGTCTGATGTTGGAAGTGACTTTAAGGTTAATGATGGATTTAATATCATGAAACTTAAAGTAAAGGATGCCGAGTATGATAAATCTTTGAATTATATAGTTTCTACTTTTGATCCTTATGATCAAATGATTTATGATGGTTTGTATGATGGTGGACGTAAGATAATATCCTTTGCTGGCGTGCTTCAACAAGATGTATTTCCTTTACCGGAGATATTACAGATGTCTATGAAGTATGGTGCGGGTGCTATGCGTCGTCCTGTGGAAATAGAATTTGCATGCAATATAAATGAGGACAAAACAGGTGAGTTTTATCTTTTGCAGATTCGTCCTATTGTAGAGGCAAAGGGTATGTTGGAAGAAGATATTACGAAAACATCTGATAATAGTTGTCTGTTACGTTCACACAATTCATTGGGACATGGCATAAGTACAGATGTCGTTGATGTTGTCTATGTAAAATATGATGATAATTTCTCGGCAATGAATAATTACTATGTCGCAGACGATATAGAAAGAATAAACCGACGTTTTCTTTCAGAAGGTAAAAATTATGTGCTTGTTGGTCCTGGACGCTGGGGATCAAGTGACCATTATCTAGGAGTCCCAGTGAAATGGCCACATATATCTGCCGCACGTATAATCGTAGAACTGGCTTTAAAAAACTATCATGTTGATCCTAGTCAGGGAACACATTTCTTTCAGAATCTAACATCTTTTGGTGTCGGCTATTTTACAATAGACTGCAATTCTGAAAACGGAGGCATTATACGTAAGGATGTTCTTGATGCGATGCCGGCAATAGAAGAAACTGATTATGTGCGGCACGTAAGGTTTGACAAACCGTTGAAGATAATGATGGACGGTAAGAAGCAGGAAGGTGCTATTGTAATGGATGAATCCAAATAAACAAAATGTGAAATAGTTTTTTAATAGTTTGGTTGATGTAAATCAAAAAAACGATGTAGACAACAATTCTACTCAAACTTTATTTGCTTTTTGAATAAAACTGTTATACATTTGCACCATGTTTTTCATGGTATTAGATTTAAGGTTAACAAAGGTTGGGACTCAGCGGAGCCCCTTTTTTTATGCCTTTATGCTTTAATTGTCTTAAAAACACCAATAAAAGTTTTAATAAATTGTAAAAGCAACACTATATAATCATTGATGTTTGGATTTTAATGTAAATCTGAATATCTTTGCACTATGTTTTTCATAGTATTAGATTTAAGGTTAACAAGGTCGGAGTACAGCGGTACTCCTTTTTTTATGCCCTAAAGTTTATATTTATGTAACAGTAATGTGCATTTTGTAGTTTGTGGTAATGTTATTGGAATAAAAATAGAGAAAACTTTATCTTATATTTTGTTTTTCCCGCATCTTGTTTTATCTTTGCATCGGATATAGAAGCTTTGGTATATATTGTTGTATATCGCACTATCTATATGTTGAAATTTAAATAACACTATGTCTAAAATACTAAGTCTGCTCTTGTTTATGATAATTTCGGAGAGCAGTTTTGCACAAGGTTATCGTAATCCGATTATATCAGGTTATCATCCAGATCCAAGTGTTTGCCGTGTAGGAAGTGATTTCTATTTGGTTAATTCCTCTTTTCAGTATTTTCCAGGTGTTCCTGTGTTTCACAGTAATGACTTGATAAATTGGGAACAAATTGGGAATGTATTGACACGTGACTCGCAACTTTCATTGAAAGGAGCTTCATCGTGGTTGGGTATATATGCGCCAACGATAAGATATAATGATGGAACATATTATATGATTACAACTAATGTAGGTAATGGCGGCAACTTTCTTGTCACAGCAACAAGTCCAAATGGACCTTGGAGCGAACCTGTTTGGTTGTCTCAACAAGGTATAGACCCTTCATTATATTTTGAAGATGGCAAAGTCTACATGTGTTCTAATCCAGATGATGCAATATGGCTTAGTGAAATAGATGCCAAGACTGGTAAACAGTTGTCGAAGAGCCGTATGCTATGGCAGGGTGATGGTGGCAGATACCCTGAAGGTCCTCACATATATAAAAAAGACGGATATTACTATCTTTTGATTTCTGAGGGTGGAACTGAAATTGCTCATCATCTTACTATTGCGCGCAGTCGTAATATCTATGGACCTTATGAGAGTAATCCTGCTAATCCGCTATTAACAAACTGTAGTAGGAAAGGGCAGAACATGCAGATACAAGGTACAGGACATGGGGATTTTGTTCAGGCAAAGGATGGTAGTTGGTGGCTCGTATTCCTAGCTTATCGTAATTTTGGTGGTAGTTATCATCATCTTGGACGTGAAACATACCTTGCTCCTGTGGAATGGAAAAAGGGAGAGTGGCCTGTCGTAAATGGTGGAAATCCTATAGATACATTGATGAATGCAACAACTTTAACTAAACATAAGATGCCACATGCTCAGCCTCTTGATTTTAGTCGTGGAGATTTAGGACCTGAGTATATACATATACAGAATCCTATATTAGAAAATTATATCTTCAAGGGCAATAAACTTGTGCTAAAAGGACATGGCAGCTTATCTGTGAATAATCAGCCTACATTTGTCGGAAAAAGGCAAGAACAGGTTTGTGGGAGTGTTGAATTTCGTGTTTATCCAAAACATAATGCTGAAGGTGGCATATCTGTATATCAGATAAATGACGGACATTATGATTTGTTTGTCAAAGATGGACGTGTTTCGCTTCGTTGTAAACTTAAAAATATTGACTATATCGTGAAATCGGATAAGATATGGTCTGAATGGATGAATCTTCGCATTTCATATAATGATAAGATGTATAAGTTTGAATACAGTGATGATGGAACATCTTATAAGTCACTCGGAGAATTGAATTGCAGTCTTTTGAGTTCTGAGGTTGCTGGAGGATTTACAGGAGTTGTCATTGGTATGTATGCCGATGGTGGAGATGTAGAGTTCGCACAATAATATCAAAAATAATATAGTAATATTTATATAGTCAGTTATGGCAAAGATAAAATTAACAAGTAAACAGTATTTTATACCATTTGTTCTAATCACGTCCTTATTCTTTCTTTGGGGATTTGCGAGAGCTATTTTGGATGTATTAAACAAGCATTTTCAGAATTCACTTGATATCAGTATCACTCAGTCTTCATTGATACAGGTGACAACATATTTTGGATATCTCATAATGGCGATACCAGCAGGGTGGTTTATCAATCGTAATGGTTATAGGCTTGGCGTAGTAATAGGACTTCTGTTGTTTGGAATTGGTGCTTTGATGTTTATCCCCTGTGCTGCTATGGGCACATTTTTCGCATACCTTATAGCGTTGTTCATTATAGGTTGTGGTTTGGTGTTTTTGGAAACCTCAGCAAATCCATACGTTACAGAATTAGGAAATAAAGAAACCGCAACAAGCAGATTGAATTTTTCCCAGTCTTTTAATGGTCTTGGAAGCCTTTTTGCTACATTTGCAATCGGTCAGTTCTTTTTCAACGGAACATCTGAAGGTGGTGATGTTGTAGTACCTTATACCATATTGGGAATATTGGTGCTGATTATAGCCATCGTGTTTTCGCGAGTAGAATTACCAGAAATAAAGCATGAGGAAACAGCCGAAGACCGTAGCAGCGGTACACGTATAATAAAACTTTTCCGTCATCATCCAATGTTCGTGTTTGGACTTTTTGCATTATTGGCTTATGAGATAGCCGAGATTTCTATCAACAGTTATTTCATAAACTTTGTTACAGGTCAAGGCTGGATGGATGATAATGCAGCGAGTATAATACTTACTTTAGCTTTGGTATTCTTTATGGTTGGTCGTTTTTTAGGAAGTTGGATTATGCGTCGTGTCCCTGCTGAGATTATGTTGCTGATTTGTTCTTCTGGAAGTGTGTTGTGCATGATATTCGTGTTGTTTGATCTTGGCAAATTGTCACTGGTGGCTATTGTTTGCAATTATCTTTTTGAGGCAATAATGTTCCCTACAATATTTTCACTAGCACTTAACGGATTAGGAAATCTTAAAATGAGTGCATCGTCTCTGCTTATGATGACACCTATTGGTGGTTGCGGATTCCTTCTTATGGGAATTGTCGCAGACAATACCAACTTGGTGATTCCATTCATTATACCATTATTTGGTTATGTTATCGTCTTGTTGTTCGCTTCAGAGCTTACTAGAAAGAATGGAACAATGTTGCGTCGTAATCCCATTTGGAATAAATTCAAATCTTGAAATTATAATAAATTGTGGCAGTTTTTTGCAAAATGGTTCCTTCTTTTTTGTAACCTCTGTTTTACAAAACAATATTTTAAGTACTTGATTTAAAACAATATTAATTTTTTTAACCTCTTCGTAACTGTAAAAAGCAAGTGAACATTTTGCTTCGTCAAAAGAAAATGTTAAATTTGCAGTCACAAAAGATTATTTAGATATTATTTTTTAAAACAATAAAATTATGGCAGTTAGTTACAAAGATTTAGGTCTCGTAAATACTCGCGAGATGTTTAAGAGAGCCATTAGTGGCGGTTATGCTATACCAGCATTTAACTTCAATAACATGGAGCAGCTCCAAGCTATTGTAAAGGCTTCTTCTGAGCTCAAGTCACCGGTTATCCTTCAGGTTTCTAAGGGTGCCCGTAACTATGCAAACCAGACTCTTCTTCGTTATATGGCACAGGGTGCTGTTGAATATGCAAAGGAACTTGGTTGTGCTCATCCTGAGATCGTTCTTCACCTTGACCACGGAGATAGCTTCGAACTTTGCAAGAGTTGTGTAGACTTCGGTTTCTCTTCTGT
>OCVT010000190.1_pt1 | contig 22740 bp, 18 predicted proteins | sample 1539111 | NCBI WGS metagenome assembly OCVT01 (sample SAMEA3991482, study PRJEB22521) | metagenome | biome: anthropogenic terrestrial biome; feature: sewage plant; material: raw primary sludge | place: Sweden | collected 2012-09-26 | reverse complement strand
GAGAGGTCGAAAATTAAAGTAGGAGAAAACTACTTTAATTTTCTCCTACTCGATTGCAAAAACAACTGGTTGGCGATATAAAAATCAGGTTAGAATGATATGTAAAAATAATATACCAAAAAAACACCCTTCCGGAGGTGACAATCTAGATGAAAAAGAACCGGAAAGGGAATATGAATGCGTGGCAAATGTGCTCCTTTCTTGCGTTTTCGTCATGTAGAAATGCGACTAACGGTTACTTGGACCGCGTTTTACCGTTACTTGCAATGCGTTTAGCGGTTAAATGAATGCCAAAAAGGCGTTGCCAGTACCGTATTTTGGCTGTCATCGTTTTACCAAAATCATTAATATGCTGAATATCAGCGTGTTGAAATACGGCCTTGGCATCGCGTATTTGCGACCGTGGGGAAACTTTTTTGGAACAAGGCCTGGATTTCAGGGATTGTTGTAAACTTTTTTGATGAACAAAACTAAGGTAGAATCATTCCGGATGCCCCCTGGTCTGTTAGTCAGAAAGGTCTACCGGTAAACAATAATAATTTTGTGCTGATTCCAAATGATAACGTCTATTTCCCCTTTTTTCTGTATTATTGCCGATAAATCAACATTATTTACATTATTTTTGCTTTTTTGTTTATAATGTATTAACTTTGCATCCCGAAAAAACATACATGATATAGTGGAAGAGCGAATAAGCAACCAAGAGACAAGACAAATGCAAATGATGTTGCTCGATATGATGCAGGCGATACACGACGTCTGCTGCGAGCACAATCTGCATTATTACCTGATAGCCGGAACTATGCTCGGGGCGGTGCGCCACCAAGGTTTCGTGCCATGGGATGATGATGCGGATATGGCTTTGCCGCGACCGGATTATGACATGCTGGTGGCGCATGCCAACGAGTGGTTGCCCAAGAGATACGAGCTGGTGAGCAATGTGCAGAATCCGCACTATCCATACGCTTTCGCCCGCGTGCAGGACCGTGAGACCACATACATTCTGCGGCGCAAATTCAATTTCGTGGGCGGGCTGCCTGTAGACATTTTCCCGCTCGACGGCATGACAGCGAGCAAGCTCAGCCGGCGTTGGCACTATCTACGTTACAGCATAAACAACCGTCTGATGTACTATAATCTGGTGGACCCATACAAGCATGGGCGCGGACTGAGGAGTGTCTATATCAACTTCTTCCACAAGGTGGTATCATCCAAGTGGATACACGAGCGCATGGATAAAGTACAGAAGCAATACGACTACTCGTCGTCCGCGCTCATCGCTGACCACGACAACAAGCCTTCGCGGGGCATTCTGCCGCGGGAGGTCTATGGCAAACCCACGCTGGTGAGTTTTGAGGGCCATAAATTCTATGGTGTACAAAATCCAAACGCTTATCTCAAATACTGCTATGGCGACTATATGAAGATGCCGGGTAAGTTGCCGCCTCAGAATTTCAGATACCTCAACATGAGGTTGCCTTACAATGAATATCTGAAGAAGAAGAAATAAAATAAGGCTGTGTCCGGAATGATAATCCCTGCGGATGAGGAGCACGCTCCGTATCCGCCGGGATTACTGTTTGTGTGTTTTGCTATGCGCCACCCTAAAGTTTGCCGAACGTCTTGATGCCAGCGTATTTGCGCCATAGGTTGAGCTTGCGCTGTGCAGGAACGCCGTGACGTGAGATGTAGTCGCGCGCTGCCTCCAGCATGCGGTGGCAGCACAAACCATCGAGATGGGGGTCGTAGTTTTGTTGCACCCACTGCATCTTGTCGATGCTCTCGGGGTCGTTCTGCACGCGGTCGAATGCCGCCGTGAGTTCCGACGGGTCGGTGATATTTTCCCAATAGATATCCTTGGATATGGCGCGCAGCGTGATCACCGGGCGGCCCAATAGCAGAAACTCGTATATCGCCGACGAGGTGTCGCTTATCGTCACATCTGCCATCATCTGGTATTTGGTCACGTTCTCTCCCTTCTCCACGAATATCACGTTGTCCCGGTGACTTGCCCATTCGCGATACTCGTCCACCCATTCCTGACGGGTGAGCGGGTGAAACTTCATGGTGAGCAGAATGTCGCGCTCATCCACCAGTCTGTCCAGCGCATCTTTCATGTAGGGCAGCGAGGTGAGCTTGGGCGAGAATGTGGGCGCATAGAGCACTATCTGTTTCCTGCCGTGGGCGGACAGCAGGGCATCGCGCTCCGCGTCATAGTCGTGCAGATGCTGTTTTATCCAGTCTTGCTTGGTCCATCCTGTCTCCACCACCTCGAAGTCTCCGTATTTCTTGGCCAGAGCCTCGAAATGACTGGTGAAATAAGGACCCTGGGTGAAATACATGTCAAAGTACCGGCGTATTATCCAGTGGTCTTTTTTTTCGGCGGCATAGCCGTGAAACACCTGTATCTTCACACCCGGCAGATAGTAGGGCACGATGTTGCCCGGCACGAAGATGGCCTCGGGAGAGAAGTCGAAGATGTCTCGTATGGACGTGGTCCATCTCACCTTCTTTTCCAGCGGGAAGGAAGCTATCTTGGGTTTGTGCACATACCACATCACGGCGTTGTCCCCCTCCCTGTCGGCCTCTGCCTGAAGGGGATAAAGGATATCTATGGCATATTTGTTTTCACAAAAAAGAACTATTCTCATTTACGTGTTTATATTTGTTGCGCAAAATTATACAAATATGGTCGAATAATCAAGTTTTTCAAATAAAATTAATACCTTTGCACATATTTGATATTTTAAAAGCAGTGATTATATGATGCTTAATTTCACAGTGGGACCGGTAATGTCTTCCGATGCGGTGAGAGCTGTCGGTGGCGAGCAGGTGCCATATTTCCGCACTCCCGAGTTCTCGGCGGTAATGAAAGAGAATGAAAGCCTGGTAAAGCGTTTTGCCAAGGCAGATGATGATTCCCGGGTGGTGTTTATCACGGGTTCCGGCACGGCGTCAATGGAGGCCGCGGTGATGAACGTGTTCACTCCCCATGACCGGGTGCTGGTGGTCAACGGCGGCAGCTTCGGCGAACGGTTCGCCCAGCTATGCCGTATTCACGATATTCCATATACAGAGATAAAACCCGCAATGGGCGAGACGGTGACCGCCGCTATGCTGCAACCCTACGAGGGTCAGGGATACACGGGATTTCTGGTCAACGTGCATGAGACTTCTACCGGTGTGCATTATGACATCGACCTGATAAGCGGCTTCTGCCGGCGCAACAATATATTTCTGGTGGTGGATGCCATCAGTTCGTTTCTTGCCGACTCATTCGACATGAAGGCTCTCCATGCCGACGTGATGATTGCGGGTTCGCAGAAGGCACTGGCGTGTCCTCCGGGCATATCGGTGATCGTGCTCTCGCCACGGGCTGTGGAGAGGGTGCAGACAAATGATGTGAAGAGCATGTATTTTGACTTGAAAGATGCGCTGCTCAACGGCGAGCGCGGGCAGACACCCTTTACCCCGGCCGTAGGCATATTGCGACAGATTAACGTGCGGTTGCGCGAGATAGACGCTGCCGGCGGCGCTGAGAGCGAGATAACCAAGATACATGCCATAGCTCAGGATTTCCGTGACCGGATTGTGGGAATGCCGTTAGAGATTGTGTCACGTTCGCTTTCCAATGCCGTGACACCGCTGCATCCGCTCAATGTTTCGGCTTACGATGTGTTCACCAGACTTAAGGATGAATATGACATTTGGGTCTGTCCCAATGGCGGCGAACTGAGCGGGCGCGTGTTCCGCGTGGGGCATATCGGCGCACTGACTGTCGATGACAACGCCGTGCTGGTCACGGCACTGAAGGATTTGCAAACCAGAGGATTATTGTAAAAGCACTATGATAAAGGTTATCACTTACGGCACCTATGACCTGTTGCACTATGGTCACATCAATCTGCTGAAGCGTGCCAAAGCATTGGGCGACTATCTCATCGTGGGCGTCACTGCCGACACGTTCGACCGCGAGCGTGGCAAAATCAATGTGCAGCAGTCGCTCATTGAGCGTATCAGCGCCGTGAAGGCCACGGGACTGGCAGATGAGATTATCGTAGAGGAATATGAGGGACAGAAGATAGACGATATCAAGCGCTATGACGTGGATATCTTCACCGTGGGCTCTGACTGGATCGGCAAGTTCGACTATCTGCAGGAGTTCTGCCGCGTGGTTTATCTGGACCGCACGGAGGGTGTGTCGAGCAGCGAGCTGCGTGCAGGCAGGCGTGACATACACATTGGATTGCTGGGCGAGTCGCCCATACTCAACAAGTTTGAGCGTGAGAGCCATTTTGTCAACGGGCTTGCCATCAGTGGCGTTTGTACCACTGACGACATCTATCTGTCTGACACGCTGAAACATCTGCCATGTGTTACCGATGACATTGACAAGCTCTTGGATGTGTCGGATGCTCTCTACATAATATCCACGCCCGAAAAGCATTATGAGCATATCAGCCAGGCACTCTTGCGTGGCAAGCATGTGCTGTGCGAGTCGCCTGTCGCCATTGACGACAGGGAGTGGCATGAGCTTATGAATATTGCTGCCGAGCGCCATCTGGTGCTCATGGATTCGCTCAAGACGGCTTATTCCACAGCCTATTATCGACTGTGCCTGCTGGCAAAGAGCGGCATCATCGGCAAAATAGTGTCGGTGGATGCCACGTGCACCAGCCTTTATAATTTCGAGATGCACAACGATTTTAATCTGTCCAACTTCTGGAACAGTATCTGTGCGTGGGGTCCCACGGCGTTGCTGCCCATATTCCAGCTGCTGGGCACTGATTACAAGAAGAAGATAATATCGACACATCTGCTGAAAGAGGACAGCAGTTTTGACACGTTCACCAAGATTTCGTTCATCTATCCTCATGCCGTGGCTTCCATGAAGGTGGGCCAGGGTGTGAAGTCCGAGGGCGAACTGGTAATCTCCGGCACCAAGGGCTACATCTATGTGCCGGCGCCATGGTGGAAAACAGATTATTTCGAGGTGAGGTATGAGAATTCGGCCGAAAACAAGCGATACTTCTATCAGCTCGATGGTGAGGGCATACGCTATGAACTGCTGTCGTTCATCAAGTCGATACTGTCGGGCAGTTCTTTCTCATACGTCGATAGTGAGACATCAAACGCCATCTCCAGGATAATAAGCGATTTCTACAACCGTGTGGATACGGTAATTATCTAGCCGCTCTGCGCTTGATATATATAAAGAAAAATTATGCAGACAGACTGTGTCTGCCTGCTTCTTTGTATCTATTTGGTCTCTCTCTGTGCCACATACTCTGCCGTCTGAATCATCGAGAAGACGTAACGGCGCAGTGGCGCGAACGCCCGTTTGTCGCGGCTCGGGCTCAACTGCCAGTCGGGAGTGGCGGTATAACAGAAACTTTTTTGTTCTTTTGGCTCGTAGATGTAGCAGTGGCTATTGTCGCGTGCCACAATCTGGTTGTCGGCGGAATAGAACACCGTCTGCCTTTTTTGCTTCAGCAGGTTGATGCCGAAGCCTTCGTATTCATAACTCATGTTGAGCAGTGAGAGCAGTGTAGGCATCACGTCGACCTGCATCCCGAGGTTGGCGCATTGGCATGCGGGCACACCCGGACCGAATATGATCAGCGGAATGTGGTTGAACGACGGGGAAAGCTCGTCGGCATTCCTGCCCATCATCTTGCCATGGTCGGCCATGATCACGAATATGGTGTTCTTATACCATGACATCCTGCTTGCCTTGCGCAGAAAATCTCCTATCGCCCAGTCGGCATATTCCACAATCTGGGTTTCGGGGTCGGCGGTCTTCGGTTTGAAGAACGAGGGTATGATGTATGGGGGATGGTTGCTAATGGTGAGCAGTGTGGCCATGAACGGCTTGCCCGTGGCGGCATGACGGCTAAGTACGGGCAGAGCATAATCGAACAGGAAATGGTCTGACACGCCGAAACTGTTGACCACCTGGCTCTTGGGGTAGTTTTCCTGCGAGAATATCTCGTCGTAGCCGTTGGTCATGAAGAACGCCTTCATGTTGTCATATTGCGCCTCGTGGGTCATGAAAAACATATTGCGATAACCTTCTTGCTTGAGCACCGTCGGTATTCCCTTGCGGTGTGGTGTGACGGTTCCTTTCATCAGGTTGCGGTACATCAGTGCGGGGAAAGAATATAGAGCGGCGGTAAGTCCGTGATTGGTGTGTATGCCGGCACTGTAGAAGTTGGTGAATGCCAGCGAGTGGTGGTAGAGCGAGTCGAGGTTTGGCGTAAGCATCTGCCGTTGCCCGAAAGTGTGGAGCAGATTGGCAGTCATGGATTCCATCATTATGATGACAACGTTTCTCTTCACGGGCTTGCCGGCAGCTTTTATCTCGCGCTTCATTATGTTCAGACTGTCTGCGGGTCCGGTGATGTTCAGGGCCTCACGGGTGAAGGTAATGGCAGATTTGTAAGGCACGAGGTGCAGCTCGCGGTTTTCAGGGCGCATGTCGTCGAGGGCGCTGGTGAGGAGGTTGAACGCCGGATTGATGCCCAACTGGTTCAGAAACGGGTCGTTGCAATAGTATGCCTCGCTGATTTTGATGGGGTTGTAGCCCGTGCGTCCCCTTATTCCAAGGAGGCAAAGGGCGGCAAGGGCGAGTGTCATCATCACCCGCACTGCTGTGAAGCCGATGCTACGGTTGTCCTTCATTGTGTGTTCTATCTTCTTGTCGAACATCCTGCGCAGGCGTATCATGGCGTAGACGTATGCTGCCGTGATGACTGAATATATCCCGATGTGTATCAGGTATGATTTTTCTTGCAGCAGCATCCCGGCGGTGGTTGAGGCGTAGCTGAACCATTCGAAGATAGACGAATTGATGTTCTTGAAGAAGTATTGGAAGTACGGGGTGTTTGCGGCCGATGCCATGAACACGATGGCATTGAGCACGCACATCCAGATGCTCACGCCGCGGCGCCACCGCTTGTCATCATATCCCATGCCGGCGGCGATGAGCGTCACCACCAACGGCACAATTATCAGGTAACAGGCGATGACATTGTCAAACCACACGCCATTCACAAAGGCTGTCAGCGGATTGGCGCCAACTTGGGTGATGTTGCCATGCAGAAATATGAACTCTATTAATCGGAACAGGGACAGAGTGAGCAGTGTCAGCACATGAACCGAAATAAGATATAGGGTGATGAGATAAAACCTTTTGCTGTTTTGCATGTTGCAAAAATAAACATTATTGATGAAATAAGCAAAAAATAATGATGTTAGTAGAAAAATAGTGTTAATTTTGTAGCCGGAAAAAATTATCTGGTTATGAATAAAATCAAAAATAACATTCCGCTGTTGGCGGTAATCTTTATCTCGGCAGTGGTGTTGCTGCCCTTCTTGGGATTGACCGATTTCAACACCAAGGGTGAACCGCGCGAGGCTGTGGTGGCACTATCCATGCTGGAGAAAGGCAACTGGATATTACCGATCAACAATGGTGGTGACATACCTTATAAACCGCCATTTTTCCATTTCTGCATCGCCTTGTTGTCTGTTCTCGCGGGCTATGTGAGCGAGTACACGTCGCGTCTGCCGTCGGCACTGGCGTTGATAGCCATGACGGTGGGCAGTTTCTGTTTTTTTGCGAAGCGCAAGAATACAGGTCTGGCATTCATCACAAGCATGCTTATTCTGACTTCTTTCGAGGTGCACCGCGCCGGTGTGGCCTGTCGTGTGGACATGATGCTTACTGCCTTCATCGTGGGTGCGCTCTATCTGCTTTACCGCTGGCAGGAGCGTGGCAGCCACGGTTTGCCGGTGCTGGCGATTCTCTGTATGAGTGGTGCTGTGATGACCAAGGGACCTGTGGGCATGGTGTTGCCCTGTATGGTCACAGGGGTGTTCATGTTGCTGCGTGGTGAGCGGTTTCTGCTCACATTTGGGAAACTTGTCTTTTTCGGGCTGCTGGCCTGCGTGTTGCCGGCGCTGTGGTATGTTGCGGCTTATCAGCAGGGTGGGGAACGGTTTCTGGACTTGGTGAAGGAGGAGAATATCGGCCGCTTTACAGGTACCATGAGCTATGATTCTCACAATAATCCTGCCTATTATAACGTCTTTACGATCGTGAGCGGGTGGCTTCCATATACGTTGCTGCTGCTTTTCTCGCTCTTCGTGTTGCCGTGGAAAACTTACAGTTATAAGGTAGAGCCTAAGTTGTGGATGGCGAAAATAAAGTCTGCCGACCCGTTGCAACTCTTCGTATGGCTTTCATTCCTGTTGATATTCGTATTCTATTGCATCCCGTCGAGCAAGCGCAGCGTGTATCTGTTGCCGTGCTATCCATTTATGGCTTACCTCATGGCGGAGTATCTGATGTGGCTCATTGACAGCGGGCGCAAGCGTCCGGTTAAGATATTCATCGGTTTTATGGCTGTATTGTCCATCCTGATGGCAATAATCTTTGTCGCCGTGAAGATGGGGGCGGTGCCCGACAGTATGTTCCATGGCCGCCATGCGTATGAGAATATGATGATGGTTCATGCGCTGAGGGATCTGGACATGAATCCTGTGAGACTGGTGCTTGCCGGTCTGCCCGTGGTGGCCGGTGTGATGGCTCTTCGTGCCATGATGCGCAAAGAGGTGAGAGACAACCGCAATGTCATTGTCCACCATACTCTCAGTCTTGTTTTTTTGGTGTTCATCGCTCTTGACGGGGTGTATTTGCCGGCCATACTCAACAGCAAGTCGCTTTATCCGATGTCTGTGGTGATAGAGAAGAATTTTCCCAAGGACAAACTTTATTCTTATGTTTCCGTGTCGATGATGCATTTCTTTGGTGCCGACTTCTATACCGGCGACAGGATTGAGCAGTTCGAGTTGTCAAAACCTGACTGTGGGGTGCTGATGATTCCGGCTGATGACAGTCCTGAATTTATGGCCCGTCATAAGGATTATAATTTCAAGGAGGTGCTGCGGTCTCATCATGTGGTGACGGAAATGAAAGGGGATATATGTTTTTACCGCTTTTCAAAATTGCCATCTCATCTGCAGATCAAGGTCGGTCTGTGAACAGCGGTCTATCTGTTGCGGTCCGCTGGATATCTGCGCACGGTCGAAATAGCGGGTGGTGCCCAGTTTTGCGATAATCATCACTGCGGAAGAGATGTCTGCACAGATGTTGACGGCATAGCGCATGCCTTCGCCGGAGAATGATGGAAACGAGAAATCACAGAGTGTGCCCCGCTCGTAGGTGTATACACGGCTGTCGTAATCGTCGGTGCTGAAATATCCTATGCTCGCGTTAAGATCCAGCCAATGGCGGGAATAACTGATGTTCTCGCTTATCATGTATCCAAAACTGCTTGTGCCCGACCGGCAATAGGCTGCGTCGCCCTGCGTCTTGGTGCTCCATCTGCCGTTGTTGTAGGCGAACGAGGCGCGTGCGCGCTGCTCCGTAATGCCCGTCAACATGCCATTGTCGGTATTGTCTTTCTGCTTCAGTTTGATGCGGTAGCGTGCCAGTAGCGTGATTCTTTTCTTCTGATAGACCATGGAAATGAGATTGTCCCATACGTGTGATGACTCCGATACCTGATAACGGGGCCATGCGAAATATGCATAATCTGTGTATGCCATGAGCGAGAAGGCACGACTCGGGTGCCAGCTGGTTCCAATATAGACGCCGCTCTCATTCTGCACGCTTCCACTCTCGCTGAAACTTCGCGAATAGAGTGAATAGTATTTGTACGAGTAAAACCGTTGTAGCGCCATCAGTGATATGTCGCCCGTGAGCTGATAGCTCAGACTGTTGATTGTTGCCACAGCGTGGCTGTTGCCCGTGGCGGTCTCACCGTTAATGCTTAGTCGGCGGCTCACGTATCCGTAATCGGTACTCACGTTCCAAAACGCCTTGCCCTCGGGATAATATTGGCGGAAGAGTTGCTCTGTTTTCGGTTTCAGTTCACGGTCGAAAGAGGTGTAAAATCCCGTTGCCCCGATATGAAAGCCATTCTTAAAGAAGTGTATGTTGCCTCCTCCCAGAAATTCCGATGTGTTGTGCTTGCGGTCCATCTCGCTCTGTGTGCGGTGATAGCCCGTGGCAAGGATTGTGGCGATAGACGAACTGTCTCTGTTGAGCGTGGCGTCGATGTCTCGATATGAGGCAAAGGCGGTGAGGTCCAGGCCTCTCGCTATGGTGACCGTTGCTGCCGCACCCTGCAGGTAGTTGCCCTCGGAACGTGACGAATGTGCGTGTATGCTGTTTGCAGAACGCCCGAGAGTGGACAGGGTGGCAATCTTTCCGAATCCGAAATCATTGTTCAATATCAGTCCCATACCGAATCGCAGACGGTATCTGCCCACGGCGAGAGCCTTCAGTCGTCCCATTCTGCGCAACATGAGATATAGCGAATAGTAGTCGTATCCGGCACTGTTGCGCCCGGCAAAGAACGGTTCGCCGGCGTCTTGTGATGCCACCGCGCCGAGTTTCACGTATTGTCCGTATTGGAAAGAGTATTTCAGCCAGTGCTTGTAGTGATAGCCCAGGTAGCCATCCTTGTCGCCCGCCCGCTCATAAAAGGGTATGCGGGCAGTGGCCAGCACTTCGTTGCGTCCATGTCTCACCAAGTCGTCCCATGTTGGAAACGTTTTGCCGTCATTGTCTTTCAGGATTGTGAAGAAGGTTAATAATTTTTGCCGGTTATAATCCAGCGAACCGATAAGTGACAGTTCGCCCCATGATTTCATTCCTCCGTATTTATAGGTATATTCGATTATCTCCTGAATCTGTTGGTCATTGAGAAAGGGCAGTGTCTCCAGTTCCTCTCGTGTGGCAGTGCTCAGGTTTATCGGGTGTGCCGCCAGCTCGCACAATTCATCGTAGGTGTTTCCCCAGGATTCCGATTCCGCATCCTCGATGTCTCCCAACTGGTCATAATATTTTTCCCATTCCTGTCTTTGCTGCGCCTTCACGTACAGTGCCAAATATAGCATGATGAAGACAATCGTGAGTTTCTTCATTCGTGTTAGATTATTGTTAATATTGCGACAAAGATATGTAAAAAAATATCACGATGCAAGTAAAATGTGATTTTATTTATCCACAAGGGCTTCTTGCAGTGGCTTATAAGAGATGATTACATGATAAGGAACGCTTTTCTTTCTGTTCACGAATGCAAGACGATTGCACAGTGATCGGTACCAGACTATTGTCAATAAAAGCCAATAAAATGGTATTTGATGGTAATCTTGCATGCCATAGCCGGTCAGGTATACTTTTTGCTTGATGAGAAGCGTAGGATTTGCAGGCGGATGGTCTGTGTCATTGCATGCTAAAATGATGGAGTGATTGTTATGAAAGAAGAAAACAAAAATGTTGTAATAATGAATTTCTCTGATGCTTATAAGATGGAGGTTTTTGCCCATAATCCGGATTTCAATATTATAGATTGTTCAGATATACATGGAACAGACTGTTTCTGCAGTTACATGGCAGAAAAAATCATCTGTTCGCGGATAAAGACGCTCCATCCGCAGGGTATTCATTTCATCGATTCCGGTGACTATCACTACGTATCCAAGTTCTGGACGGACAAGATCAAACAACCTTTCACTCTAGTGTTGATTGATCACCACACAGACATGCAACCGTCAGGCATCCAAGGCCTGCTTACATGCGGGAACTGGGTGAATGCCGTAATCGGACAAAACACTTTTCTCAGACAGGTGATTATCATCGGTGCTCCCGGCGGGCATTCCGAAATGTTACCGCAACCGCTGATGCAAAAAACGAAAATTGTTTCGCCTGATGATTTCAGAAGGGTCTTGCGTGGGGAGATCGGTCTCGATATAGCCACGCCGGTATATGTGTCCATAGACAAAGATGTGCTTGGCGCAAAGTCGGCAGCCACCAACTGGGACCAGGGACAGATGAGTTTGTCAGAGCTTTGCCGATTTCTCACCATAATGTATAGTTCTTCGGATATCATCGGAACAGATGTGTGCGGTGAGTTTTCCACATTGCAAAGCATCTCCGCCGAACGGGCAGCGGCATGCCTTGACAGCCATGCCAACGAAACGATACTTTATACCATATCTGCTTGCTGACAGAAGACAAACCGTCAGAGACCAATGGTTGAACGAGTGTAATTAATCAAATAAATATTTAAAATATTTCCCCATACGGGAAAATATGACTACTTTTGCGGCTTATATGAAACGCAAGGTCATCATATTGTCGGTATTTGCGTTATTCTGTGCCATGCCATTGCTGGCCCAGAACGACAAGCCGGGACATGTCAATCCTGAGGATATGAAGGTAGACATGAACGATCCTACCTTTGTACCAATGGTCAAGGTGGGCAAGGTGCTGTGGGGCAAAGACAGCATACAATATGTGGAATTAAACAACATTTTTGTTTATCCCCCTTTGGCGTTTGAAAACGCGAATCAACAAGCAGAATTCAACAGGCTTGTTTATAACGTGAAAAAGGTGCTGCCGATTGCCAAGGAGTGCAATCAGATTATACTTGAGACGGGCGAATATCTGAACACACTGCCTAACAAACGGGCAAAGGACGAACACATGAAGCGCGTGGAGGCTGAAATAAAGAAAGAATATTCCCCGCGAATGAAAAAACTTACTTACTCTCAGGGCAAACTGTTGATAAAGCTGGTTTACCGTGAGTGCAATTCTTCTTCTTATAGTCTCGTACAGGCATTTCTCGGTCCTGTCAAGGCCGGGTTTTATCAGGCGTTTGCCTGGTGCTTCGGGGCCAGTCTCAAGAAGCAGTACGACCCTGAAGGTGTGGACCGTCTCACCGAGCGTGTGGTGCTGATGGTCGAGGCCGGACAGTTGTAACAATCCCTTTCCTTACTTCCAACTTTTTGTGTATCTCATCAGTGCGAAATAGAATGCCGCACCTGTTATGAGGCCGGCAATGGCGTCGATGGCATAATGGGCCTGGATATAGACAGTGGCAAAACACATCAGTATGAAAAACGGCACGAGCAGCAAGAAGAGCGCACGGCTGCGACTGTGCCATGCCAGAAACATGATCACGGTGCTTATGCCCACATGACTGCTGGGAAATGCCGCCGTGGGGCGCTCGCCCGCGTTGTGGGCATCCTCCACCAGATGATAGAAAATGCCGTCTGCATATCCCGGGCTTGTCATGCGCTCGGAGTGCAGGTTGAAATAGTCGTGCACGTTGGGAAATATGCCCTTGGCAATGTTGTCCAGACCTGCTGCGCCGTAATAATATTGCGGTCCGGTGACTGGCAGTATCACGAAGATGACGTAATAGGCGAAGAAGGAACCGATGACAACGAATGAGGCACGCTCGAACTCCTCGTATTTGAACGCGAAATAATAGAGCACGGTGATCACAATCATTGGGAAATAAGAAGCATAGCCAAGATCCATCAGCTCGCTGAAAATGTGGCTCGGGAACGCTCGCGAGAACAATAGCGCGGGCTGACAGCCGAAGATGCTCTGCTCGCAAGAGGCGAAGACATGGTCCAGATTGGGGAAAATACGGTTTATCTCGTATGTGTCAGGATACCACCACGCCAGAAAAATCATCTGTATTCCCACACGCAGAAACCGTGTCAGGCGGCAGGGCACCATGCGGTAAACAGCCCACAGGGCCACGGTTATCGCGCCAATGCGCACACGTCCCCATATCATCGAGTCGGGATTGGCAACTTTGGTGTAGGCGAAGAGCACGATCAGCAGGGTGAAAGCCATGTAGCCCAGCACCACCCATTCGAGTGCGAAGAGTCCGCGGCGCGGCGATTTCTCAATCGCGAAAAGGTCTTTTATGAATCTGTACATTTAAAGCCATTTGTTTTCCTTATACCACCGGATGGTCTCTTTCACGCCACGGCGCAGGTCGTACTGTACGTGATAACCCAGTTCGTCCATAGTAGGCTCTACGTTGCAACGCCAGTTGCGTTGGCGCAGAATGTTATATTTATCGTTGTTGAGCGCGGAGATTTTGCCTGTGGCATGTGCCAGCCGTTCGCCAAAGAATGTCACGATGCGCAGCACCCACACGGGTGCGGTGATGCGTATCCACCAAGGGCGGCCCAGCTCCTCGCGTATGTAGTTGCTGAACGTGGACGACCGGTACACGTTGCCGTCGCTGAGGAAATATTTCCGTCCGCTCATGCCGTGGTCGAAAGCCAGGAACACTACCTGCACCACGTCTTGCACATATACGAAAGTGATGTCTTGCCTGCGGAAACCCACGGCGAAATCCACGTGCTGGCTGATGCTCTTCGCCATGAGAAAATAATCCTTCTCCCGCGGGCCGTACACTCCGGTGGGGCGCAATATGATGTATGGAAAATTGTTTCCTATGGAGTCAAGATATCGCTCGGCCTCCAACTTGCTGCGTCCATACGCCGTGTTGGGTTTTGGCAGATCTTCCTCGTTGATTTCCATGTAGGGCTTGTGCTCCTTGATGGCTCCGTAGACACTGAGCGAACTCAGATAGACAAACCGTTTTATAGGCATCTTCAGAGCTAGGATGGCATTGACCAGATTTTTCGTCCCCTGTGTGTTGATGCGGAAAAAATCATCCATATGCAGACATTTGGTCACACCTGCGGCATGAACGATATAGTCGAAACAGTGACCGTCGAGCTGCTTGCTCAACGTCTCCGCCGATGAGAGATCCAGTTCTATGAAGTGAATACGCTCATCCGTGAGATACTCCCTGCTACTGCTCTTGCGCACGGCTGCCCACACTTCCATGTTGCGCCTCAATGCCTCTTCGACAATGAAACTGCCGATAAATCCGCTTGCACCTGTTATCAGAATCTTATAGTTCATGCCTGATATTTCAGATAAATTCGCTTTTTGCGCGATAAACTGTCCATAAACAAAACAATAATTATACTGCTGCAAAGTTAGCATAATTTCCAATGAAACACAAATTTAATGCAAATAATCGTTACAAATAGATATTATGTCATTTTTATTTCGTTACTTTGCGAGTATAAATCAAAAAACACATGACTATGGGAAAAGAGAAAAAAGGCGGGAAACGCATGAACAAAAAACAGCTGGCTGAAAAGTTGGAGGGCTTTTTCCAGACGCAACCGGGTACGACATTCAGCTTCAAAGAGATATTCAGAGCATTAAGACTCGACACGCATCCACTCAAGATGCTCGCCATAGACGTAATGGAGGAGATGGCCTGGGACGACTTTCTGGCCAAGGTGACCGACACGTCGTACAGACTGAACGTGAGCGGACAGGTGCAGGAGGGCCGTTTCGTGCGCAAGTCGAATGGCAGAAACTCCTTTGTGCCCGATGATGGCGGCACACCGATATTCGTGTCTGAGCGCAACTCCATGTCGGCTCTCAACGGCGACCGCGTGAAGGCATCGATTATGGCGCGCCGTGAGCATCACATCAAGGAGGCTCAGGTGATAGAAATACTGCAACGTGCAAAGGACCAGTTTGTGGGCCGTCTGCGTGTGGACAAGGACCTGGCATTCCTCGTCACACAAGAAAACCTGTATGTGCATGACATCATCATCCCAAAGAAGAAACTTAAGGGCGGCAAGACCGATGACAAGGCGGTGGTGAAGGTCACGCAATGGCCTGACGCAGAGCACAAGAATATCATCGGCGAGGTGATAGACGTGTTGGGACCCAGTGGCGACAACGATGTGGAAATGAACACCATCCTGGCCCAATATGGACTGCCATACGTCTATCCGAAGGCTGTGGAGGATGCCGCCGAACAGATCTCTGGCGAGATAACCAAAGAAGACTATGCCGCGCGCGAGGACTTCCGCGGCGTGTTCACCTGCACCATAGACCCGAAAGACGCAAAGGACTTCGACGATGCGCTGTCTATACAGCGGCTTGATAACGGATTATGGCAGGTTGGCGTGCATATCGCCGATGTGTCACACTATGTCACCGAGGGTTCTGTTATCGACAAGGAGGCGGTCAAGCGTGCCACTTCCGTCTATCTCGTAGACCGCACCATACCGATGTTGCCGGAGCGTCTGTGCAATTTCATCTGTTCGCTCCGTCCCGATGAGGAGAAGCTGTGCTTCAGCGTGATATTTGATATGGACAATGATGCCAACATCAGAAACCACCGCATCGTGCACACGGTGATAAAGAGCGACCGCCGTTTTGCCTACGAAGAGGTACAGCAGATACTGGAAGACAACGGTGTGAAAGACAATACCGGACAGCCGGCTCCGCCGGCACCTGCCGATGGCTACAAGGGCGATTATGCCGAACAGCTCATAGAACTGGACCGTATGGCCAAGAAAATGCGGGTGCTGAGGTTCAAGAACGGTGCCGTGAAGTTTGATTCTGAAGAATTGCACTTTGATATTGATGAGAAAGGCAAACCCGTGCGCTGTTATTTCAAGCGCTCTAAGGATGCCAACAAACTGGTAGAGGAGTTTATGCTGCTCGCCAACCGCACCGTGGCCGAAAGTATCGGCAAGGTGCCAAAGGGCAAGGCTGCCAAGACGCTGCCTTACCGTATACACGACAATCCGGACCCGCAGAAGCTGGAGACCTTGCGCGAGTTTATCGTCAAGTTCGGCTACAAGTTGAAGACCGCAGGCACCAAGGGTGAGACGGCGCGCAGTCTGAACCACCTGATGGACGATTGCGAGGGCAAGAACGAGCAGAAACTCATCCAGACCATTGCGCTGCGTGCTATGATGAAGGCCAAATACTCCATTCACAACATCGGTCACTTCGGGTTGGCGTTCGAATATTACACTCATTTCACATCCCCAATACGACGCTATCCGGACACCATGGTGCACCGTCTGCTCACACGTTACCAGGAGGGCGGGCGCAGTGGCAACAAGGAACATTACGAGGAGCTCTGCGAGCACAGTTCCGATATGGAGCAGATAGCACAGAACGCCGAGCGCGATTCCATCAAATACAAGATGGTGGAGTTTATGGGCGAGCATGTGGGCGAGGAATACGATGCGCACATCAGCGGCATACAGAGCTATGGCATCTATTGCGAAATAGACGAGAACCACTGCGAGGGTATGGTGCCCATGCGTGACCTGGACGATGATTATTACGACTTCGATGAGAAGAACTATTGCCTTGTGGGCCGTCGCCATAACCATAAATACCAGCTTGGCGATGCTGTCCGCATCAAGGTGGCACAGGCCAATCTGACCCGCAAGCAGCTCGACTTCGCACTTGCCGGTGTCGAGGGCAAACCTGTGCGTGAACAGCAGCCGGAAGCGGGTGCGAAGGACAAGCGTAACCGCAGAAGAAAATTCTTCGACCGCAAGAAATAAAAACGAGAGAAAGCATATTCGACAAGCCTTTGACCACGGTGCTGACGGAGCATGTCTCTTCGGCACCGTTGGTGGGGCTTATTACTGAAAACAATTTACAACAACGCTCAAAATACGGGCCTTATTTCAAAAAGTTTCCTCCTCGGCCGAAAATACACGAAAATAGAGCAGTTTTGCATCTCCTTGATAATCAACGACATGGTATGACCGTGCATGGAAAAATCGTTGAAAGAGTAGTGCTTTTAGTGCCTTGAAGACTGAAAACAGCCGTTATCCGCGTTGTAACTAACGGTTAAACGCCGGCTTGGTAACGGTTACTTGCATTCCCGGAAGACGCAAATCACAAAATAGAAGGCCTTTTCTCCTGATTTGTTGCTCCCTTTCCGGTTCTCAAATTCCTAGTTTGAAAGTTTTCAATGCACCTGAAACAGGCATAAAATATTTACAGAATAATAATACTATAGATCAAAGAGTGTGTATCCCAATGCATCAGTACAGCTCTGCATAGTCCACCAAATACGCAACTCCGTAAAATATGTAGGTATCCAATCGTCATCAAGTCTTGGCGTGATAGCCGGGAGCGTCTGACAGAGTATTTCCAGTACACTCCGCCCATACGCAAACTGATATATAACTAATACTGTAGAAGGATATCACCGCCAAACACGTAAGGTAACAAAGAACAAGGATGTGTTCACATCTGATACAGCATAAGAAAAGATTGTATATCTGGCATATTGTAATATACGTGAGTAATGAACTATGCCCCTTGCTAATTGGAGCCTTGTTTCACAAAAATTGGCTATTGCAACTATATAACACCCTTTGTAATCTCGTTCTGAATTTCCTCTGCAAAAAGAAACTTGCTGATTATCAGTGTGATACGTAATGCGTGTATTTACCTTTGCATATAAACTTAGCCATAAAATGGGATATAAGTCATAAATTTTTTTGATGCAGTTTCTATATCTGCAGGTTTTATCAGTCCAGCTTCCATTGTATCTGATATAATACGAGATGCAAGAGAAGAATCATATTTAGATAATTCAAATCGTGCCCTCACTGACTGGTTGTTGATTGTTTCCCCATCTTCATACATCAAACATGCGTGTTGATAACAGGCTGAGATTTTCTCTGGTTTAGTCATTTCCTTCAGATTCTTTTGAGGATACAGGAACACTCTTGTATGCTGCTCGCTTTTAGTAAATTTTACTGCAGGAAGGAACATCTTTTCAATAGCTGCTATTGCTCTATCAATGCCACTACCTCGACGTTCGCAGATTCCAAGCGTGAACATCATTTGTGCCAACTGCTCGTTTCTTGATTGTGGTGGTAGGTCTATAAGGCGATTAATGTCATTAAGCGGAGCTCCTGCATTGGTTATGGATAGTCTGTTAGCAAAAATCTCTATAGTCACAGGCATACCTGTTATTGCAAAATCTTGGTGAACCAAGGCATTTGCCACAAACTCTCTAATAGCCACTCTCGGATATGTTGGAATAGCTTCTCTTTTTACATCAATTTGCTCAGTACTGGTATTATTCATAATGAAATCAATCAAGCCTTCAAATCCAACAGCATAGCCATAGAATCCATGCTGTTCAAATTCTTGTTGACGATTATTAACTCCAACATATTTTCGTACAATAACTTCATGTTCAGGCATATTCGAAAATTCACTAAGTTTGTTTGCAAATAAAATTGCTCCAAGATTAGTTATAGCCCAATGTTGGCCATCTTGTTTACATAGATGGTAATCTGTAAGACGTTCAATAATTACATCTGTAGATTGTGGCGTATTTTTATCAAGAAGTTGTATTTTGTGTTTTCGAACCTTTAAAAAACTTAGAAAAGTAACCTTTGTTGCCCAATCATAAATAACCTAATAGTTAAGGGTCTTCCGGAATTTGGAGTGATGGTGATTTGTTTAATATCAATAGAAGACAGATAAATCCCATATAGAGTCCTATTTTCACTAAGGTTTCCCAGCGCTTAGTAAGAGCACGGTAAAGCCAATTTCAGATATGCCCAAATTCGCGTTTTTATATTTACAAGCCGCCTATATAAAGAGCTTAACACTTATACTATTCTTCGTAACTATCTGTCTTTGAGAAAAATCCATCTCTCCAAATGTCGGATGATCCCTTTTTTTGAGATAAAATACGATTATCTCAAAAAAAAGTGTTAATTTTGCAGCAAGAGCGGATGAACATAGGTTGTGTTCGCTCATCCACAACAAGTGTAAAGTAATATAGGTTACTAAGGTGAAATTGTAAAAGAGGAACAGTTCTCCAATATATAATTGTAAAGACAAATAGTGAACCGAATAAATTGTGTAAAACATATTAGTTAATCGTACTCAAATCTGTCAATGAATTCTAGGGATAGTCAGTTGCATATAGTAATGCGGTCAGATTCTTCGACAGAATAGGTTTTATTTCCCTTCTTTTATTTGAAATTGAGCGGAATCAGAAAATAATTCTCACGAGTGCAGAATGTCTGCACATATACATTATAATTTTGCAGCTGTTTTACAATATAATCGTCAAAGATATGAAGAAAGTCATTTTATTTGCTTGCCTTTTGGCAACACTCACAGTAATGTTCTCATGTAGTAGCAAACCTCAGGCATGGGAATACAAAGTCGTAAAGGTTGCTGGTAAGAATGCCGAGTACATGGCCGATTATGGCACTCTAGCATTTGGCGATCAAACAGCTATGCTCAACAAAATGGGTAAGGAAGGCTGGGAATTGATCAGTACATATACTGAGATTGGTACTTCGTTCCCGAATTTCGGTAATTCTGAATATGTTACTGGTTTACGTGACAACACCAGAACCTGCGTTGTGAACTTTGTATTCAAGCGTAAGAGTGATGGCAAAGAAGCTCAGCCAAAAGAAAAAGACAAAGGAAAGAAGAAATGAAAGCATCGCCCTTAATCATAGTATGCGCCATAACCATTATATCATCTTGTTCTCATAAGAACGAGGTGGTAGACTTGTCTCGTGATTTCTTCACGTCTTTATCCGACACTACATACGGTAGTCCTAAAGACTTTTATCCCAGATACGCATCATTAGGTATAGAAGCAAAATCGGATGTCGTAGATATTAACGAAGATGAGACCACAGAGAAGAATGACAGCTTCACTGTAAGATGCTACAATAACTATACTGATGATAAAGGTACTTTCAAACAAGACAGTGTAATTCTCTATATTGCAAAAGACAAGAATAAGGAATATAAGGTTTACAACTCAAGGGGATTAGTAGTTGTCGATGACGATCTTTTATGGTTTGGTGCTCAGGTAGGGGCATTCGGAAAGCATGCACTAAACGACATCGCCTTATCTGTACGTATTGAAATGGTAAGAGAGATGATGTACGAAAAATACATGGAAGTAAATGCAGAACTTCTGTCAGGGGTAAAAATATCCAATTGGTCATGGGAAACCAGCTATAGTGGCGAGGCATATGGTGAAGGTCGTATCGTAAACAATTTGAACTATGAAGTGTCCAATATCAAATATCATGTGAAGTACTATGACAGAAGTGGTAATTTTATGGCAGAGGATGATGGCGATATCAACAAGTCATTACAACCAGGAGAGAAATACGACTTTACGTTCTGGAGCAGTAATACAAAATATCCAAATACCGCCAACCTTCGATTGGAATTTTCAGACAGCGAGATTATCAACATCATTAAATCTCAATATTATTATACGGATAAATAATATAGTCAGTTCACACAAAAGAAATAGTTGTGCCACTGATATAAAAATTAAAAAGCCATTTGAATGAAAAAGATTATCGTATTATTAGTTGCATTGCTGGTTTCTATCAGTAGCTATGCACAGTTTTCATCGGATAATTCAATCATCCGTAAAGCTATAGTTGCTTACGAACTGGACCGTGACGGCTATTATCGTAGAGTGTCAGACAAAATGCTCGATAGAGTTGTAGATATTGAGATCAACTATGCCTATGACAAGAAGGCTCAAAATATGTATATACTTACAAAGAAAGGCAACTGTGTAGTAACTCTCAATAAGGACTATGCTAAGATCATCAAGAAAAACACAACAATTCCTCAGCTAAAGAATGAAGAACTTGATGCCGCAATTCAAAAATACACCAAGCAATTGGATGACAAGTATGCAGCCTTGAACGAAGCTCGTGCGAAGCATATCCAGGATTCTATTGCAAAGGCTAAAGCAGACTCCATCGAAGCTGAGCGGCAGAAGGCTACTCGTTTGGCAAAATTGAAAAAGCAACATTATGATTATGTTAATTCACATGGCTGGCATTGGGTACCGATAGGAAATATTTCGTTGTACTGCACTGAATGCGAGAAATCTTTCTCTGATGATTCACTGCTAACAATAGGTGTGAAAAACGACTCTATCTACTACTTTACAAGAATAGACGGATCATTAGGCTTGTCTTATCTTGAATGTCATAAGAGTCAGTTGGCAAGTGAACTGAAAGAGTATAGTCCATTCAGAAATCATTATGAAATTTACAAAGATAGTCTTACCAGAGACTCCGTGGACTATGATCTCATAAGAGACGGCTTGTCTTATAACTATATCAATGATTATATCAGGGCTTTGAAGAAGAAAGCTCCTTATGGCTTCTTCAAAAGCTGGGGATGGAATGACGAATACTCATGCCTTTCGTTCAATTTCAACTATATGAACACCAATGCCAAGACCATCAAATACATCGATGTATACTTTAGGGTTACAAATGGTGTTTGTGATGTAAGAAAGACCGGCCACTTCCAAGGAACCGGGCCATTGGCAGAATTTGAGTCTGCAAGTTGGGAATGGGACACATCTGGCTATTACGTTGCTGGAGACGCCTCCGAGATGAATATTACCAAGGTTATCCTTACCTTTATAAATGGAACCACGAAGGTACTTACAGGTAATCTCCTCGTATTTGAATAAATCTGCAGCTGTTATCTGCTTCGGAGAAATGCACGAATAACATTGAGAAAGATGGTTGGACCAAAAGCCTTTCCATCCTTGTTTGTTGTCAGATGAAGATGGGGACCAGTTGGCCAACCTATATTTCTTGATAATATCACTCGAATCGGTGCCAAAGTTCATTTTGATTCTGCCAATTAAGTTTGACCGCTTATCTTTGCACTAGGATAACCTTAATTCCGCAACACTTCAGGTTGATCTATTTTTATTCACTTGGGCATCAATAAGTTGCTTAAGATTTTTCCAGGCTAAGACATACCTTTTTACCAGCCATAGTCAAATCCATCGCTGTAAGATGTCAATATTGAGATATTATTGATTATCTTTCCTCTAAAAATCCAAAAGAAATCCTGCAAGAAATTAGTTATAAATCAGGGAAACGGTTATAAAGTTGGATCAAAGGCGCGTAAAAAGCTATCCCCCAAGTGAATGGTGGATATTAGTTTATTAATTTCCTCTT
>OCVT010000186.1_pt1 | contig 23019 bp, 24 predicted proteins | sample 1539111 | NCBI WGS metagenome assembly OCVT01 (sample SAMEA3991482, study PRJEB22521) | metagenome | biome: anthropogenic terrestrial biome; feature: sewage plant; material: raw primary sludge | place: Sweden | collected 2012-09-26 | reverse complement strand
TGGGTGTGGCGGGGAGGGTCATGGGGTGGGTCGTCGCAGGAGGTCAGGAGGAGAAGGGGGGGACGGTGCGTGGTCGGCCTGTCGAAACGGGTTATTTTGTTACCGTGTCGGTGCGGGTGAGAAACCGTATTCCGCCCGATGTTGTGGCTCAAAACGTTGCCCCCAGCGCAAGGTGGAGCTGCATTTTGTGGGTGCTGGCACCATAGGCCAAATCCACCCCCACCGGTCCAATCGGGCTGCGCCAACGCGCCCCCACCCCGTAGCCGTAGTTCAGCGCAAAATCACGCCAGCTATCCGCCGCATCGCCCGCATCGACAAACACCGCCATCCGCCAGTCCGGCTTAATCGGGTGCTGGTATTCGGCACTGGCGGTAGCCAATACCCGCCCGCCGACAATGGCGTTGCCGGTTTTCAGCCCCAAGCTTTGGTAGGCATAGCCGCGCACGCTGCCCCCGCCGCCACTGCGAAACAGCCAATCCATCGGCACATCTTGGCGGCGGGCGGCCCACACTTGCCCCAGTTCGCCCCGTGCAATCAACAGCCCCTTGTTGCTGAGGGGCATCAACCATGCGCCCCGCACCCGCCCACGGACAAAGTCGGTATCAGACAGCAAGGCGCGGCTGGCTCCGCCGGCTTCCACCGCCAACAAAGTGCCGCGCTGCGGGTGGAGTAGCGAATCAAAGTCGCGCCGTGTCCACGTATAGCTGGCGGTCAGGGCGCGGGTTTTGGTGCCGACTGCGCCGTGTGGGGTGTCTTGCGCGCCAATAAAGGTCAGGTTATAGCCCCGCTCAATCAGCCCCAAGGTACGGGTGCGGCTGAAATACAGCGTCTCTTGCTGGGTCAGCAGGTTTTGGATGTCGCTGCGCTCGGCTTTGACCCCGAGGGCGGACAAATAGCCATCGCCATCACGCGGCAAAAAGAATCGTCCGTCCAAAAACTGCTGGCGGGTTTCCAGTTTGAGCTGATTGTGGAACACCACGCCTTGCCCCCAGACGTTGTTGTGCTGGTAATCCACCGAGCCACGCATCCCGCCATCGGTGCTGTATCCCAAGCCAAATCCGACTTTTTGGCGCGGCGCATCGCTGACCGTGACCCGCACCGGCGCGTGGTCGGCGTGGCTGGGGTCGGTGGGCATGTCCACCATCACGCTATTGAAGTAAGGCGTGGCTTGCAGTGTGGCTTGGTAATCCAGCAGCAGCGATTGGCGATAGGGGGTACCAGGGGCAAAAGCAGCAAAGCGGGTAATCAGCGCGGCGGGATAGCGGGTTGAGCCGCTGACCTCAATCTCGCCAAAGGTAAACGCCGGACCGCTGTCTAGTGTCAGGCTCAGGTCGGCGGTGTGGGTGGTGGGGTCGATGCGGGCTTGGGTGTGCTGCCAACGTGCGGCCGGAAAGCCGTCTGCCAACACGCTTTGCAGGGCTTGGCGTTTGGCACGCGCCCAGTCTGCTTGGCGAAAAGGGTCGCCAATGTTCAGCCCGCTGGCACGGCGCAGGGCGGCCTCGCGTTCGGCGGCCTCTTCGGTGTGCTGAAGGGGGCCGACGGTGGTCCAGTTGATGTGCTTGAGCGTGGTTTGCGTCCCCTCCGCCACGCGCACCGTCAGCGTGGGGAGCGGTGTGTCGGTTTGCCAGCGGGGGGTCAGTGTGGGGGCAAAATAGCCCTCAGTGGTCAGCAGTTTTTCGGCTTGGCTGACGATGGCTTCGGCGAGTGCGGCACGGGCAGCGGGGGTGTCGCGGTCGGCTTCGTCGCCTTCTTTCGCCCAGTGTTCGGCGGTAATATGGGTGCTAAGCAGCGTGGTCAGGTCGTCGGTGCCGTCAAACACCAAGGCAAAGCCCGCCGAGGATTCGGCCCAGACGGGCGACACGCTGCCCAGCATGACGCTGGCACAGCACACGCAAACAAGGGGGAATCGCATGTCAACCACCCAAGGGCTCGGTAGAGAAAAATCAAAGGGATGCGGGATGCAGCGGCGGTACCCCCTGCGGCTAGTGCAACAGTGCCGAAGCCGGTCGGTCGGTGTGGGCACTGTCTGTCAGCCAAGCGGGCCACAGGGTCAGCGGCCATTCGGCACGGCAGCACTGGTCGTACACAATGCCCAACCACTGGCGCAGTGCTTGAATCGGTAGCACCACACTGGCGGCGTGCTCGGCATCGGGACACAAAAACGTCAGGCGGACGGCATGGTCAGCCAGCGACAAGGCCACCGAATCGGCCAACCACGCCGCCCGCGTGCTGGTGGCGGGGACAGGGGCTTGCGGGGTCAGCTCGGCACGGGCGGCGTGCTGGGCAAAGCTGTGCAACACATCGGCCTGAAGGGCGTGCGCTCCCTGTTGCTGGGTCAACCCATTCAGCAGCACCGGCACAATCCGTATCAGCAGGCGTTGGGTCAGCCAAATCACCACCGGCGCGTCACCCTCCACTTCGCCGGTCAGCCGCAGACGGTCTTCGGTTTCGTCAAAAACCGTGGTGAGGCGGGTCAGCAAGAGGGGGACGGGCTCGGCGGGGAGCACAATGGCGGTGGCTGGCACGCTCAGACGCACCCCGCCCGCACCGCTGGGAAGTTCAACGCGAAGTCGTCCGCCCAGTCTGGCAAGCTCAGCCCAAAAGTTTCGGTGAGCTTGTAGCTGTCTAGGCAGGAATACGCTGGACGTTGGGCAGGGGTGGGGTAGTCGGTGGTGGGAATGGCACGAATCTGCTCAGGGGTCAGCATCAAGTTCATGCCCTGTGCTTGGGCGGCACGGACAATGGCACAGGCAAAAGCGTGCCAGTGGGTTTGACCGCGTGGGGTGAGGTGGTAGATGCCGCTCCGCTCTAGCCAGCCGTGGCGCTGGTACTGCAATTGCGACACCACAGCCAGCGTGGTATCCGCCAAAAGCCGCGCACTGGTCGGTGCGCCCAGTTGGTCGCTGACCACGGACAGGGTGTCGCGGGTTTGCGCGAGCCGCAAAATGGTCTTCACAAAATTATTGCCGTGTGCGCCATACACCCAGCTGGTACGAAAAATCAGGTGCGGGCAGCCGGTGGCGATAATCGCCGCTTCGCCGGCCAGCTTGGTGCGGCCATACACACTTTGCGGGGCGGTGGCATCGGTTTCGCGGTAGGGGGCGGTGGCTTGACCGGCAAACACATAGTCGGTCGAAAAATGCACCAGCGGAATCCCCAGACGGGCGGCTTCTTCGGCCAAGACCGCAGGGGCGGTGGCGTTGAGCGCGGCGGCCAGTTCTGGTTCACTCTCGGCTTTATCCACAGCGGTATACGCCGCCGGATTAACGATCAGTGTGGGGTTAGTTTCGCGCACCACGCGCCGAATCGCGTCCGGCGAGGCCAAGTCAAGGGCGGCACGCAGGGGGGCGATGACCTCGCCCAGCACCGAAAGACTGTGGCGCAGCTCATGCCCCACTTGCCCTGTGCTGCCGGTGAGTAAAATCCGGCTCATGCAAACACCTCGGCCTCAGCCAAGGCGCAACCGGCGCGGTCTTTGGGCGAAACGACGGGCGAAATGCCCTCGGGCATCGGCCATTCAATCGCCAGCGTGGAGTCATCCCACGCAATGCAGCGTTCGTGAGCTGGTGCGTAAAAATCAGTGGTCTTGTAGAGGAACTCGGCAAATTCGCTCAAGACCAAAAAGCCGTGGGCAAAGCCTTCTGGTACCCACATTTGGCGTTTGTTATCGGCGGACAAATACGCCCCGACCCAGCGGCCAAAAGTGGGCGAGCTGCGGCGAATATCCACCGCCACGTCAAACACTTCACCACTGACCACGCGCACCAGCTTGCCCTGCGGCTGCTGGATTTGGTAATGCAGCCCCCGCAACACATTCCGCGCCGAGCGGGAATGGTTGTCTTGAACAAAGGCGGTGCTGCAGCCCATGTCCTTGGCAAACTGCTGGGCGTTAAAGCTCTCAAAGAAAAAGCCCCGCTCATCGCCAAAGACGCGCGGCTCTAGGATTTTGACATCAGGCAAGTCGGTATCGAGAACGTGCATGGTTACAGCCCCTTATCCACAGCCAGTGCCTGCAAATATTGTCCGTAGCCATTTTTGCTGAGCGGCGCGGCCAGTTTGAGCAGTTGTTCCGTATCAATCCAGCCTTGGCGGAAGGCGATTTCTTCGGGGCACGCGACCTTCAAGCCCTGCCGTTTTTCGATGGTGTGGATAAACTGGCTGGCTTCGAGCATGGATTCGTGGGTGCCGGTGTCCAGCCAAGCATACCCCCTGCCAAAGACTTGCACGTCCAGTTGGTTGCGTTCCAAGTAAGCGCGGTTAACGTCGGTAATTTCCAGTTCGCCACGCGGCGAGGGCTGGATGTTTTTGGCGATGTCGCACACTTGCTGGTCGTAAAAATACAGGCCGGTGACGGCATAGCGTGACTTCGGCACGACGGGCTTTTCTTCTAGGCTAACGGCTACGCCCTGCTTGTCAAATTCGACCACGCCGTAGCGTTCGGGGTCTTGCACCGGATAGGCAAACACGGTGGCACCGCTGGGTTGTTGGTCGGCGGCGGACAGCAAATTGGCAAAGTCATGCCCGTAAAAAATATTGTCGCCGAGCACCAACGCGCTGGGCGCATTGCCCAAAAAGTCTTCGCCAATAATAAAGGCCTGCGCCAAACCATCGGGGCTGGGCTGCACGGCATAGGTCAGGTTAATGCCCCACTGCGCACCATTGCCCAGCAATTGGGCAAAGCGTGGCGTGTCTTGCGGGGTGGAAATCACCAAAATATCCCGAATCCCCGCCAGCAGCAGGGTGCTGAGCGGGTAGTAAATCATCGGCTTGTCGTAAATCGGCAGCAGTTGTTTGGAAACCGCTTGGGTAGCGGGGTAGAGTCGTGTGCCGGAGCCGCCGGCCAGAATAATGCCTTTGCGTGTCATGGGATTAGTTGCCTTTTGCATAGTGGGTATCAATCCAGTGGCGATAGCTGCCGGAGGTCACATTGTCTAGCCAGTCTTGGTGAGCCAAGTACCATGCGACCGTTTTGCGGATGCCGGTTTCAAAGGTTTCGGCGGGAGTCCAGCCGAGTTTAGCTTCGATTTTACGGGCATCAATGGCATAGCGGCGGTCGTGGCCGGGGCGGTCTTTGACAAAGGTGATTTGGTCGGCGTAACGCCCATTGGCGCGGGGTTTTAGCTCATCCAGCATGGCGCAGAGGGTGTGTACCACGTCGAGGTTGGTTTTTTCGTTGCAGCCGCCGATGTTGTAGGTTTCGCCGACCTTACCGGCTTCCAGCACGCGGCGGATGGCACTGCAGTGGTCGGTGACATACAACCAATCGCGGACATTGAGGCCATCGCCGTAAATCGGCAGGGGCTTGCCGGCCACCGCGTTGAGCAGAATCAGCGGAATCAGCTTTTCGGGGAACTGATACGGGCCGTAGTTATTGGAGCAATTGGTGGTCAGCACCGGCAAACCATAGGTGTGGTGCCATGCCCGTACCAAGTGGTCAGATGCGGCCTTGGAAGCCGAATAAGGGCTGTTGGGGGCGTAGGGCGTGGTTTCGGAGAAGGCGGGGTCAGTGTCGGTTAGCGTGCCATATACTTCATCGGTAGAGACATGCAAAAAGCGGAAAGCAGCCTTGGCCGCATCATCCAGCCCTTGCCAGTGGGCACGCACGCTTTCGAGCAAGCGGAAGGTGCCGGAGACATTGGTTTCGATAAAGTCAGCGGGGCCGTGAATGGAGCGGTCAACATGGCTTTCGGCGGCAAAGTTAATCACTGCACGCGGGTTTTGCATCAGCAGGCGGTCAAACAACGCGCTGTCGCCAATATCACCCTGCACAAAATGGTAGCGGGCATCGCCCTGCAAGCTGGCGAGGGTGGCAGGGTTGCCTGCGTAGGTCAGCTTGTCCACGTTAATTATCGGCTCATCGCTCTGCCGCAACCAATCCAAGATAAAGTTAGCACCGATAAAACCGCAGCCGCCTGTGACGATAATCATTGAAAAATTCCGAGGGTTTTGGAAGTCAGTAGAGTGAGGCGCAGGACGCACCTGCTGGAGAAGCCCGCATCATAACGAAAAAGAACCTAGGTCGGGAGGGCGGTAGTGATGCCTACATTCGGTTACACAAGCCGTTATGACCCCTGTGCTACTATCCGCAGCTAATCAAACTACCTCGAATTGTCTGCGTGTTGCCATGATGGCATTGCCCGCAGGCCGTCCCCCTGGAAAGCATGAAAAAACATCTCATCCCCCGTACAGAACTCAGCGAAGTGCTGTTTAGCTTCCGCAAAACGTTCTATCAGCTTGGCGCGTTTAGCTTAGTGATTAACCTCCTTGGCATCATGCCGTCCATCTACATGTTGCAGGTTTACGACCGCGTACTGGCCAGCAGCAACGAAACCACGCTGCTGATGCTGACCCTGATGACGCTGGGGCTGTATGTGCTGATGGAGTTGCTGGAATTTACCCGTTCCAGCGTGCTGATTCGGGTCGGTAACAAGCTCGACATGCTGCTGAACCAGCGGGTGTTTACTGCTGCGTTTGAGCGCAACCTCAAGCGGACGGGTGGCAATCCCTCGCAAGCCATCCACGACCTGACCAATGTGCGCCAGTTCTTAACCGGCAACGGCTTGTTTGCCTTTTTTGATGCGCCGTGGACCCCGATTTACCTGCTGATTTGCTTTATGTTTCACCCGCTGCTCGGCCTGTTTGTGCTGATTGGCGCGGTCTTGCTGTTTGGCTTGGCGTATGTCACCGAAACCGCTACCCGCAAGCCTTTGGCTGATGCCAACCAAGCGGCCATGGCCTCGTCGGCGTTTGCCAACAACAACCTGCGCAACGCCGAAGTGATTGAAGCGATGGGCATGATGCCGGCGATTCGTTCGCGCTGGTTTAAGCACCACGGGCGAATTCTGGAAAACCAAACCCTCGCCTCTGACCGTGCGGCACGGATTTCCGCCGTGACCAAATTTGTCCGTATCAGTATGCAGTCGCTGATTCTGGGCTTGGGGGCGTTGCTGGTGATTGAAGGCAAGCTCACCCCAGGCGGCATGATTGCCTGTTCCATTTTGATGGGTAAAGCCTTGCAGCCGGTTGAATTGGCGATTGGGACGTGGAAGCAACTGCTGAATGTCCGCACCGCCTATGCACGTTTGGACGAACTGTTGACCAGCCACCCCGCACGCGGCGAAGGAATGCCCTTGCCACCGCCTAAAGGTCAGATGACCCTAGAAGGCGTGATTGCGGTGCCGCCTGGTGGCCAACACCCCGTATTGCGCGGCCTGAGCTTTAGCATGAATCCTGGCGAAGTGGTCGGCGTGATTGGGCCTTCAGCCTCGGGCAAATCGACTTTAGCGCGGCTGTTGGTCGGTGTGTGGCCTGCCCAAGCCGGTAAAGTCCGCTTGGATGGCGCGGATATTTTCCAGTGGAACAAAGACGACCTCGGGCCGTGGATGGGCTATCTGCCCCAAGACATCGAGCTGTTCGAAGGCACCGTCTCTGAAAACATCGCCCGCTTTGGTAAAGTCGATTCGACTCAAGTGATTGATGCGGCGATTCGGGCCGGCGTGCATGACATGATTTTGCGCTTCCCACAGGGCTACGACACCCGTTTGGGCGCGGATGGCGGGATGCTGTCTGGCGGTCAAAAGCAGCGCATTGGCTTGGCGCGGGCGATTTACGGCAATCCGTCGTTTATCGTGCTGGACGAGCCGAACTCCAACCTTGATGACGTGGGTGAAGCCGCACTGGTACGCACCGTGCTGGACTTGAAAGCCCGTGGCAAAACCGTGGTGCTGATTACCCACCGCACCAGCATCATCAATGCGGTCGATAAACTCTTAGTGCTGCGGGAGGGCGAACTGGCTGCCTACGGTCCGCGTGACCAAGTGTTGGCGCACCTGATGCAGCAACAGCAACAAGCCCAACAGCAGGCCCAACAAGCCCAAGCCCAAGCGCAGGCCGCTTTGGCGCAAAGCCCCGCCGCCGGTGAAGGCTTTGGCGCAGCCCCTGCCGCCCCCGCTGCCGAGCAACCTAGCGAAAAAGAGTAAGCCCATGAACTGGTTCAATCGCCTTAAACATTCGTTTTCTGATGCAGCGGATACCCCTGCAGATACGCCTGCCTCCGTCGATACCGATGCCCGTAAACCGGCGCATGTCGGCCTGATCATGCTGCTGGTCGGCTTTGGCGGCTTTATGCTGTGGGCAACCTTTGCCCCGCTGGATGCCGGTGCCACCGCGCCCGCTAGCGTCAAAGTGGCCTCCAACCGCAAAACCATCCAGCACCTGACCGGCGGTATTGTGGATAGCATTGATGCAAAAGAAGGGCAGACGGTCAAAAAAGGGCAGGTGCTAATGCGCCTCAACCCGACACAAGCCAACGCCCAGCTGGGTATCTCCCAAGGGCAATTTATTACTGCTCGGACGATGGAAGACCGCCTGATGGCCGAGCGTGACCACAAAACCACGCTCGTGTTCTCCAAAGAAATTACCGAAAAATACAGTAACGACCCCCGTGCCCGCGAGGCGATGGCGGTGCAAACCCAGCTCTTCAATACCCGCCGCACCACCCTGCAAGGTGAGCTGAGCATTCTGCGTGAAAACCTGCAAGGCATGAACGAGCAGCTCAAAGGCATGGAAGCCCTCAAGCTCTCCCGCGAGCAGCAAGTGAAGTTTATTAACGAAGAGCTAAAAGGCGTGCGGGACATGGCCGCCCAAGGCTATGTGCCCAAAAACCGCATGTTCCAGCTAGAGCGCGGCTTGGCCGAAATCAGCGGTCAGTTGTCCGACGCGATGGCCAATATTGGCCGCACCCGCAATGGCTTGGCCGAGCTGAAATTGCGCGTCTTGCAGCGTGAAAATGAGTACCAAAAAGAAGTCGAAAGCCAACTGGTCGAAGTGCAAAAAGAAGCCCGTGCCCAAGCCGACCGCGTCGCTGCAGCGGAATACGAACTGGCCAACACCCAAATCAAGTCACCGATTGATGGCATTGTGGTGGGCTTGAATATCCACACTGTAGGCGGCGTGATTCAGAGCGGCTTCCACATTATGGATGTGATTCCCCAAAACGAGCCGATGCTGATTGAGGCCAAGATTGCCACTAATCTCATCGACAAAATCCACCCCAAATTGCCCGTGGATATTACCTTCCCTGCGTTTAACCATGCCAAGACCCCCAATATTCCTGGCGAAGTGGATGTGGTCGGCGCGGATACGCTGATCGACGAAATGACGCGGATGCCCTACTACTTGGTGCAAGTCAAAGTCACTCCCGAAGGCATGAAAAAACTAGGTGATGCCCAAATTCGCCCAGGGATGCCCGCTGCCGTGGTCATCAAGACCGGCGAGCGCACTATGCTGAACTACCTGATTAAGCCACTCTTCGACCGTGTTGACGGCGCATTCAAAGAGGACTGACCGTGAAGCTAACCCCGCTTGCTGCCCTGCTGTCTGGCGCACTGCTGTTGTCGGCAACACCGGCCAAAGCATTGGGCTTTTTAGAGGCTTACCGCGCTGCACTGACCAGCGACCCGACTTACCAAGCTGCCATCGCTGAAAATGACGCAGGGCAAGAAAACATTGCCCTCGGTCGGGCAGGGCTGTTGCCGCAAATCTCCGCGTCGGGCAGCCGCTACAAGGTCAAGGGCGACCAAGAGTATCCGCAGCAAACCCTGACTGGCTCTCGCCGCGTTACCAACCCACTGGACTACACCAGTAATTCTCGGGTGGTGCAGCTCCGCCAAACTTTGCTCAATTGGGGCAGCATCGCCCAATACCGGCAAGGTAAGGCGCGGGCGGGCTATAGCGGCGAAATCTTCCGCAGCAAACAGCAAGACCTCGCGCTGCGCTTGTCGTCCAGCTATTTTCAGGTGCTGCTGGCGCAACACAGCATCGAGCTGGCCGAAGCACGGCGTGACACCCTGAACCAGCAAGTCAAAACCACCGAAAAGCAATTTGAGGCAGGCGATGGCACGATTACCGATGTGGACGAAGCCCGTGCGCGGTTCGACCTCTCGGCGGCACAGCTGATTGAAGCGCGTGACCAGCTGACCGTGGCCTTGCGCAGCCTGCGCGAGATGGTCGGCGAAACACCGCTTTCGCTGGCCGTGCTCAAGACCGAGCTGCCCTTGGTTTCACCCGCCCCCGACACCCTAGAAGCGTGGATTGAACTCGCCCTAGACAGCAGCCCCGAAATTGCCGCCGCACGGCAAGCCCTCGAAGTGGCCGCGCGTGAAGTGGATAAAAGCCGAGGTGGGCATTTACCCACGGTGGATTTGATTGCGGCGTATAACAAGTCGCAATCTGAAACCGTCACCAGCATTAACCAAGACACCACCACCCGTCAGGTTGGCTTGCAGGTGAATATCCCGATTTTTTCGGGGGGGTATACCAACGCGCTGACCAACCAAGCCATTGCCAACCGCCAACGCGCCACCTACGAGCTGGAAGCGGCGGTTAACCGCACCCAGCTAGAAGTCACCCGCCAGTTCTCTGGCACGTTGTCGGGCATTGCCAAGGTGCAGGCCTTGCAATTGGCCGTGGCCTCCAGCGAAAAAGCCGTGCATTCCACCAAAATGGGCTTTCAGGCAGGGATGCGTACCAACGTGGACATCCTGAACGCTGAAGAACAGCTTTACCAATCGCGGCGCAATTTGGCCGAAGCCAAATACCTCTACTTGCTGTCGTCCCTGCGGCTACGGGCTGCAGGGGGGATGTTGAGCGAGGCGGATATGGTGGCGGTGGATAGCTTTTTTGGCGCAGAAAGACCCGTCCGCCCGCCCAAGCTAGGCAGCACGCCAGATAAATCGGCGGGGCAAAAAAAATCAGCACGGGTGGGCTAAATGCCCACGGCCTCGGCCTACCCGATGACCCCCATCGGGTACTTGGCTTCTCCGTTCCAAGAGAAATTTGGCATTCCACGTCAGCCAGGCTTGGCACCGCACGCCCGCGCCACGCTCACCCTGCTGCCGCCGTTTAATGTGGCCGACAGCGTGCGCGGCTTGGCGGCTTTCTCGCATGTGTGGCTGATTTTTGCCTTTCATGGCACGGCGGCACAGGGCTGGCATCCCACCGTGCGCCCGCCACGTTTGGGCGGCAATGCCCGGGTTGGGGTTTTTGCCAGCCGCTCTACCTTCCGCCCCAATCCGCTGGGGCTATCCGTCGCCAAGCTGGTGCATGTCGAGACCGAGTTGGGGGTGACCTTAACCTTCAGCGGGCTAGACCTGCTCAATGGCACGCCGATTCTCGACCTCAAGCCCTATATCCCCTTTGTCGATAGCCAGCCCGATGCGTTGGGCGGCTTTGTAGCCGGTACGCCGCCGACCTTGCCGGTTATCTGGACCGCGCAAGCTCGCGCCGATGTGTTGCCCTTTGCGGCAGAATATCCCCATCTCCCCGCCCTGATTGACGAGGTCTTGGCACAAGACCCGCGCCCTGCTTATCAACAAGACCCAACGCGCCACTACGGGGTCAAGCTCTATTCGTGTAATGTGCGGTTTGTGGTGACAGAAAAAGGGGCAACCGTGCTTGCAGTTGAAGCCGCCGTCCCCATTTGCCAATCTGCTCCGCAATAGAACCAAATTCTCTGTCACCCGTCTGACGATGCGTGACTGTTTTTTTACGCTTTGGAGACTCCCCTTATGGCTCACACTGCCAAGCACCTCGTTCTTGCCCTTACTACGGCTACCCTGTTTGCCACTCCTTTTGCTGAAGCTGCCAAGTTTGGTGGCGGTAAATCCAGCGGGATGCAGCGTTCTGCTTCGCCAGCGCGTAGCCAACAAGCTGCTGCGCCTCAATACAGCCGCCCTGCGACTCCTGCGCCTGCTGCCGCACCCGCACGCCCTGGCGTGGGTGTCGGCACGGCGATTGCCGCCGGCGTAGGCGGGGCTGCCGCCGGTTATATGCTGGGCTCGGCGATGAATAGCGGCAATGGCAACCATAGCGGTGCTGCCCCTGCCGCTGCGGGTAGCACCGCCGCCGCCACCGCTGCCCCTGCCGGTGTGGCTGCCCCTGCCGCCGCAGGGATGCCAACCGCGCCGCAACAACAAAGCGGTGGGATGCCGTGGGGCTTTATCTTCTTGCTACTGTTGCTGGGCGGTGGCTTCTGGTGGATGAAACGTCGCAAAGCGGAGCAACAACCCCGCGCCGCAATGAATACCGGCTTCCGCCCTGTTGAAAAGACCATTAGCGACGACAGCAACAGCTACCGCAACACCCCCATGCCGGTCGCCGGTGGGGCCGTTGGCAGCTTAGCCGCCAGTGCTGCTGCGCCTTTAGCCACCAATGGTCGCCTGCCTGACGGTACCGAAGTCCCGCACTTCTTGCGCCAAGCTAAAGCGACGTTTATGCACCTGCAAAGTGCCAATACCCCGCAAAACGTGGAAGAGGTTCGCAAATATCTGACCCCAGAAATGTTCGAGTCGATTAAGGCCGATGTCAGCAGCAACAACGAACCCGCTGACTTCCCAACCTTGAACTGCGACTTGGTGGAGGCGGAAGAAGAAGGCAACCGTCTGATTGCCAGCGTGCGCTTCCACGGTATGGTCAGCGAGTCGGTCAATGCGCCGATTGAGCCATTCTCGGAAGTGTGGCACTACGTCAAGGGTGCAGACACCGGTAACAAATGGCTGGTGGCAGGGATTCAGCAAGGCTAACCCCCCCTCCTGCTTGGCTGGGCAGGCTAGACCGCTGCCCCACGCCACGACAAAACGCCCGCCCAGTGGATGCTGTGGCGGGCGTTTTGTTGGGATGAGGCTTGGTTACTAAATGGGCAGCCTGCGAGAGAACAAGCCATTCCTGCGTGCGATCAACCTCAGGGCAATGGCTCTCTACCGCAAAAAACCCAGCTCAAACACCTGTGGCTGGAGCTTTTCGGTCAGCGCCGTGTAGGCGGTTTCAAATGGGGTGAAGTTCACGGGGGCGGTGTCGCCGCTGCTGCTGCGGGCTTTCAGGGCGTTGCGGATTTGGTACCAGCCCACGTCAGCGCGGTTGAGTTTGAATTCGTCGCGCACGCTGCGCTCATCGGTGTGGGCGAAGTAGGTTTTCCATAGTGTCTTGCCTGCACCCAGCACCGCTTTCGCCTCAGCCGACAGCACTTTTTTGGCCAAATACCGCACCATGAAGTCGGACTCAAAGCGGTCTGGCGCACCCACTTCGGCCTCGGTGAAGGGGATGAAGTGGTTCACGATGCGCCACTTTTTGCCGTTCCACTCCAGGTCGTTGGCGCTGGCGGTGCGGTTGCAGCGGTTGAACAGCATCCAAATCAGGCAATCTGTTTTGAATTCGTCGGTGAGGGGGGCGGTGGGTTGCAAAAATTGATCGCGGTCGTTAAGCCACGTAGGGCGAATCAGGCGGCGCACGGTGAAGATAACGGTGGCTTGCCAGAAGTTTTCTGGGGTCAGGTAAAACCCATTCCCCCCGCTATAGACCGAGGAATAAATGACAGTTTGCTGCTCAGCGTGCTGAAGGTCATTCCCGCCGCAATACATGTACGCAATGGCACCATCCGACCATGTTTTGACACGCGGCACAGTGACTGTTGGAGACATTCCATTTTTCAACGGCAGCACCGGCTCTTTATTGGCTCGGGGACGTTTAAACCACACATTCAAAAAGCTACTGTTTGGCAGGTTGTGGAACGCCTTTTCGCCAATCGGATTCGCACTTTTATCAAAAACATCCACGGTCATGCTGGTGATGGGCGTTTTTTTCTCGGATTTTTGATTGGTTTCCCAAACCAAAAACCCGATTGGGAATTTCCCTGTCAAGCCATCAAACGCTTGGTTGTGAACCACAAATCCACCCGCGTAGCTGGCATTCCACGCCTGCCGGAATTTTTCAAAATTCGGCGCGTTGACGTACTTCATCGTGCTGAACATGGCGATGCTTGCGGTTGGAATTTCTTGCGCTATCCGCGCCAAAAATTGCGTGAACAGTTCATTGCTGGCTTTTCCGTATTGCGCCATGTGCGCGGCAATTTTTGTCTTGGCTACGCCTGTCTTGTTTTCTGCCTCCAGCCCAGTAGCGATATTTTCAAAATTCGTTGCCTCCGCATACGGCGGGTTAATCAAAACCAAAATATTCTTGCCCTCGGCAATCGCTTGGCGCAAACCCGCAGGCACTTTGTTGGTCAGGCTGTAATCAATCTGGCCATCGTCGGTAATGTCGTCATTCAAATAGTCGTACTGGAATCGCGTCGCCGCCACACAGGTTTTGGCAGCCTTCATTACATCCACATCCGCTTGGTCGAGCGTGGACATATAGATATTGCGTGGGTTGCTGTGCTTGACCTCCAAGTTCCCCACGCCGCAACACATATCCCACACGATGTAGTTTTTTTGCCAGTTTTTGCCCAGTGTCTTGGCCAGCTTGTCGTAGGCCTTTTCCACCACATGCAGCGGCGTGTAATACGCGCCTTTGAAGCTGCGTTCGTCCAGCGGAATCAGGCTGTCGCGCCGCTCCAGCAGGTAGTCGCGGTATTCGGATTTGGGGGGTTTGTGATAAATCGCCCAGAACTGGCGGTAGCCCTCTTTGTTGCCCAGCTCGTAGTTTTTGCCGCCCAAGCTGAATACCGGTGCGCCGTTTTTGTGCAGCAACTCGGCAGGCAAATTGGCGTGGGTGGAGACCGTGCCATCGTGCATGATGTCGGCAAAAAACAGCAGCGCGTAGTCTTCTTCGTCCACGCCCGCAATCTCGCGCCCAATCATGGCCACCCATTTATCAAAAACCTGTTTCAGGTTGTCCGGCGTGATTTGGGTGCGGATGATGTCGCCGCTTTTGATCGCCGCTTTGATGGTTTGGATGAATTCGTCTTCGTGCGTGGAAATCTTGAACGAGACAAAGTGCGTGCCGATGTGGGCCGAGATGGTGTCCAGCGCATCTGGTGTGTACTTGCTGGCCGACTTGCCCCATTTCACCGTTTTTTTGGCGAGAAAGGGCAATACATCCGCACTTTTCATAATCGCGGCTTTTTCGGTATCAATGACTGCCAGAAAAGGCGGTATGGGTTCGCCTTTGTTCAGTGCCACCTGCACGTAATGCAGCAGTTGGGTGAACATGGCATAGCTGGAATGCTTGCCGGTGTCTTTGGCCTCAAACCAAATTTCGCTGGTTTGAATGTCGATCAAGCCCTTGGTAAAGCCCTTCAGCCCCAGTGCTTTGATGTAAACATCTTTGACATCTTCTTCACTCTTTGTTTTTTGCAGCGACTCATACAAGCCCATCATTGACCCAATGCTATTTTATGTGTGAATTTGACCGGCGTACCTGTGCGACGATCCAAGCGCGAACCGGTGGTGCGCATTTTTTGCTGATATTGCCCAGTGCGGATTATTTCAAAGATACCTGAAAAACTTAGAAGGGTGCAGACACCGGTAACAAATGGCTGGTGGCAGGGATTCAGCAAGGCTAACCCCCCCTCCTGCTTGGCTGGGCAGGCTAGACCGCTGCCCCACGCCACGACAAAACGCCCGCCCAGTGGATGCTGTGGCGGGCGTTTTGTTGGGATGAGGCTTGGTTACTAAATGGGCTCTAGGCATATCGTGCCAAGAGGCTCTTCTTGGTGCTCGCCATGCCCCCCAAAGCAACGCCCCCCTGTAAGCATCCTTACAGGGGGGCGTTGTATCACAGCAGCTCACCAAGCTGGTGAGCAAGCAACATTACATCATGCCGCCCATACCACCCATGCCACCGCCCATGTCGGACATGGCTGGCTTGTCTTCTGGGATGTCGGCCACCATGCAATCGGTGGTCAGCATCAAACCTGCCACCGAAGCAGCGTGTTGCAGTGCGGAACGGGTGACTTTGGTAGGGTCCAATACGCCCATTTCGACCATATCGCCGTATTCACCGGTGGCTGCGTTGTAGCCAAAGTTGCCCGTACCTTCGAACACTTTGTTGACCACGACTGAAGGCTCATCACCGGCGTTGGCCACGATTTGGCGCAACGGGGATTCAATTGCCTTCAACACGATTTGGATGCCGGCATTTTGTTCGGCGTTGATGCCGCGCAGGTCGCTCAAATTAGCACGGGCACGCAAGAACGCCACGCCGCCGCCAGGTACGATGCCTTCTTCAACGGCGGCACGGGTGGCGTGCAGCGCGTCTTCAACGCGGGCTTTCTTTTCTTTCATTTCGACTTCGGTGGCTGCGCCAACCTTAATCACGGCCACGCCACCTGCCAGCTTAGCGACGCGCTCTTGCAGTTTTTCGCGGTCGTAGTCGCTGGAGGCTTCTTCGATTTGGCGGCGAACTTGTTCGACACGCGCTTGAATCGCCACAGCATCGCCTACGCCATCAATAATGATGGTGTTTTCTTTGCCCACTTCGATACGCTTGGCTTGGCCCAGCAAGTCGAGGGTGACTTTTTCGAGCGACAAGCCGACTTCTTCAGCGATAACCGTACCGCCGGTCAAGATGGCGATATCTTCCAGCATGGCTTTGCGACGGTCGCCAAAACCAGGGGCTTTTACGGCAACGGTCTTGAGGATGCCACGGATGTTGTTCACGACGAGGGTGGCCAGTGCTTCGCCATCCACATCTTCAGCCACAATCATCAGAGGACGACCGGCCTTGGCGACTTGCTCCAAGGTGGGCAACAAGTCACGGATGTTGCTGATTTTTTTGTCAAACAGCAGCACATAAGGATTGTCCAGCAGGGCAATTTGCTTTTCTGGCTGGTTGATGAAGTAAGGGGACAAATAGCCACGGTCAAATTGCATCCCTTCGACCACGTCCAGCTCGTCTTCTAGGCCGGTACCGTCTTCAACGGTAATCACGCCTTCTTTGCCGACTTTTTCCATGGCAGCGGCGATTTTGTCGCCAATCACGGTGTCGCTATTGGCAGAAATAGAGCCAACTTGGGCGATTTCTTTAGTCGTGGCGCAAGGCTTGGAGATTTTCTTCAGCTCGGCGACCATGGCAATGACAGCCTTGTCGATGCCGCGCTTCAAGTCCATGGGGTTCATGCCAGCAGCAACGAACTTCATGCCTTCTTGCACGATGGCTTGTGCCAACACCGTCGCGGTGGTGGTGCCGTCACCGGCGATATCGTTGGTTTTGGAAGCGACTTCCTTCACCATTTGTGCGCCCATATTTTCGAACTTGTCTTTCAGTTCGATTTCTTTAGCCACAGACACGCCATCTTTGGTGATGGTCGGTGCGCCGTAGCTACGTTCGAGTACAACATTACGACCCTTAGGACCCAGTGTTACTTTGACAGCATCGGCGAGGATATTTACGCCATTAACCATTTTTGCACGGGCGGAATCGCCAAATTTCACTTCTTTAGCAGCCATTGATTACTTACTCCAAGAATACGGTTTGTATCGATGTTCAGTTCAGATAGGCGGGTTGATTATTCAACGATGCCCATAATGTCTTCTTCACGCATAACCAGCACTTCGTTACCGTCCACTTTGACGGTTTGGCCGGAGTATTTGCCAAAGATGACCTTATCGCCTTTTTTCACTTCCAGTGGGCGGCGTTCGCCGTTTTCCAAGATTTTGCCGTTACCGACAGCAATCACTTCACCCATATCTGGCTTTTCTGCTGCTGCGCCGGGCAGAACGATACCAGAAGCGGTTTTTTCTTCCGCTTCAAGACGCTTGATGACCACGCGGTCGTGCAGAGGACGAATTGCCATTGAACAGTCTCCTAAAATTTCGATGTTAAACACAGGGATTGCAAAGCACCTTTTCCACATCCGAAACACGGGGGTTAACGGACGAAAAAGGCAAAAAATTACGGCGTAAAAGGGTAGGTATGTGCCGTGCCACACCGCCACGGGCAGGCCACCCTCTCACACCATTGAGAGCCAATAATCGGGACAGAGTAGAGGGTTTTCAAGCGGTAGGCGGGGATTTTTTTAGGGCAGCATTTTGTTGGCGGGTGGCACGAACAAAGCCGACGACCCCCAAAAAGAACAGCAGCGACAGCAAGACTTCTCCGCCGGCCAGCCATTGCGAGAGCCCTTTATCACCCCACGCCCGCATCACCCCTTCGGTAAATGGCAGCAAGATAAACATGCTCGACCACTGATAGGTGTAAATTTTTTCGCGCAAAATGCCAAACAGCGGCAAGAGCAAGACCAAGGCTTTGATGGCCAAAAAGCTGCCACCGGTGCGAATCGGCGCAAGCCAAAGCTCCCACGCCAAGGTCAGCAAAATCAGGCTAATCAGGCTGGTTACGGCTAACCAGTGGTATCCCTTGCGGCTCATACCGACCCCTCATTTTCTGCTTCTGCATCTGGCAGGGTGAGGGCGCGGGGCTTAATCAGCCAAGCCGCCAGCACGATGCCCAGCTCGTAGAGCAACCACAGCGGCACGGCCAGCATGATTTGCGACAACACATCGGGCGGGGTGACCACCGCCGCCACCACAAACGCCCCCACAATCACATAGGGGCGGCCTTCTTTGAGCTTGGCCACATCCACAATGCCAAAGCGCACCAGCAAAATTACGACCACTGGTACTTCAAAGGTCACGCCAAAAGCCAAAAACATCCCCAGCACAAACGACAGATATTTATCAATATCGGTCATCATCGACACGCCCTCTGGGGTGACGGCACTCATAAAGCCAAAGACGACGGGGAAGACCAAGAAATAGGCAAAGGCCATGCCGGAGACAAACAAAAAGACGGTGGCCGCAATCAGCGGCAGCATCAGGCGTTTTTCGCTGGGGTAGAGCCCTGGGGCGACAAAAACCCATGCTTGGTAAAGCGTGTGCGGCAAAGCCAATACCAGTGCCACCATCATAGTGACTTTGAGCGGCACAAAAAACGGCGTGGTGACATCCGTAGCAATCATGTGCGCCCCCACCGGTAAGACCTTCATCAGAGGACGTGCCAGCAGGCTGTAAATATCTTGTGCCCAATGAAACAAGCCCAAAAACACCACCACCATGCCCAGCAACGCCCGTATCAGTCGGGTGCGTAGCTCAATTAAATGTGCAATGAGGGGTTGTTGCGCAGCGGTCATGGGGCACGATCAGAAGAAGGGGGAGGGGCAGCAGCAGACGTAGCCGCAGGGATAGCGGGCGGAGTGACAGGAGGTGCAGACGGGGCAGTCACGGCATGCTGTGCCTCGGTTGCCACCTGTGCAACCGATTGTTGCGCCTCGGTGATTTCTTTCTGCATGGACTGCTGAAAGTGCTCTGCCGCAGAGGTCAGGTCAGACTGCACCTGCTTGAGCTCGCTGAGGTTCACTTCGCGGTGAATGTCGGCTTTGACATTATTTACATACCGCTGGGCACGTCCTACCAAAGCACCGACCGTCCGCGCGACTTTGGGTAATTTTTCGGGGCCAATCACCACCAGTGCAACCACGCCAATGACCATTAGCTCACCAAAACTAATATCGAACACGCGAGCCGCCTATTATTTCTTGTTGGCGGGAGGCGTTTCTGCCTCAATCACTCGCCCTGTCTCTGTAGGCTGGGCGGGTGGGGTTTCCGTGCTGGCCATGCCATCTTTAAAGCCTTTGACCGCACCGCCAAGGTCTTGGCCCACGTTGCGTAGTTTTTTTGTGCCAAAAATCAGCACGACCACCAAGAGCACGACCAGCCAGTGCCAAATGCTAAAACCACCCATATCAAATGCTCCCTTAAGTTAGCGTAAAAGCGGCAGCGCTCGTTAGGCATTAAACCTGAACGCACGCCACCGCCTACCCTCTTTTCTACTTGCCTAGATGTCCAAAAACATGAAGGTGCAGGTGAAAGACTTCTTGCCCGCCGAGCTTGCCGGTGTTGATGCTGGTTTTAAAGCCTTGCCCCAGACCCTGTGCCTTGGCCAGTGCAGGAATTTTAGCCAACAGCGTCCCTAGCAATGCTGCGTCTTCTGGCTGGCAGTCTGCCAAAGAGGCAATATGGCGACGTGGAATGACTAAAAAATGCACCGGTGCAATCGGATGAATATCGTGGAAAGCCACCATATCTTCGTCTTGGTAAATCACCTTGGCAGGAATCCGCCCATCGGCAATTTTACAAAAGAGGCAATCTGACATCCCGACCTATCCTTAGGCCGTGGCGGCAGGGCGTGCCGCTTTTTCGTCGTGGCCAGAGATGCCTTCGCGGCGTTTTAGCTCAGCCAAAATGTCGTCTGGACGCAAGCCGTGGTGTGTCAGCAGAACCATGCTGTGAAACCACAAATCGGCCACTTCACGCACCAGATGCAGCTTGTTGCCCTCTTTAGAGGCCATCAACACTTCGCCGCATTCTTCTAGCACTTTTTTCAGCACTGCGTCTTCACCCTTGTGCAGGAGTTCTGACACATAGGACGATTTTGGGTCAGCGGATTTACGATGTTCAAGGGTATCAGCAATGCTATACAACACGTCAGCGTTAATCATGGTGCTCTCAAAAAGTAGTGGGAAAACAGGGCAAGCTGGCCGCGCTTATTGAACGTGCGGGGCAGCGTAAATATCTTCAGGGTTCTTTTTAACAGGGTCGGTGATGTGCCAGCCGCCGTGCTCTAGCTTGCGATAGAAGCAGCTTTCGCGCCCCGTGTGGCAAGCAATGCCATCAACCTGCTGAATCACAAACAACAGCGCGTCGCCATCGCAATCAAGGCGGATTTCTTGCACATTTTGGCGATGACCTGACTCTTCGCCTTTTTGCCAGATGCGGTTGCGTGAACGGCTCCAGTAGTGGGCGATATGGGTATCGACAGTCAGGGTCAGGGACTCGCGGTTTACCGATGCCACCATCAAAATCCGGCCGGATTTTGCATCTTGGGCAATCGCAGTGACCAAACCGTTATTATCCCATTTCACCAAATCTAGCCAATCAGTGGGGTGCATATTGCTCATAGTCTGACCTCAATTCCGTTTTGTTGCATAAGGGCTTTGGCTTGTCCTACGGTGAACTCGCCAAAGTGAAAGATACTGGCAGCCAGCACCGCGTCAGCATGACCTTCGCGCACACCGTCTACCAAATGCTGCAAATTGCCCACGCCGCCCGAGGCAATCACCGGAATATTCACTGCATCCGAGACTGCCCGTGTCAGCGGCAGGTTAAATCCAATTTTGGTGCCATCTCTGTCCATGCTGGTCAGCAGGATTTCGCCTGCGCCCAGTGCCTGCATCTGCTGCGCCCACGCCACGGCATCGAGCCCGGTTGGGTTGCGCCCTCCGTGGGTAAAGACTTCCCAGCGGTCGTTTTCGGGGGTGACGGCTTTGGCATCAATGGCCACCACAATGGCTTGCGAGCCAAATTTGGCCGCGCAATCGGCTACCAACTGGGGGTTGGTAATCGCCGAGGTGTTGATGCTGACCTTGTCTGCACCGGCATTCAGCAAGCGGCGCACGTCTTCGACCCGCCGCACACCACCACCCACGGTCAGCGGAATAAACACCTGCTCGGCCACGGCTTCGATAATGTGCAAAATCAAATCACGGTCATCGCTCGACGCTGTAATGTCGAGAAAAGTCAGCTCATCCGCGCCTTGTTCGTTATAGCGGCGGGCGATTTCGACGGGGTCGCCCGCATCACGCAGACCGACAAAGTTGACCCCTTTGACGACGCGACCAGAGGTCACATCAAGGCAGGGGATAATGCGTTTAGCAAGGGGCATGGGGGGGAAACTCTAATCAGGTCAAACCAGTCATCAGCGGTTATTCGGACAGCGCGTCCGCAAGGGATTGCGCCTCTTCAAAGTCAATCGAGCCTTCGTAAATCGCACGGCCGGTAATCGCGCCTTCGATGCCTTCGTGTTCGACTTGGCACAGGGCACGCACGTCGTCCAGATTGGTCAGCCCACCCGAGGCAATCACCGGAATGGTCAGGGCTTGGGCAAGTTTGACGGTGGCTTCGATGTTGATGCCATTCATCATGCCGTCGCGCCCAATATCGGTGTAAATCACCGACATCACGCCGTAGTCTTGGAAGCGTTTGGCCATCTCCACCACATCGTGCTGGGTGACTTTTGCCCAGCCATCAATGGCGACTTTGCCATCTTTGGCATCCAATCCGACAATCACTTGGCCGGGGAAGGCATCGCAGGCATCGTGCAAAAAGCCCGGGGTCTTGACCGCAGCTGTCCCGACGATGACATAGCGCAAACCCATGTCGAGGTACTTTTCGATGGTGTCGAGGTCACGAATCCCCCCGCCCAGCTGCACCGGCATATCGGTGCCCACTTCGGCCAGAATATCGCGAACCACGGCAAGGTTTTTAGGCTTGCCAGCAAAAGCACCATTAAGGTCGACCAAATGCAGGCGGCGTGCGCCCTTGTCGCGCCAGTGGGCAGCAACTTTTACAGGGTTGTCGGAAAATACCGTGGCATCTTCCATAATCCCTTGCCGTAGGCGCACACAGTGTCCGTCTTTAAGGTCGATGGCGGGAATGAGCAACATAGCGAGTCGTCTCTAAAAATACGGTGGAAAAATTAGCTTTGCCCATCCCACGCCACAAAGCTGCGCAACAGGGCAAGCCCTGCGGTATGGCTTTTTTCGGGGTGGAACTGGGTGGCAAACACATTATCACGCCCAATGATGGCTGAAAATGCAAACGGGTAATCGGTTTGACCTAACGTAAGCGCGGGGTCGGCGGGCTGCATGTAGTAGCTATGGACAAAATAGAACCGCGCCCCGTCCTCAATGCCGGCAAACAAGGGATGGGCACGGGTTTGGTGGACGGTATTCCAGCCCATGTGCGGCACTTTAAGCCGCTGGCCTTCGGCATCCCGCTGCCCGTCGGGGAAGCGTTTCACCTCGCCGGCGTAAAAACCCAGCGCGGGGGTGTCGCCCTCTTCGCTGTGGTCGAGCAACAGCTGTGCGCCGACACACACCCCAAAAAACGGTTTGCTTTGCGCGGCGGCCAAAACAGCCTGCTTCAGCCCCGAGGCATTCAGCTCGCCCATGCAGTCTTTCATTGCCCCTTGGCCCGGAAAAACCACTTTATCTGCCCGCTGAACCACGTCAGGGTCGCGGGTGAGCTGGACGACGGCATGGCCTTCGGCCACCAATTCAAGGGCTTTGACCACGGAGTGCAAATTGCCCATGCCGTAGTCCACCACGGCAATCACCGGTTTGGCGTGTAGAGCGGTCGTCATGCGGTCAGCGTCCCTTTGGTGGAAGGCGTGACCCCTGCCATACGC
>OCVT010000185.1_pt1 | contig 23065 bp, 10 predicted proteins | sample 1539111 | NCBI WGS metagenome assembly OCVT01 (sample SAMEA3991482, study PRJEB22521) | metagenome | biome: anthropogenic terrestrial biome; feature: sewage plant; material: raw primary sludge | place: Sweden | collected 2012-09-26 | reverse complement strand
GCTCTTCCGATCTAATATACTGAAGAATGGATGCTTACGTCGGAGTTACCGGACATCAGTAAGCTTATTGTAAGAAAACACTTGACAAAATTGATTTCCCACTTGAAAGGACGCAACGTTAACCCTTCAAGAGCAACACTGAACAGCGTCAATAGCTTTTTAATGTAGTGAGTTAGGCAATACTGAGATGTTTACTCGCAATGTCACTGTATATTTTAATATCAAATAACGTCAGTTTTTATTAGAAAAAGAGCGGGTTACCGTTTATCCTGAACAGAAAAGGTTCATTGAAAAAGAGCCCTTCAGACATTGGCTAATGAAAAGAATATGTAAAATCAAGAACAAATTAACGAAGCTCTCCTTCGTTACCAGTCCACTACCTAAATTTATGATTAATGTGGATAAATAGACTGGTTAAACATCCATCCTACAGTGTTCTGAGGTTTTACACGAAGAGGCTCTGCACTGTATCAGTGAAATCGCTGCGTGAATTTGGTGTACTGCCGAATAGCACAATATGTCATTCTGTCTATCCCCGAAGAACGTATGTAATGGGTAGGGCTGTCATAAATGATATTTTAATCAAAAAATCCTATTCAACTCACACGGTATGTGCAATTGATCGATCAAAAGATGAAAATAATGGGAGCGCTTATGACAAATTCGAGGCAAAAGGTATACCTATAGATGTTCACACATTAAAACGAATTATCAGCTCCAGTGGAATGGATGAATCCGAATTTTCCAAGAGTATAAGTTACTTATTCGCGAAAACCGTGGACCCTGAACCGAAGGATGTTCTGTCTTTAGAGGACCTGTCTTTCCTTTTGAACAAACTATACACACAACGGTTTCAAATTAGGAGAATCTGTAGAGACATAAACGCTAAATATTCAGAATTTTGGTTCAAACTTTTTTCCTTATATGCAGAAAAAGTTGATGCCAAGAGAAACCAAGTTAACTTACGGAATACGAAACTAGATGCATGTGAAATATTTGATGCAAATCTTATGATCAAGAACTTTATAGAGCTCGGTCAATTAGGTAAGGCTCAAAAAATTTTAAGCTTTATTCTTGATAGAAATCCTGATATATTACTGTCTCCGAAAAATGCAGATATTAGCACAATAGTTCACTTTTTACAACTGCGTTGTGGCGCTTTGGCGCCTTATTGGAAAATACCAGATAATAGTGAGCAAAAGCAAGGTTTTTTAAGAAAAATGGTTCGACTAGGTGCGAAAAATACGTCAATTCGTCTTTCTTCTACTTACAAAGCCATGGATCACCAAACATTATTAAAGATTGCTGATCTTGCTCTGCAGGAGAAAAAGCTTTTGAATTCCGAGGATTTGTTGTCCACTTTAATTCAATCCTTTGGACACCTAGGCCAAACCCAAATATTGGAACGGTGTATTGAACATATATGGCAAATATCACCCCAAGAGTTTCCTAGTCACGTAGTAATTAAGCACCGAGGGTGCTATCCTAGTTCCAAAATACTCGTTTCAATCTTAGTGTCATTCTACTTTAATGACCACGATCTTCACAGAGGCCTAAGTATTTTGGATTCATTCATAAAGCACTATCCGGACGTGAAATTGGATGCGCTATTTTGGAGAAGGCTGTTTCAGCTAAGTCATTTTGCTTGGACACCAGCAAACGACAAGAAAGCCACTTCTGTTGTTAGATGTTGGCATTTAATGAAGCAGTGGTATGCATCTAAGCGGCTAAGGCCTTCAGTTGATTATGAGACGTTGAGACAACTGTACGATATCATGAAGAAAACAGGCAATTTCCCGCTTGGAATTGATGTTTTAAGGAGTTTCAAACCGGGGATCGAAAGAATGAGAGCAGAAAATGCTGGAAAAGTTAACAATATCATTATCAAATACCAAAAATGTATTATTAAGGAGCTTGTAAATAGAGGTAGATTTTCAGCGGTAAGGGAATTCATTGATAATTATGGTTTTGATAGAAAAATGACCAAAGATTTGAATATTTTTTGTGCGAATCGTATGTTTCTAAGAAGTAAGAAAATGAAAAACAAGATTGAGAACAAAAAGGAAAGGGAGAAAGTGCGGCTAGATAGTTTCGATGACGATGAAGATGATGGTATGATTATAGGTAGCCTTTGGTAAGAAAAGTGTAAGTAGAATTAGCATTTATTTTTCTCCATATTCTTATTCTATAGGATGTAAATAATATGGGACTTTTATATATATATATCTACAGTGTAGAGTCTAATATGTATAAACATCAAATTCATTAACGAAGACAAATCTGGAAAATATCCACCATCCGTATCTAAACCACACAACTTGGGATTCGTGAGCATTTAGCATAGCGGCAAACGCTAGTACGTATTGTGCATGTGTATTCATAAGTGAAAGCTTGTCTTTTTCGGCGGCTGTGTTAGGCGGAAGCGCCTGAATTATTCTACGGAATGGAGAAATCAGGTCGTAAAGTATTTTTAGGATTTCCCAAATAAAGGAGTTGTACTTTAAAACGATGTTGTTCTTGTAGCTTCTCAAATAAAGCGCAGTGACATGAGGTGGTTGTTCATTTCTTTTGGTCTTTGGTTGAGCATAATCATCCACCAACTTTTTAACGGCAGCATAACAGCTTTTGTGGTTGATATGATTTGATACACCATATGAATCAAAGGTAACGATAATCTGGTTCAAGTTATGATTCTTTATATCTATCTTTTGTGAAAGAGAAGAAGTTATAGAATCAATATCCCATATTTCGTCCATACCATCCTGGAAATCCATCACCTGTACGGAGACTGCTCTTTCATTGTGTAGCAATAAAGCGGCCGACTCATTTAATTCTCTTACCCTGGTTTCGCCAAGACCTTCGGCGTTGCCCTTTGATAAGCAGATTATGTTAAATGGGACGGTTCTCGGAAAGTACGAATTCAGTTGAGAAATTATGGGGGAAAAAAACATAACTTCGTCGTCAGGGTGCGCTATGACCAAATTGATTTCATAATCGCCATATTTATGAGGAAAAATATGCTGCAATGATGCATTGTTTCGGGAGACGATTTTGGGCGTAAAATAAATATATAGGATCGTCAGTACTATTGCTAGTTTAGTAATCTTGTAAAGCAATTTTGAAAAATTTACCTTTGTACGCCTCAACATCTTCATTTAACTTTTCTTCAGGGTTTGAAAGAATCTAATATACGGCTCTAGCGTCACCTATCTACACTTAACAATTCGATAAATAAGGAGGGCAATGCAAGATTATAAATAAAAGCGCAGCGTCGATTTTCCTTTTTCTATGACGTTAACGTAACTAGTAAACCTTCTAGAAGGGACGACACCAATGAGATAGAAACGGCGAGGCGGGAATTTAGGAGTACTTGTTACCCGGCTACTAGTTTATTTCATACAAACACATTGACACATTCGCACATATACATCTACGAGAAATTACTGAATGTGAAAAGGATCAGAGGCAGTTAAAAGAGGTAACAACTTTTATCATCAGATTGTGATACGACTTATACTATTGAATGTGTATGATTACACAACTTTCCTTCTGCAGAACATTTTTACATCTGTTAAGATGGTGCAACATTTCTTTTTATTAGCACATTACTTTTGATGAAAGAGTATATTCAGTTATCGTAGCTCCTCTCACTTCTTTCTATCCGGTGTTTATTCGCGATATGAGTTGTGATATCAGAGACAGAGAGAGTTTATGTGCGTAACAGGAACGGAGAAAACCAGAGTAATTGAGTATTATAAGCAATAAATCATAAAAAGACATTCTTTCTCGTGCAATTTTTTGGTATTCGGGATAATCTTCTACTTGAAACTTCTTTTTTTCGGTGTTTAATTTGCCTATTGGTAAATATTTTTGCCGCCGAGGTTCTCAGTGATTATATTCGTATTAAGCGATAACCGGGACATGCATGGAGCGGCGGGGCTGATATTTTGTGGGGTACGAAAGCATGATTGGTCAGTGACACTCAAAAAAAGAAAACAGCCGTAAAATAGTAGATTTTGTTAAACTCCCCTTTAAACCTGTGATATTGTAAAAAGACGAAGAATTTAATAATTTAATAATTCATTACGGTATTTATTTCTTCATAAACAGTTACAACACCCTAAAGAGAATTTACAAGTTGAGTAAAAGACAAGACACAAAATTATGGCAAATAATAATTCTGATCGACAAGGTTTGGAACCCAGAGTCATTAGAACTCTGGGTTCACAAGCGCTTAGCGGTCCTAGCATATCTAATAGAACTTCAAGTTCGGAGGCAAACCCTCATTTTTCCAAGAACGTGAAGGAAGCAATGATCAAGACAGCTTCTCCGACTCCTTTATCTACACCTATTTACAGGATAGCTCAAGCTTGTGACAGGTGTCGATCTAAGAAAACAAGGTGCGATGGAAAAAGACCACAGTGTTCGCAGTGTGCTGCTGTCGGATTTGAATGCAGAATAAGCGATAAATTACTGAGGAAAGCGTATCCAAAAGGGTACACAGAAAGCCTGGAAGAAAGAGTACGCGAACTGGAGGCAGAGAATAAGCGTTTGCTAGCTTTGTGTGATATCAAAGAACAGCAAATAAGCCTTGTTTCACAGTCGCGACCACAGACATCAACGGATAATACCATAAATGGCAATTTCAAACATGATTTGAAAGATGCTCCATTGAATCTGTCTTCTACAAATATCTATTTATTAAATCAAACGGTTAATAAGCAGCTACAAAATGGCAAAATGGATGGTGATAATAGCGGTTCTGCAATGAGTCCATTAGGGGCACCACCTCCACCGCCACACAAAGACCATCTTTGTGACGGCGTTTCCTGTACAAATCATTTACACGTCAAGCCTACTTCTACGAGTTTAAACGATCCAACCGCTATATCTTTTGAACAGGATGAGGCACCTGGTCTTCCTGCGGTAAAAGCATTAAAATCAATGACGGCTCATCAACGTAGCACTCAATTGGCAACTTTAGTTTCTTTATCCATCCCAAGATCTACTGAAGAAATTCTGTTTATTCCTCAGCTTTTAACTAGGATAAGACAAATATTTGGTTTCAACTCAAAGCAATGTTTGTATACGGTTTCATTATTATCTTCATTGAAAAATAGATTGCCAGCACCACGGCTTCTAGCACCTTCAACATCAACCAAGTTAAAGGAGAAAGATGAAGATAAAAAACTTGATGATGATTCGGCTTTTGTGAAAATGTTTCAAAGTACAAACCTCTCCGAGTTTGTCGATTTGAAGAAGTTTTTAATTTCTTTGAAATTTAACATTAACTCGTTTTCAAAGCAATCAGAAAAGCCGGCTAATGATCAGGATGATGAACTACTTTCCCTCACTGAAATTAAAGAGCTTTTACACCTTTTTTTCAAATTTTGGTCTAATCAGGTACCAATTCTAAACAATGACCACTTCTTAATATATTTCAACAATTTTGTTGAAGTCGTGAAGCATTTATCTACAGAAAATTTGGAGACGAATAACACTACTAAAAGTACAGTCACCACTAATCATGAAATATTTGCCCTAAAGCTTCTGATGATGTTACAAATGGGGTTACTCGTTAAGATTAAAATGGAAAAAATAAAATACACTGTACCGAAGAATCCGAAGGCCAAATATGCTAGATTGATGGCATATTATCATCAGCTTTCCCTAATAATTCCTAAAAATCCTTATTTTTTAAATATGTCCACAACTTCATTACCATCCTTACAATTGTTATCTTTGGCATCCTTTTATTATTTAAACGTGGGTGATATTTCGGCAATCTATGGGGTAAGAGGCCGTATTGTTTCTATGGCACAACAATTGAGACTTCACAGATGTCCTAGTGCCGTATTAAGTGTACACTCTAACCCAGTTCTACAAAAATTTGAGCAAAGCGAGAGGAGATTACTGTTTTGGGCAATTTATTACGTTGACGTTTTTGCCTCATTGCAACTTGGTGTTCCTCGTTTACTTAAGGATTTTGATATTGAATGTGCATTACCAATTTCTGATGTTGAGTATAAGGATCAGTTATCTATGGAAAATGAAAAAGCAGATAAAAAAGCTAAAAAGATTCAACTGCAAGGTCAAGTTTCAAGCTTTTCATTGCAGATAATCAGATTTGCGAAAATATTAGGTAACATTCTAGACTCGATTTTTAAGAGAGGAATGATGGATGAACGTATAACTTCTGAAGTTGCATTAGTACATGAAAACGCACTGGATAACTGGAGAAATCAACTTCCCGAAATGTACTACTTTCAAATAACTGTAAACGGAACTGTGAATTTAGACGAGATTAGAGCAACCAATCAAAGAAATACTGAGACCAAATTTGATAAGAAAGACATAATATTATTTGAAAAGAAGATTCTATTGCTGTTTTATTTCTTGGCCAAATCTATGATACATTTACCGGTTATTGCAACCAAACCTTTGCCTAAGAATGTTGATAATGCCACAAAGAAGAAACAGTCAATGTTCAACAACGACTCTAAAGGCGCAACCAACCAGGACCACATGATATTAGACGTTGATATGACTTCTCCTGCTATAAGGACATCATCCTCATATATCATTTTACAACAAGCTACCAATGCAACGCTTACGATTTTCCAGGCCATTAATTCCATGTATTTACCTTTGCCATTGAATGTATCAAGAACGTTAATCAGATTTTCTTTGCTCTGTGCTAGAGGTTCTTTGGAATATACCAAAGGTGGTGCATTATTCTTAGATAATAAAAATCTTCTCCTCGACACCATCAAAGATATCGAAAACGATAGGCTTTTGGATTTACCTGGAATTGCCTCTTGGCACACGCTGAAACTGTTTGACATGAGCATCAACCTGTTGTTGAAAGCACCTAATGTTAAGGTTGAAAGACTGGATAAATTCTTGGAAAAGAAATTGAATTACTACAATAGATTGATGGGGTTACCACCGGCCACAACCACATCCTTAAAACCATTATTTGGCTCTCAATCGAAGAACAGCCTGGAAAATAGACAAAGAACACCTAATGTCAAAAGAGAAAACCCAGAACACGAGTATCTTTATGGAAACGATAGTAATAATAACAATAATTCTGAAGCGGGTCACTCTCCAATGACAAATACAACTAATGGTAATAAGAGATTAAAGTATGAAAAAGATGCAAAACGAAATGCAAAAGATGGCGGTATATCCAAGGGGGAGAACGCACATAATTTCCAGAATGATACCAAAAAAAACATGTCCACCAGCAATCTGTTTCCATTTTCGTTTAGTAATACAGACCTTACTGCGCTGTTCACCCATCCTGAAGGACAGAATTGTACGAATACTAATAATGGCAACGTGGATGTGTGTAACAGAGCTTCTACAGATGCCACGGATGCCAATATAGAGAACTTAAGCTTTTTAAATATGGCACCATTCTTACAGACCGGTAGCTCCAATATAGGTCAAAACACGATTGAGAATAAGCCTATGCACATGGATGCGATATTCAGTCTACCAAGTAATTTAGATCTAATGAAGGATAATATGGACTCTAAACCGGAACAATTAGAACCCGTTATTAAGCAAAACCCTGAGAATTCAAAAAACAACCAATTTCATCAGAAAGGAAAAAGTACGAATATGGAAAAGAATAATCTCTCTTTCAACAACAAGAGTAACTACAGCCTAACAAAGCTAATGAGATTGCTGAACAACGATAATTCTTTCTCGAATATTAGTATTAACAACTTTTTATACCAAAATGATCAGAACTCCGCGTCAGCGGATCCGGGAACAAATAAAAAAGCCGTTACAAATGCAGGTGCCAACTTCAAATCACCTTCAACTGGCAGTAATACCAGCCAAGGCAGTATCCTTGGAAGTACAAAGCATGGAATGGACAACTGTGATTTCAACGATTTAGGTAATTTTAACAATTTCATGACAAATGTCAATTATTCTGGGGTCGACTATGATTACATTGTAGATGCATCACTTGGGTTGGCTCCTTTATTAGTGGATACGCCCGATATCTCAAATACCAACACGACGTCTACTACGTCAAATCGAAGTAAAAACAGCATCATCCTAGATACGACATTTAACGATGACTTGGATCGGTCACGCATGAATGCCAGAGAAGTATTGAATCCTACCGACTCAATTTTAAGTCAAGGGATGGTATCCTCCGTAAGTACGAGAAATACCAGCAATCAAAGATCTCTTTCATCGGGCAATGATTCAAAAGGTGACAGTAGTTCTCAAGAGAACTCAAAGAGTGCAACTGGCAACCAGTTGGATACACCTTCTACACTGTTTCAAATGAGAAGGACCTCTTCAGGGCCCTCGGCGTCCCACCGTGGTCCAAGACGGCCTCAGAAAAATCGTTACAATACAGATCGATCAAAAAGTTCTGGTGGCGGAAGTTCCAACACAGATAATGTATCTGATTTATTCCAATGGCAAAACGCCAAATAATTCTTTATTTCATAGTGTAATATATTCAAAACGGAATCCTCTAAATATTCATGAAACAAATAACATTCTTACGTATAATTTCTTAATAGGGCAATTGCCGTAGCTTTCGTTCACCTTATGAACAGCCAAATTTATTGTTGGAAAAAAGAAAAGATAACAAAGACGACGCCAAAACACATCTTGATGCAGCGCCCATGTTCCTCAGATTTCTTAATGGAACTACATTTCAGATTAGGAAATTTTTTTGCTAGTTCCCATGGTTACGTTACCGGAGGACCATCTGACAGCGCGGAGGCTGCACGGAAGGGAAGAGAAGGCAACAGGGGTGCGCATAAATAGCGCCGACAATGCGACGCCAAAAACGTGGCTCGTATATTGATTAAGTAAAATCTTTATTTTTCCTACACAAATGTCCGTAGAACGCGTAAACTTTCTTTGCTTTGTTATAGGAGTTTTATTTATGAGATAACAATGGCATGACGAAGATTATGCTACAGTATTGCCATGGTTACGAACTAAATTTTCTTTCATATCAGTTTTTCGAGGAAATACTCAGAGACATTTGGCTTGGACAAAAATAGGTATATAAGGCAATGGAAATAGATCTTTTAACCATGGCTAGTTCTGGAAACCAATCTAAGCACACCAAACATACAACTCAAAGATCTGATTGGAAATGTTTTCAATCTTCAAAAAGAAAACGAGCGTGCAGGGCACGGACTCTGAGATAGATGAGAAAATTACAGTGAAAGCAAAAGATAAAGTAGTGGTTTCCACAGAAGATGAAGAGGTGACAACAATTGTTTCTTCAACTAAATCAACTCAAGTGACCAATGACTCACCATGGCAGGACCCCACTTACTTCAGTTCCTTTGGGAAAGAATTAATGTTCATAGCGACATGCATGTTGGCACAGTTATTGAATCAAGCGGGCCAAACACACGCTCTCTGTATAATGAACGTTCTTTCGAAATCCTTTAATTCAGAAGCAAACAACCAGGCATGGTTGATGGCATCTTTTCCCTTGGCTGCTGGGTCGTTCATCCTTATTAGTGGGAGGTTAGGAGATATTTATGGATTGAAGAAAATGTTGATCCTTGGTTATGTCATCGTAATCGTTTGGTCTATAATTTCTGGTCTCTCCAAATACTCTAATAGCGACGCGTTTTTCATTACGAGCCGTGCGTTCCAAGGAGTTGGAATTGCGTTTATTTTACCAAATATTATGGGGCTTGTTGGTCATGTTTATAAGGTCGGTTCATTCAGGAAGAACATTGTTATTAGTTTCATCGGCGCATGTGCTCCAACAGGCGGCATGTTTGGTGGATTATTCGGGGGGTTAATTGTCACTGAAGACCCCAATCAGTGGCCTTGGGTATTTTATGCCTTTGGTATTGCAACGTTTCTAAGTTTATTAATGGCGTGGTACTCCATCCCAAACAACGTTCCCACAAATATTCATGGGCTTTCGATGGATTGGACTGGGTCCGCGCTTGCCATTATCGGGCTGATTCTTTTCAACTTTGTCTGGAATCAAGCACCAATAGTTGGCTGGGACAAACCTTATATCATTGTTCTTTTGATAATATCTGTGATATTCTTGGTTGCTTTTTTTGTTTACGAAAGTAAATACGCAGAGGTTCCTCTTCTACCACGTGCAATGACGAAGAACCGTCATATGATTATGATATTATTGGCAGTATTCCTGGGATGGGGGTCGTTTGGTATTTGGACATTCTATTATGTTTCCTTCCAACTAAATTTGAGGCATTACAGTCCTGTTTGGACCGGAGGTACGTATTTCGTTTTCGTAATTTTCGGATCCATGGCTGCATTCTTCGTTGCCTTTTCTATCAAGAGATTAGGACCAGCTCTACTACTATGTTTTTCACTAATGGCATTTGACGCTGGTTCCATAATGTTTAGTGTATTGCCAGTGGAACAAAGCTATTGGAAGTTGAACTTTGCGATGCAGGCTATCTTATGTTTTGGTATGGACCTGTCCTTCCCGGCATCATCCATTATATTGAGTGACGGGCTTCCAATGCAGTATCAAGGTATGGCTGGATCATTAGTAAACACCGTTATTAATTATTCAGCGTCTCTATGTTTAGGTATGGGAGGCACTGTTGAACACCAAATTAATAAAAGCGGCAATGATTTGTTGAAAGGTTACCGAGCAGCTGTATATCTGGGAGTTGGACTCGCTTCTCTCGGTGTTGTGATTAGTGTTACTTACATGCTTGAAAACCTTTGGAATCGACACAGAAAATCTGAAGATAGAAGTTTGGAGGCATAAACTAGTTAAATGTATATTGATATAAGTGTAGGTACAAACAACAAATATAATGGCATTCTTTAAGTCGCTTGGTCTTAATGTATAGGTTAAAATAGTATCAAAATTTTGTAACTATATTCATTTCATCTGGTCTAAACCATTCACGTCTCAGCACATTCCAAGTCAATTTCGCCAAGAAAGAGGCTCTTTGTTCTTCATTTGCGCAAGCTTCAATATATACTTTAAGTTTTGGTTCTGTTCCGGACCCGCGAATAGTGAAGCGGATATGCTCATTCTCACTACCGTTACTTGGTCTAGCAGATACTGTTATCATTTGTGATGTAGGATCGACGGGTAGAGTAGGTTTATGATTTATGGTATCCGATTGGTAACCAGTGGTTAAATCTCGATAGTAAAGTACTTCGATTTCTTCACCAATAGATGAAGGATATGACGCGCCCTCAGGAGTGTAGACATTCCTGATGTAGTCAAATATATCTTTTGTAACAGTTGGATTTGGAACGACATAATAGCCATTGTACTCTTTGAACACGCCATATTTTTTGAAGCCATTTTCTAAGACATTTAGCGGGTCCAAATTGTGGTCTATTTTCCACTTACAGTAGGCTTGCAAGAAGACAATGGATGCACTGATACCATCCTTATCATGCTCCATTGCTGGAAACATGTAGCCTATTGCTTCCTCGAATCCAAAAGGAACGTAATAGCCTTTCTTTTCCAAGAGTATGGCACGATTTCCGATCCACTTAAATCCTGTTAATGTATCCTCATAATGGAACCCTTCTATTTCTGCCATTTTTTTTATCATTTGTGAAGACACTGTTGAATTTAACATAGCCAACGGATGAACGTGCTGAAATTCTTTGTCCATACTTTTATATTTCTGATATTCATAAAATGCAAAAAGAAAACCGATTTCGTTACCTGTTAGTTGTCGCCATTCGCCTGACTGCATATCTTTAACAGCAACAGAGAATCTATCAGCGTCAGGGTCGTTGGCAACAAGTAAGTCAATGTCATGTTTTTCAGCCAAGTTTATACCAATGTCTAAAGCACCTTTTTCTTCAGGGTTAGGAAATCCAACAGTTGGGAAAGAAGGATCTGGATTTTGTTGTTCAGGAACACATAGGTAATCCTTACCTTCTACCAGGCACAGTGTTTTTTTTACGATGGTGCTGAAAATGTCAAATCCAACCCCATGCATTGGAGTGTAAACGAACCAAGGTTTGGCTTTTACTTCAAGCTTTAATGGGTTGATTTCTACCAGATTTTTAGAAACCTCCTCTAAATATAACTTCAGCATTTCTTCTCTGGAATACATCAATTTCCCTTGTTTGAGAGCCTTATTTAGAACATCGTCGAAATCCCACACATTGGCCCATGGTTCTAAATTTGCGTCAATGGAATCAGAGATGGCATGATCGTGAGGTGGAATGATTTGGCATCCATTGGAATAGTATACTTTATATCCATTATCCATTTTTGGGTTGTGACTTGCTGTTATCATTACGCCAACGGAGGCCTTTAGCTTATCCACTGCAAAGGGAACTAAAGGGGTATGAACAAATTCGTGGTCAGGATTCAAATAATGTACCTTAAATCCTTTTAAAAGAAATGCAGCAGCAGTAGCTCTAGCGAACTCCTTAGAATGGAATCTATGATCGTGTCCCACAACAGCTACCAAATTGTCTGGAAACTGCTGTCTTACATAAGTTGCCAATCCCTGAGACGCTTGTATGACTACTAAAGTATTCATCCTGCTAAAGCCAGCTTGCATTTGCGATCTTAAACCAGCAGTGCCAAACTGAATTCTAGAATCAAATCTTTTGTGTAACTCATTCCAGTCGGATTTTTTGCAGAGAGCGGTGACCTCTTCTATAGTTTCTGGGTTGCGGTCTTGCTTAAACCATAATGATATCGGATCTTTCAAGTCAGATGGTACGGTTTCTAAAATTCCTTGCAACATTTTTTGAAATTGCAGCAGCTAATGGCTCGAGAGTACTGTTGAGTATTTAGGGGGAAAGGAGAAAGAATCAATTAGTTCTCGCTACAGGGGAGAAAACAATACAATATATAATGTTCAAAAAAAAAAAACGAAATGAAACCAAAAAAAAAAAAAAAGGATTTCAGGATATCAAAATAAGCAAAAATATTGTTGCTATTTATCGATTTGTTACAAACGTATATATAATATGAACAATTATAGGTACAAAGACCAATGAGGAAAATGTGTGGAAAGATACGGAATCTGAGCTGCTAATCATCCAGCATATCCATCAACTCTTCCTCCAACTGCGAATCGCTGTCTTCGTTGTCATCCCCTTCTCCTTTATGTTGTACAGGACCATCTTGAGAAGGTTCCGCCTTGGTCTTCTTTTGCGATGTATCATCATGATTGTCCTCGATGCTCCTCTTTCTGTCAATGCCTTCCGAGTTGTTTTCGTCATCACTTTCGTCGTCGTGGTCGTCATCTTCGTCGTCGTCGCTAGCTGTGTCCGGAATATCTTCATCGTCGTCATTGTTTAACCATGAAGTACCAGCAGCGAATAAATTTAGATTTTCTTGTGATGTCAACATATGCTGTTGTTCCTGGGTCTCCTCCAGATATTCTTGTCTTTTTTGTAATTGTGTTTGAAAGTTTTGTAATTCCTCGTCGGAGATGGGGCTGTCCACGATTAACGTGTAGGGTTTTTCATCCACCTTTTTCCAATTTACCAAACACTCAAATATCCAATCTGGGTGAACAATTTTAATCTGTGGGTTGAACTTTTTCGCTAGACGCGCTTTATAAGTGCTAGGGTTCTTGGTGATTAAATGTGTCGTCAGGTAATCTATATCTGGAGTGGAAGTGGCACCAAATGTACTCGTCCATATCACTATGTCCGACCTTCGAATATCGGTCCCGAGGGGTATTAATCCTGAAAAAACAAAATAGCAATTTTGGAAGACTTTTTGCTTCAAACTTGGTATGATTTCCATCAGATTTGGTTCTGGCTCATTTTGTTGTGAGAGCATATCATAATAAGTTTTGTGAATGTTTGATAGCGTACCCATTAAGTAGTATAGTTCATCATCGTCATCAACTAGTAGTTTTTGATCATGCAGGTGTTTTTGTAGTTTGGCCAAGGGTCGATTTTGTTGTTGGACTTCTAAAGATGCTGAATATTCTAGTTTCTTGGTCAACTCTTCTTTGGATTCGTTCGCAGGAGGCTCCTCAGCAGTAGCCAGTTGATGGTTCAATTTTTCTTCTTGGCGTTTAACTTCTTTATCTATCTTTTCTTGTAGTTTTTTTTCGTTATCCATAATATCCGTCAGCAGTTCCTGAGATTCTTGGCTCTTCTGTCTTGTCTTCCTCCCTAGTTGTAGCATTCCTGTAGATTGTTTGGGCAAGAAATTAGAATTAATGTCACCTACACCAACGAAGAAGTTATAAGGAACAACTTTGATCAAGTTTGGACACCAATTCCAAACATCACCTCTGTCGTCAATAACTACAACCATTGACTGGTCAGTGGGGAAAAGTTTAGCTAATGATTTAGTTGTTAGAGACCCATTTTCATCACGCGACAGAATTCTATCGCCAAACAATTCGCCCGTAGGGTCCACGATTTTGGCAATTTGCAAGGCATAAGCCCTTGTAGCCATTGTGTAGATATGCATTTCAAAAAGAGGCGCCACTTTAGCGAAAAATTCCTTTAAACCGGGCCTTACCTTCACGTAGTACCAACATTTTCTTACGGGAGGCGGTCTCAGCATAGAACCATCGTCATTCATGTACATAAGTGGGAGTACTAACTCCTCATCCAACGTAAAGCTCTTGACGTCTCTTAATGTTTCAAAATTCGGATTATTGGGGTCGTTCTTCCACTCTGCAATCGTAGGGTCCACGCCACAATGGATGATGGTTTGATCTAAATCCACCACTAAGATAAGTTTCTTATCCCGTCGCAAATGCTCCTTCAATGCCTTGCCTGTTCTAATGGCTTCTGTCTCGCTAATCTGTAAATCCACGTCCCCGACAACGTCTAGTGGTACACCATCGAAGGCATCTGCAGAAACTTCTTTCCCGCATTGAGTACATAGCCCGCCATACACGATGTCATGGTTACATGGCCTTTTTATTTCGCAAATCACTTGGTTAGCAGTGGCTACTTCATCTCCTACGTCTACATTCCAACTAATCAAGTCCCCCTCGTAGGGACTTTCGAAGAATTCTATGGATTCACGCAGTTGTTTGGTTGGCGGAGAGACACCATTACTTCCGGCGCTGCCGCCGGGGGAAACATCGTGCTCGTTATCATCGTCACCAGTGTCTGAGGCCCTTTCCACCAAATACCAGAACTTATAGACAAGCAACCTATCACCCTCATGAAGGTACGAACCTACGCTTGGAATGAGTTTATCGATCTGAATCGGATACGGCAAGCCTTGGGGAGACCTTATTTGTGTGGTCATAATCTGCTTTGCTTGTGTTTACACGTTCGCGGTCAATGCAAGTACCGCTATATGACTAAATACAGTACCCTGGCTGCTAATTAAAGGGGGAAGGGGTGATTGATTGGGATGATTAGCTCGTTGTTATTATGTGTTTATTACTGTAGGTGTGAAACGAAAATTTTTTTTTTTCTTTCGCAAGGGCGCGTCTTCCAAAAGTGTCCAGATATTATGATGATATTATTGATGGATACATGTAATACGTAGATTAAATATATGCCGATAGAATAGGGTAAAAGTATATAGGTTGCGGCATCTAGACGTTTATTTAAACATCGCCGTTCAGTAGTGAATCAAGAGCGCCTTGGACGGAGCCACCGCTTCTCCTGAGGGCTGCGACGTTTCTATCGAAATCGAAGAAGCCCATGTCGTTTAGTTGTCTTAATTGATGTTCATAGCGTTCTTCCAGTGGTCTGGTGTCTTCTGCTTGAGATGCTTGTACAGGGGGTTGGAACATAGACGCTAGCAATGCAGGATCGAAGGCGGGCATCCCGGTGGATGCAGCGTTTCCCGCGTTAGCAAAGGGGTTTAATGCAGGGTTCAGAAGAGACGCAAATGGGTTTGCAGCTGTGTTAGCGCCTGCATTGGTACCTGCATTAGTCCCTGCGTTGTTCCCTGTGTTGGATGAGGAAGTAGTGTTCGTGTTGGAGCCTTCCTCTGGAGCATCGCCACCAGGAGCGGGGAAGGCAGAGGCAGCCCCACCTGCAGAGCCCATACCGGCATTAGGGTCCATCATTCTTGCGAATTGCATGCTCTGTCTAATCATATCAGGATTGGTGAGCATCTGTCTAAACATGGGACTTTGTAGCATTTGCCTGGCTTGTGGACCCATGGCCTGCAATTGCGGGTTGGACTGGATCATAAAGTCCAACATCTGAGGGTTACTCAACATCTCGTTCATTTGCGATTGGAAGATGGGGTTTTCCATCATCCTCAACAGCTCGTCTTGGTTATTCGAGTCGTTGTTTAATGCACCACCGTCCGGGCCAACCATGTCTGCAGATGGCATATTCAAATATCCAGCGTATCTGGCACTGGTCAAGTCGGCCAGCGGATTGAAGCCTGCACTTTGACCGGACGACATGTTCGGGGTGGCGCCAGTGCCAGCTGCTGCACCGGTGGCGGTGGCGTTATTTGCGCCAGCGGCACTGGCGGTTTGTGGTTTGGGTTGTGACTTGACCAGATGGACGCTGTGACCATCTTGAATGTGGTATGACTCCACGGTTTGGTCGTCCTTTAAAATCTTACCCGAGTAGATCAATCTCTGATTTGCCACCGGGATACCGTTCGCTTTGTTTATCGCCTCCTTGAATTGCAACACTGTGCTTTCAGGTGCCACATTTACTTCCCACTTGTCTTGTCCTGACTTGATATGTATATTCAACGACATTATCGTGCTAGAATGATTCGGTGTCTTTGATCCGTCTTATTTGCCTCTCGTCCATCGGTGGATTGAACTTAAAACTGGCTTTAAATTGTTCTTTCCCTTCAGCGGGCCGTGACCCGCTCTCAGAGGCTATTTTAATAATGATAAAAGTATTGCAATGAAGAGCCGCATAGTGATTATGGAAAGAAGCTCTTAGCAAGGGCGAAAAGAGACTGTTCGTGTGTGTCAACAGGTATATCGTACGCTAAATGGCCAAAGATTTGAACGATTCGGGGTTTCCACCGAAGAGGAAGCCTTTGCTGCGTCCTCAACGATCTGATTTTACCGCAAATAGTTCGACAACTATGAACGTTAATGCAAACACAAGGGGGCGTGGTAGGCAGAAACAAGAGGGTGGTAAAGGCAGTTCGAGGTCACCGTCGTTACACTCTCCAAAATCATGGATAAGAAGCGCGTCTGCTACGGGGATCCTTGGACTAAGACGTCCCGAACTAGCACATTCTCATTCGCATGCTCCTTCCACCGGAACGCCTGCTGGAGGTAATCGTTCTCCTTTGAGAAGATCAACTGCAAATGCGACCCCCGTCGAGACCGGAAGGTCCTTGACCGACGGAGATATCAACAATGTTGTTGATGTACTGCCCTCATTTGAGATGTACAATACCCTGCATAGGCACATTCCGCAGGGCAACGTCGATCCAGATAGGCATGATTTCCCACCTTCATACCAAGAGGCCAATAATTCTACTGCAACAGGTGCTGCGGGCTCGAGCGCTGATCTCTCACATCAATCATTGTCCACTGACGCATTGGGTGCCACACGTTCTTCGTCAACATCAAATTTAGAAAACTTAATTCCCCTTCGAACCGAACATCACAGTATTGCAGCACATCAATCAACCGCTGTCGATGAAGATTCACTGGATATACCTCCCATACTTGATGACTTGAACGATACAGACAACATTTTCATCGACAAATTGTACACTTTACCAAAAATGTCCACACCCATCGAAATCACCATCAAGACGACGAAGCATGCACCTATACCACACGTGAAGCCGGAGGAGGAGTCCATTTTGAAAGAGTATACGTCGGGGGATTTGATTCATGGTTTTATCACTATTGAAAACAAATCTCAAGCAAACCTAAAGTTTGAAATGTTCTATGTCACTTTAGAGTCTTACATTTCCATTATTGATAAAGTAAAGAGTAAAAGAACGATTAAACGGTTTTTAAGGATGGTAGACTTGAGCGCTTCTTGGTCATACTCGAAAATAGCACTGGGGTCCGGTGTGGACTTCATTCCCGCAGATGTTGACTACGATGGTTCTGTATTTGGGCTAAACAATAGCCGGGTTCTGGAACCCGGAGTCAAGTACAAGAAATTCTTCATTTTCAAATTGCCACTGCAATTGCTAGATGTCACTTGTAAGCAGGAGCATTTCTCTCATTGTTTGTTACCTCCCAGTTTTGGTATTGATAAATATAGGAACAATTGCAAATATTCCGGTATCAAAGTCAATAGTGTACTTGGGTGCGGTCATTTAGGTACAAAGGGCTCCCCCATCTTAACTAACGATATGTCTGATGACAACCTTTCGATCAATTACACTATTGATGCAAGGATTGTCGGTAAAGATCAAAAGGCCTCTAAACTGTATATTATGAAGGAAAGAGAATATAATCTAAGAGTAATCCCTTTTGGTTTTGACGCCAATGTCGTCGGAGAAAGAACCACTATGAGTCAGCTGAATGATATCACCAAACTAGTGCAGGAAAGGTTGGATGCTCTTAGAAAAATCTTTCAGAGATTAGAGAAAAAAGAACCCATAACGAACCGCGACATTCACGGTGCAGACTTGAGTGGTACCATTGATGATTCTATTGAATCAGACTCCCAAGAAATTTTGCAGAGGAAATTGGACCAACTGCACATTAAGAACAGAAATAACTATTTAGTCAACTATAACGATTTGAAGTTGGGCCACGATTTGGACAATGGCCGCAGTGGAAATAGTGGTCATAATACCGATACTTCCAGAGCTTGGGGTCCCTTTGTTGAAAGTGAACTAAAATATAAACTGAAAAACAAATCCAATTCCTCCTCATTTCTGAACTTCTCTCATTTTTTAAACAGCAGTTCCAGCTCAATGTCCTCTTCCTCAAATGCGGGAAAGAATAATCATGATTTAACGGGAAATAAAGAAAGGACAGGGCTAATACTAGTAAAGGCGAAAATTCCAAAACAGGGCCTACCATATTGGGCTCCCTCATTATTGAGAAAGACCAATGTTTTTGAATCTAAGAGTAAACACGACCAAGAAAATTGGGTGAGATTGTCTGAGTTGGTTCCGGAAGACGTAAAAAAACCATTGGAAAAACTTGATTTACAATTGACTTGCATAGAATCCGATAATAGCTTACCTCATGATCCGCCAGAAATTCAATCGATTACCACAGAACTGATATGTATAACTGCTAAATCTGATAATTCTATCCCAATAAAACTCAATTCTGAACTGTTGATGAACAAAGAGAAGCTGACAAGCATCAAAGCTTTGTACGATGATTTCCATTCAAAAATTTGTGAATATGAAACCAAGTTCAACAAGAATTTTCTTGAATTAAATGAGTTATATAATATGAATAGGGGAGACCGTAGGCCAAAGGAACTGAAATTTACAGATTTTATTACTTCACAGCTGTTTAACGATATCGAAAGCATTTGCAACTTGAAAGTTAGTGTTCACAACTTATCCAACATTTTTAAAAAACAGGTCAGTACCCTAAAACAACACTCAAAGCACGCATTATCTGAGGATTCAATATCGCACACAGGTAACGGTAGTTCATCGTCGCCCAGTTCAGCGTCATTAACGCCAGTAACTTCTTCATCCAAGAGTAGTTTATTTTTACCTAGCGGTAGCTCGTCTACTTCCCTGAAATTTACAGACCAGATTGTTCATAAATGGGTTAGGATTGCTCCTTTACAGTACAAACGAGACATTAATGTGAACTTGGAATTTAATAAGGACATTAAGGAAACTTTAATTCCAAGTTTTGAAAGCTGCCTATGTTGTAGGTTTTATTGCGTTCGAGTAATGATTAAATTTGAAAACCATCTTGGCGTAGCGAAGATTGATATCCCTATTTCTGTTAGGCAAGTGACAAAATAAAAAAACATTAAAAAAAATTCTCGTTACTTTTCTTATAGATATAGATATATGTATGGTTTGCGTATAGATGAAGGTATTTATCGCGTCCTTTGTATTCCCTATTATTAATAAAATTCTTTTAGAATGCATTTTCTGGTGCTCTTTTGTTGCTTCTGTATTTTTTTTTTTTTTGGACCACTGGATGGAAAACCTTTGATGATTTTATTACCTTTATTTTAAGTTACTAAAATATCGAGATTTCAGGAACAAAACATAGAATTTTCTTTGTCAAGAAAAATAAAACGAAATAAATTGATGCTTTGACTACTGACTGCCTGTCATAGAGAGAACCAGAACAGCAATGCTACAATTCTCAACATTTCTAGTGCTCCTATACATCTCCATATCCTATGTGCTACCGCTATATGCAACTTCACAACCAGAAGGGTCTAAACGAGATAATCCTCGAACGATTAAATCTCGCATGCAAAAACTTACAATTATGCTAATTTCCAACCTTTTTTTGGTGCCTTTTTTACAATCTCAATTATCTAGTACCACTTCACATATAAGTTTCAAGGACGCATTTTTCGGCTTAGGTATTATCCCAGGTTATTACGCTGCATTGCCAAACCCTTGGCAATTCAGCCAGTTCGTGAAAGACTTAACGAAATGTGTTGCGATGTTATTGACCTTATATTGTGGACCCGTTTTAGATTTTGTATTATATCATTTATTAAATCCAAAGAGCTCTATACTTGAAGATTTTTACCACGAATTCCTGAATATTTGGAGTTTCAGGAATTTTATATTTGCACCAATAACTGAGGAAATATTTTACACGTCAATGCTTTTGACTACGTACTTAAACCTAATACCGCATTCGCAACTAAGCTATCAACAGTTATTTTGGCAACCATCGCTTTTTTTTGGACTTGCGCACGCACACCATGCTTATGAGCAATTACAGGAAGGCTCCATGACAACTGTTTCCATTCTGCTGACAACATGCTTCCAAATTTTATACACAACACTTTTTGGAGGGTTAACCAAGTTTGTATTCGTAAGAACAGGCGGGAACCTATGGTGCTGCATAATTCTGCATGCCCTTTGCAATATCATGGGGTTTCCTGGTCCTTCAAGATTGAATTTACATTTCACGGTAGTAGACAAGAAAGCTGGACGCATTTCCAAATTGGTCTCAATCTGGAATAAGTGCTACTTCGCACTGCTGATCCTTGGATTAATATCCCTGAAGGATACCTTACAAACTCTGGTAGGAACTCCTGGTTATAGAATAACCCTTTAGCCTTTTTTACGTACTTGTATACCGTTTAAAATTTCCTATGTACTATAACCTTTTTTCACTACTATTATGGAATTCTATCGAGCGACCGGGCTTTTGTTACGGAAGAGTGAAAAAATCGAGTTTTGGTGTTTTGGTGAAAGAATTTGGAGGACTATAAAGTACCTATACTTTGTATTACGGACTCAATAACAAGTCGTTCGTGTCAGTGATATTGAAGTTGTCAGATCTAAGAGTAGAGAGAAGGTGGCATCTAATAGGTTTCGACGTTTTTCTTTTTTTAAGGTTTTTATTTGGTCTCCTAGAATTTAAGGTCTTAGTTAGTTTTGGTTTGTTTTGTGGGTTACATATTTTCAATTCAAAGGAGAATTTAGCTGTCTTTTATAATGTCCAATAGAGATAACGAGAGCATGCTGCGTACTACATCAAGCGATAAGGCGATCGCTAGTCAAAGGGATAAACGGAAGTCTGAAGTTTTGATTGCTGCACAGTCCCTTGACAATGAAATCCGCAGCGTAAAAAACCTAAAAAGATTGTCGATTGGGTCAATGGATTTACTTATTGATCCAGAATTAGATATAAAATTCGGTGGGGAATCTAGTGGGAGACGATCATGGTCTGGCACGACATCCAGTTCTGCGTCAATGCCAAGTGACACAACCACCGTTAATAACACACGATATAGCGATCCAACTCCGCTAGAGAACTTGCATGGGAGGGGTAACTCAGGGACAGAATCCTCCAATAAGACTAAACAAGGTAACTACTTAGGCATAAAAAAAGGTGTTCACTCTCCATCCAGGAAATTAAATGCTAACGCATTAAAGAAAAACTTATTATGGGTTCCCGCCAATCAACACCCTAACGTTAAGCCTGATAATTTCCTAGAGCTTGTACAAGACACTTTACAAAATATACAACTAAGCGACAATGGTGAAGATAATGATGGGAATAGCAACGAAAATAACGATATTGAGGATAATGGGGAGGATAAAGAATCACAATCATATGAAAATAAGGAGAACAACACTATCAACTTGAACAGGGGGCTGTCAAGGCATGGAAACGCGTCACTAATACGAAGGCCTTCAACATTGCGGAGGTCATATACAGAGTTTGATGATAACGAAGATGACGATAATAAGGGAGACAGTGCCTCTGAAACAGTAAATAAAGTCGAAGAAAGAACCTCCAAAATAAAAGAGAGACCAGTGTCGTTAAGAGATATAACTGAAGAACTGACAAAGATCTCAAATAGTGCAGGACTAACCGACAATGATGCCATTACATTAGCCAGAACTCTTAGTATGGCTGGTTCATATTCAGATAAAAAAGATCAACCACAACTGGAAGGGCATTATGATGAAGGAGATATTGGTTTTTCAACTTCACAAGCGAATACTTTGGATGATGGTGAATTTGCCTCCAATATGCCCATCAATAATACCATGACATGGCCTGAACGATCGTCACTGAGAAGGAGTAGATTCAACACTTATCGAATCAGGTCACAAGAGCAAGAAAAAGAAGTAGAACAAAGTGTGGATGAAATGAAAAACGACGACGAAGAACGTCTAAATTTGACCAAGAATACAATAAAGGTCGAAATAGATCCGCACAAATCCCCTTTTAGACAGCAAGATGAGGATTCTGAGAATATGAGTTCGCCTGGGTCAATTGGTGATTTTCAAGACATTTATAATCATTACAGACAGTCTAGTGGCGAGTGGGAACAAGAAATGGGAATAGAGAAAGAAGCCGAAGAGGTACCCGTCAAGGTTCGAAACGACACAGTAGAACAAGATTTAGAGTTAAGAGAGGGAACAACAGACATGGTAAAGCCAAGCGCAACGGATGACAACAAAGAAACGAAGCGACATCGTCGAAGAAACGGATGGACATGGTTGAACAATAAAGGCCAACCCTGATTTCCGAAGTTTTGTTTGGAACTTTAG
>OCVT010000184.1_pt1 | contig 23088 bp, 19 predicted proteins | sample 1539111 | NCBI WGS metagenome assembly OCVT01 (sample SAMEA3991482, study PRJEB22521) | metagenome | biome: anthropogenic terrestrial biome; feature: sewage plant; material: raw primary sludge | place: Sweden | collected 2012-09-26 | reverse complement strand
GCTATCTGGGCGGTCCCCAGCAGGTGTTCCGCATCGGCGTGAACTTTGCCGAAGAGACCAGGAACATTGATAATTGGACGATAGAAAAAGGATAATTCTTCTGAAAAAATGCCTGCATATATAGAGCGGAAAGATTAATATAAGATAGATATTTACTCAGATTTATTCAAAAATGGGGAGCAAAAATAATATTGTAGTCAGTGTTGGTCGCCAGTATGGCAGCCAAGGCCGGGTGATAGGCAAATTGATAGCCCAGAAAATGGGATTTTCTTTTTATGATGTCGAACTGATAAATCTGGCGGCAAAAGAAATCGGTTTTGACCCCTCTCTGTTTGCCAAAGCCGATGAAAAGCCAGGACTGCCGCGTTTCTTCCAAAATGTGGGAGAGGTGTTGCTTGGAGCTCCAACGGCAGGTGATGATAATTATCTGTCTCATTCAAAAATGTTTGAAATTCAGTCTGAAGTCATTCGTAAGGTGGCCGATGATGGACCTTGTGTTATTATGGGCCGTTGTTCCGATTATGTGCTTCGAACCAATCCAAATTGTTTCAGCGTCTTTCTGTCTGCCCCTATGACCGACCGTATTAAATGCGTGATGCAGCGGGCAGGAATCGCTGATGAGGACAAAGCAAAAAAACAGATAGAAAAGGTGGACAAACGCCGTTCGGAATATTACAACTATTTCACGGATAAGGAGTGGGGACATTCCTTCTCCTACAATCTGTGTATCGATGTATCGATGTTGGGTGTGGAACGAACCTCTGATTTTATTTGTGATTTTTTGCGTGAACGTTTTTCTGGTAAATAGGGTGACGGTGTGATATAAAACAGACAACGCGGCATGATGGATGTCGCGTTGTCTGTCATTATTAATTAGTTTCTCTTTTTTAATTGGTTTCGCTCCATTCCATGGCTACATTGACCCGCTCATAGTGTTTCCCTCTTAACTCAATCTCCTTGAATCCCAATTTTTTATATAACGCTATCGAGGGTTTCAAATTGGTATTTCCTTCCAGGTAGATGCGGCTTATCCTATGTTTCCGGGCATAGCTGATTAGAGCGGTGCCTAATTTCGATCCAGTACCTTTACCCCTTTGTGAAGATGTAACCGCCATTTTTGCCAATTCCCAGCGGTGGGTGTCAGGATGGAACACCAGTGCCACACAGCCTACCACATCACCATCTTCAACGGCAAAAAATATCTGTCCTCCATTATCAATGATGTAATGTTTTGTTTGCTCAAATGCGCCAGCATCGGCAGGCTCTATGCTAAAGTAATGTTCTATCCATTCCTTGTTTAAACGGACAAAGTCGGATTCATATTCCGGCTTGTATGTTTCAATCGTTGTTGCCATATCTGCCTCCATTTCTTTATTGTTTGTCTGATGCAAAGTTAAGAGGAGTAAGTAACTGCATCAATACCGCTAAAATGGTATTTGTGATACCATAAAAGAGGGTAGACTCCTATATTTCTCTCTTAATCTCGTTTTTTATTCCTACTTTTGCATAATAGAATAACGAGGAGCGCGTATGAACATCGCATTATTGCTTTCGGGTGGGGTTGACAGCAGTGTCGCCCTCTACAAGTTGAAGGAGATGGGCTATGACCCTACCTGCTTCTACATTAAGATAGGTCCTGAAAAAGACAAGGAGTGGAACTGCACGTCGGAGGAGGATATGGAAATGGCCACTTCGGTCTCTCACAAATATGGATGTAAATTGGAGGTGGTGGACCTCCATAACGAGTATTGGGACAAGGTGGTGAGCTACACCATGGAGAAAGTGCGTGCCGGACTTACGCCCAACCCTGATGTGATGTGCAACAAACTCATCAAATTTGGCTGCTTTGAAGAGAAAGCGGGGCATGACTATGATTACATTGCCACCGGCCATTATGCCACCACTACCGTTATCGGAGATAAGACGTGGCTGTCAACCAGTCCCGACCCAGTGAAGGACCAGACCGATTTTCTGGCACAAATTGACTATTGGCAGGTTCGCAAGGCCATGTTTCCCATAGGGGCACTGCTCAAGAGTGAGGTGCGTGCCATTGCCGAGCAGGAACACTTGGTGACCGCCCACCGCAAGGACAGTCAAGGTATCTGTTTCCTTGGCAAGATTAATTATGACGAGTATATCCGCCGATATTTGGGCGAGAAAGAAGGCTATGTCATCAATATTGATACCAACAAGAAGATGGGCAAGCATAAAGGCTATTGGTTCTATACTATCGGACAGCGGCATGGTCTCGGCTTTGGTGGCGGTCCGTGGTATGTGGTGAAAAAGGACATCAAATACAACATCGTCTATATTTCCAATAAGCTGGACCTCTCCAACTATGCCAGCCGTGAACTCCATCTGCGCGATTTCCATTTTATCACAGAAAATCCATGGACTGAAATTGCGAGCTCGGGTGTGCGTGTCTGTTTCAAAATTCGCCATTCGCCAGAATATCTGACAGGTACATTATGTGCGGGCGACGAGGCTGGCAGTTATCATATTACAGCCGATGCCGATATTCAAGGCATTGCCCCAGGACAGTTTGGCGTGGTGTATGATGCCGACCACCATCTCTGCTATGGCAGTGGCGAGATTTGTCTCTAACAGATAAAATTATAGATAATAATAAAATTACGATAGAACGTGAAAGTAGCGATTATAAAATACAATGCGGGAAACATCTTTTCGGTTGACAATGCCATGAAACGTATTGGTGTTGAGGCAGAGATAACGGGAGATGCCGAGCTGATAAGCAAGGCCGATAAAGTCATATTTCCTGGCGTGGGTGAGGCGGAGACCACCATGCGCTATCTGCGTGAACATAAACTTGACGAGGTAATCTGCAATTTGCGTCAGCCTGTACTGGGCATCTGCATAGGCTTGCAGTTGATGTGCAAGTCGTCGGCCGAAGCCGACAACGGCAAGGTGGATTGTCTGGGGATTTTTGATGAGACCGTGCAGCGGTTTGTTCCCACCACTCAAATCAGCAAGGTGCCCCACATGGGCTGGAACACCATTCAGCCAGTTGACGGCAATCCCTTGTTCAACGGTTTGCCCCGTGACCCTTATTTCTATTATGTACACAGCTATTATGCCACAGTAGGGCCCGATACCATTGCCACCACCGATTACATCAATCCGTATAGTGCCGCCCTGCACAAAGACAACTTCTATGCCGTGCAGTTTCACCCCGAGAAGAGTGGACAATTGGGTGAGGTGGTGCTTAACAATTTTCTTGCAATGTAATCCGTTAAAACTTTAGATTCGTATGTTAGCAAAAAGAATAATACCCTGTCTCGACATCAAGAATGGTCAGACCGTGAAAGGCGTCAACTTCGTCAATATCCGCAATGTGGGTGACCCTGTGGAACTGGGAGCGGAGTATAGCCGTCAGGGTGCTGACGAACTGGTGTTTCTTGATATTACCGCCTCGTTTGAGGGCCGCAAGACCTTTGTGGATTTGGTGAAGCGCATCGCCCGCAACATCAGCATTCCGTTCACGGTGGGAGGTGGCATACATGAGATGAAGGATGTGGACACCCTGCTGTGTGCCGGTGCCGACAAGGTCTCTATCAATTCGGCCGCGCTCCGTCATCCCGAACTGATAACCGAAGTAGCCAAGCAGTTTGGCAGTCAGGTTGCTACAGTGGCCATCGATGCCCGTCAGGATGAGAGCGGAGAGTGGACCTGCTACCTCAATGGTGGACGGGTGCCTACCGAACGCCATTTGTTTGAGTGGGCCAAGGAGGCTCAGGAACGTGGGGCAGGCGAGATATTGTTTACCAGTATGAATCATGACGGCGTGAAGCAAGGCTTTGCCAACGAGGCGTTGGCCCGGCTGTCGTCAGAACTATCCATTCCCGTTATCGCCTCTGGGGGTGCAGGTGCTATGGAACACTTTAAAGAGGTGTTCACAACAGGAAAAGCTGATGCCGCATTGGCTGCCAGCATCTTCCATTTTCATGAGATTGCCATCCCCGATTTGAAGCATTATCTGGCAAAGGAGGGTATTCCCATGCGTATTGTCTGAACGGCAGTATGCTTATTGTTTCTTTATGTAACTCATCTTTTTTCGAAAAATTCATGCAAAGGCCCGTCATTAAAAACCGTTTCGTAAGGATAACAGTCAAGTCAGTGTTGTGGCTGATAGGCAGTCTGCTTGCTCTGTTATTGCTGAGTCTGTTGGCCTTTGTCATTTATTATAATGTAGCGGTACATATCGCAACCCCACGCAATGTGCGGCAACCCTCCATCAGTCGGCTTGCCATCACACCCACCTCTGATGGTACCCGTCTGGGAAACAACTGGTTGCGACATGGGCAGGATGGACTGTGGGAACTCTACATAGAAGGCAATCCCATGGAACGGGGAGTGGCGTTTGGCAGGCTGTGCAGTGGATTGCTCTATTATCAGGAGTCGGTGTTCATGAAGCAGATTGACGTGCTGGTGCCCAACCGCAGCTATCAGAATGTACTGAAATATCTGATTCGTTTTTACAACCGCGACATCACCGATTACATACCAGAGGAAAATTTGGAAGAGATATACGGAATGTCGCAGGCTTGTTCTCATCAGTTCGATTATGTGGGTTCTCCCTATGAGCGTCAGCTCAATTTCCATGCGGCTCACGACCTGGGCCATGCCATGCAGGACTATATGCTGGTGGGCTGTACCTCGTTTGCCGCATGGGGTGACCGCTCGGCAGATGGCGATTTGATAGTAGGTCGCAATTTCGATTTTTATGTAGGTGATGATTTTGCCCGCAACAAACTGGTTACTTTTGTCAATCCCACGCACGGCTATAAGTTTGCCATGGTAGGCTGGGCCGGTATGACGGGTGTCTGTTCCGGCATGAACGAGAAAGGACTGACCGTTACCATCAATGCCGCCAAATCGTCAATGCCAGGTTCTTCGGCAACCCCTATTTCCTTGTTGGCGCGCCGCATTTTGCAGTATGCCGGCACCATAGCCGAGGCCAAGCGCATAGCTGATACTACCCGCACCTTTGTGTCAGAATCGTTACTGATAGGGTCGGGCAGTGAAAATCGTGCCGCCATCATAGAAAAATCGGTGGAGCGGACGGCCCTTTATGAAGCTCCCCGCCATCAGCACTGGCTGGTTTGTGCCAATCATTACCAGAGTGCCGCCTTTGCCCACGATGAACGCAATCTGGACAATATCCGAACCAGCGACAGCCCTTACCGCCAGCAGCGTGCCACCGAATTGTTGCAGCAGAATTTTCCTATCGACTATCACAAGGCTGTTTCCATTTTGCGGAATCCTTATGGATTGCACGATGCCCATATCGGATTGGGTAATGAAAAAGCCCTTAACCAGTTCATTGGTCACCATTCGGTGGTGTTCTCACCACGCCGTCAGCTGATGTGGGTCTCCACCTCGCCATGGCAAGAGGGGGCCTATGTGGCGTTCGATTTGCACAAGGTCTTTTCTTCGCACGGCTCGGCCCGGCATGGGGGAGAAGTGTCGTCGCTCACGGTAGCGGCCGACTCCGCTTTTCTGCGTTCGCCCGATTTCGTCAATTTCCTCCGCTTCAGGGCCATGGAGAAGACGCTTAAAGCTCATGCTGCGACTGTCAGTCCGGCCCAGTTGCGTCAGTTCATTGCACTCAATCCGCACTATTATCGGGCTTATGAGGAGGCAGGCGACATTTGTCACCAGCAGGGCATTGATGCGCAGGCTCGCCGATATTGGTCCACAGCCCTCCGTATGGATTTGCCCAAGCAGATGGATAGGGACCGCATAACCCGAAAATTGAAAAAGACGGAGTAATCTCTCATTTCTCCCGTTTCGTGCGAGTAGTCCCGTATTTTATTTTGTTTTCTCCTTAATGTTTTAGTAACTTCGCCTTGACATCCTTTCTACCATTAACGGAAGGATTGTTTTGTTTAAAATAATATGTACGAACAACATCCAGAAATACAATTCCGGTCGCCAGCCGAAATTGCTGAGTATCAGAATATGCTGCTGCGTAAGCAAATGCAGTATATCAAGGGCAATTCACCGTTTTACCAGAAAATGTTTGCCGACAACCATCTGAGTTTCGACGACATTCAGACTACTGACGACTTGCAGAAACTGCCAGTGACTACCAAACAGGATTTGCAGCTGCACAATCAGGATTTCTTTGCCGTGCCAATGTCCGAGATTACAGATATTGTCACCACTTCGGGCACACTGGGCGACCCTGTCACCGTGGGACTCACCCGTCACGATTTGGAACGTCTGGCCTACAATGAGCATCTCACCTTTGACAATGCGGGACTCACCAAAAATGACATCATTCAGGAAATGACCACCATCGACCGCCGTTTTATGGCAGGTCTGGCCTATTTTTTGGGGGCTGTCGATTTGGGTGCGGGTATTATCCGTGTGGGCAATGGCATACCCGAATTGCAGTGGGACACCATCAACCGTATGCACCCCACTGTGTGTATGGTGGTGCCATCGTTCCTGATGAGGCTTATCGATTATGCTGAGGCTCATGGAATTGATTATCATCACTGTTCACTCAAGAAGGCTGTCTGCATAGGCGAGTCGTTGCGTAATCCTGATTTCACCTTCACGGTGCTTAGTCAGAAGATACACGATCGCTGGCCAGAGTTGCAGCTCTTCACCACCTATGCCTCTACCGAGATGCAGACAAGTTTCTCGGAGTGTGGCTGTGGCTGTGGTGGCCATTTGCAACCTGAACTTATTGTGGTGGAGTTTCTTGACGACAATAACCAACGTGTGGCCGACGACAAGCCTGGTGAGGTGACTATCACCCTGCTGGGTATTGAGGGATTCCCTCTTATCCGTTTCAAGACTGGAGATGTATGTTACCACCATGTGCAGCCTTGCAAGTGTGGCCGCAACACCATGCGCCTGAGCTCCATTCTGGGCCGCAAGGGGCAGATGATCAAGTACAAAGGTACCACACTGTTTCCGTCCTCTCTCTTCGATGTGCTTGACGACCTCAATGGCATAGCAGGCTATGTGGTGGAGATTTCAACCAACGATTTGGGCACAGATGACATTCTTATTCATATTGGCACGGAACATCCAAGCGAACATTTTGAAAAGGAAATAAAAGATATGTTCCGCTCCAAAGTGCGGGTGGCACCTTCCATCCTCTTTGAATCGCCCGATGCCATCCATGCCTTGCAGTTCCCTCAGATGAGCCGTAAGCCTATCAAGTTTATTGACAAGCGCAAGAAGGAAATCTGATTTCCTCCCTTGTCCTTCATATACAAAAATGGCTGTACCTGATGGTACAGCCATTTTTTGTGTATGTCAAATAGACGGTGCGCTTATCCTCTGTATTGTTTGGGTGACACCTCAAAAAACTCCTTGAAAACCCGGTTGAAGTGCTGAATGTTGTTGTAGCCCACAGCCGAAGCAATTTCCGATACTTGCAGGTCGCTTTCTTTCAGCAGCCGTGCCGCCTCGTTCATACGCACAAAATTGAGGTATTGGCGGAAGTTTTTGCCTGTACCTTCACGCAGCAGTTCCGATACATCGTTTTCCGTCACATCGGTTACTTCGGCCACATCGGCCAGTTTCAGATTCGGATTGCTGTAGTTGTTGCCTATATAGGCCATTATCTGTTGCCATTGGTCGGGTTTGGGGCAGTTTGTCGCAATCTCTATTTTCTGGACCGGAGCCAGTACAATCTTTACCTCCTTTTCTTCTTTCCCCTCGTCTTTCTTTGTCTCTTTCTCTTTTCCCTCTTCATCAGTCTCCGCCGCAGAGGTGTTGTTTGCTGGGGAAGATGCTTTTATCCTTCTCCTTATCTGCCACACAGCCACTGCCACAGCATAGTAGGCCAGCATGGCCAGCAGGTAATATAGCCAGTAGAAGTCGCGTTCCATCGAGAATTCCTCTATGTTGAGAGTTATCTCCTTGTTCAGCGGCAACGTCTCATTCTTTTCGCAGAATATCCATATTTGCAGCGTGTTGTCCAGAATTACATTGTTGACAAGACTCAGCGCTTTCGGATTCTGGTAGACCCACCAGTTGGGTACTTCAGTAATCTCGTCGGTGGCTTGGTCAATGTGGTTTTCCCCCTTGTGCAGGCCGATGGTCTTGGTGAAGATAGGCTGTGTGTTGCAGTCGTTCTCCTTTGAGTATCCTTTCAGCAATTGGTTGAAACGGAGCGACAGACGCACGTCGTCGTTTGATTTCAGTTTCAGCTTGAAGTGGTAACCGTCAATCGAGAACCGCTGATAGTCTTTCTTGTTTATCACGATACCCGAATAGGGGTAGCAGAATCCCTTTTCCAGCATCAGTTTTACAGTCAGCCCATCGGGACCTCTGCTGATGCGTGATTCGGAATGTCCACCATTTTCCTGATCTCTGAATTCGGAAATGCAGAAAGACTCGTCGTGCAGCAGGTCAATCGCCTTTTTGCCCAACAGATAGTGCATCATCAAGACAATTACGATTGGAAAAGCAATCAATCCCCCTATTATTATCTTTTTTTGGCTCACCCTATCAACTATACTATTATATTGTAATTTGATGCTGCAATTTACGGAAAAAGCAGACATTAGCCAACAAAAAACAGATTAACATTTTTCGTGCAGAAAATGTGAATATTTCGTCAATCCGTCTTCCTTTCCGCTTTGTTTGCCTAAATTAAAAAAATGTTCAGTAAAAAAAGGAAAATGTGAAATGCAGGAAGGCACCTTCCTTTATCTTTGCCCCAGACATCGGTAAAACGTATGCCACACATACACTATTTAAAAATATAAGTATCATGAAAACATTTTTTCTTTCATTAAAGAGAAGCGTCCTGGCGCTGAGCACCTTGTTCTGCTTGGGAATGAGCTCTACCGCCTTTGGTCAGACTGACGGACTTAAAGGCAATTCGGCCATCGACATCATGAAGAACATCAAGGTGGGATGGAATCTTGGCAATTCACTCGATGCCACTGGAGGCTCGGGCTTGACATCGGAAACCAGCTGGGGAAATCCAAAGACCACCCAGCGATTGATTGACTCGGTGAAGGCGGCGGGATTCAATGCCATACGAGTGCCCGTATCGTGGGGAACGCATACCAGCAACAATGGTACCTATACCTACGCTGTTGATGCCCAGTGGATGGCTCGGGTGAAAGAAGTGGTGGACTATTGCTACAACCGCGGAATGTATGTCATTATCAATCTGCATCACGATGATTCCTATTTCTTCCCAAGTTCTGACAAACTGAATAATTCTACCCTTTATGTAAAGGAAATGTGGACCCAGATAGCCCATGAGTTTGCCAATTACGACCAGCACCTCATATTTGAGACGCTCAACGAACCCCGTCTGGTGGGTGATACTTATGAGTGGTGGTTCGTCAAGAATTATCCATCCTCGCAGGTGTCAGATGCCATATCTTGCATCAATTCCCTCAATCAGACGGCCGTGAGTGCCATCCGTTCAGTCAACGAGGGCTACAATCTCGATCGCGTTATCAGTTGCCCTGGTTACGATGCGTCCATCGATGGATGTACTGTTTCCACCTTCCAGATGCCAACCGACAACGTGAGCAATCGCCTTTGTGTTTCCATCCATGCTTATCTGCCTTATAATTTCTGTGCCAGTACTGATCAGTCCAATGCCGATTTCCGCACTTTCACTTCCAGTGATGCCAGCCAAATTCTGGATTTGTATCGGCAGATTTCCAGCAGTTTCACCTCTAAGGGAATTGCGGCCTATATAGGTGAGACAGGATGTTCAAACAAAGATGACCGTGAGGAGATAGCGAAATGGGTGGCTTGCTTCTTTGGCTATAGCAAGTCGTATAGCATACCTTGTTTCTTGTGGGACAACAACAATTTCTATAAAGGAGGAGCCTACAGCGCTGAGTATTTCGGCTTGCTCAACCGCTCCACACTCACATGGGGTGAGCAGTCTACCATTGACGCCGTGATGACTACGCTGGGCATCACACCGGGTGATGTTATCGAGACGTTGGCCAACAGCACCAGTGTATATGCCAGTCAGGGACGGCTCTATGCCAGTTGTTCGGCTACTATCAACCGCATCGAGGTCTATGGCATCAACGGCACCGCACTTTCGTCAGTCCAATTTGGTGGCGAAACTTCAGCAGAACTCGAGTTGCCAGCCTTGCAAAGCCGTGTAGCCATTGTGGTGATTTACACTTCGGCAGGAAAGGTGGTCAAGAAGGTAATGCTGCAATAATAGTACACACACATTATTGATTACTTCATCATTATATTGCAATGGCTGCCTTCGATGTGATTTCGGGAGCAGCCATTGGTTTTGATAATGAAAGTCGGACAATAATTATTAGCTTTACATCCAAATTAAATAAGGAAATCAGATGAAATCATATATTACAATCATAAAAAGTAGCGTGGTCCTATTGTTATTGCTTGCGGGTGCCTATGTGGTTTACAATATCACACACAACAAGCCGATGCCGGAAATAGTGACTGCGACACCGACGGGCAAGTCGTCTACCGAGATTATAAAGGAAATAAAAGTAGGCTGGAATCTTGGCAACTCGCTCGATGCCACTGACGGGTCGGGTCTCTCGTCGGAGACCAGCTGGTTCAATCCCGTCACCACCCAGCGGTTGATTGACTCGGTGAAGGCGGCAGGATTCAATGCCATACGGGTACCCGTGTCGTGGGGCAAACACACCAGCAACAACGGCACCTATAAATATGCTGTTGATGCAGCATGGATGGCGCGCGTGAAGGAAGTGGTGGACTATTGTTACAAGCGGGGATTGTATGTCATTATTGACCTGCACCATGATGACGCTTATTTCAATCCATGCTCCGACCATCTGAAGGAATCCAAGATTTATGTGCGTGAACTTTGGACCCAGATAGCCCACGAATTTGCCGATTATGACCAGCATCTTATCTTCGAGACGCTCAATGAGCCGAGGGTGGTGGGCGATGTGAATGAGTGGCGTTTTGACCGGTATGCGCCTACCGCGCGGGTGGCTGATGCCATACAAGGTATCAATGAACTCAATCAGACAGCAGTCACTGCCATTCGTTCAGTCAACGAGGGGTACAACCGTGACCGCATCATTAACTGTCCTGGCTACGATGCCTCACCCGACGGATGTCTGGTCTCATCGTTCAAGTTGCCGACCGATGTTGTCAGCAATCGTCTTTGTGTTTCCATTCATGCCTATTTTCCTTATAGTTTCTGCGCCAGCACCGATAGCGGCAATCCCGACTTTCGTACATTTACGGCCGATGATGCCCGCCAGATACAGAAATTGTTTCGGGAGATTTACACCAACTTCACCTCCAAGAGGATAGCAGCTTATATAGGCGAGACGGGTTGTTCTAACAAGAACGACCGGGCCGAGGTGGCCAAGTGGGCTGCTTTTTTCTTTGGCTGCTCCCGTAAGTGTGGGGTGCCTTGTTTTCTGTGGGATAACAATGCCTTGTTCAAGAATCTGCCTTCGGGTAAATATAGTGATGATTGCTTTGGCCTGATTAATCGTGACACCTATTTATGGGAGGAGAAATCGACACTTGATGCCGTGATGAATGCGGTAAAGGGGAAAGAAAAATGAAAGGTGTCGTCTTTGAATTTTATAAAAGAACAAAAGATGATTGAATTTGTTTTATCTTTTTCCGTGAATTGGAACTTGTCGGTTTGTATTAAGGGAAAGGTTATAAGAGAAAAAACAGATACTGGACTGTCAGATAATTCGTATATTTGTTGAAAGTAGGTATGCTAAAAATTTGAGCTTACCTTGGATTTTTATTGGCTGTTAATTTGGTTCAAGGAGTGTATGAAACACTAATCAGCGAAGCTATAAAGAAAAGATTGGAAGAAAAAAGTGTTTATTGGCAGTTGCAGGATCCCATCCCAGCTATGTTGTTATCAAAAGCCATGGTCGTCTGATTTCACAGCAATGGTGTCATATACAGTGGCAGGTACACAATCCCTTCCATTTCTTTAACATCTTTGTCGTGCAGAACGTAAGGTGTGGAAAGCTGATTGCCGTATTTCGCAATACATTTTTTTAGGGAGGTGAGGGTATATTTGTTTCCAGATTTGACCTCAATGGGCGAAATGTCGTGTCGGCTGGTCGTTCCACGTTTGGCAATGAGAAAGTCTATCTCCATACGGTCATCAGCCGAGGTGGCTGAGTTCTTACTGTAAAAGTAGAGTCTGTGTCCTGATGCTCTAAGCATTTGTGCTACAATGTTTTCAATGAGCATTCCCTCATTTACTTCCAACTTGTCGAACATCAGTTTTTTGTAGAGGTCTTCACCCATAATGCCGCGCTCATCAAAAGCAAGACTGATAAGCAGACCCGTGTCGGCCATATAGCATTTCAGTGTGGTGCGTTCCTCATTCAGTTTCAGCCCGATACTGGGCTCTGTGGAGTTGTAGCAGCAGTTGATTATTTTGGCATCACTCAGCCAAAAGAAAGCCTCGGAATAGTCTCGCATACGGGCTTGACTTTGTAAGGCGGAAAGTTGGAATTTTTTTTCATGTTTCTGTAGCTGCCCTGGAATCTCTTCAAAGATGGCAGCCACTTTTGTCTCCTGATTGTCAGCATACTTTTGAATGTCATTTCGGTAGAGCGCAATGATGTCCCGCTTCACTTCATCTACCTTGTCAAAATCGTGTGTCTCAACGTATTTGGCCACCGATTGTGGCATTCCTCCCACAATCAGGTATTGCCGAAAATAGTCCATGGCTCTGCGGTGAAAAGAACCTACAGGCAGATGTTTCTCAAATTGTTGGCGGATAAATGGCATCAGCACCTCATCGCCCAGTGCCCAAACAAATTCCTCGAAATCCATAGGAAACATTTCAATGGCGTGCTCCTCCGATGGCAGCATGATATTTTTTACATTCTTTTTGATGGAAATAAGAGAACCAGTCTCAATATAATCGTATCTATGGTCAATCACCAGATGCTTGATGGCAGCGCGTGCGCGGGGACAGAACTGCACTTCATCGAAGATGACAAGGGAGTGTGCCTCCTCCGAGTCAGAATCTCGTGGAGTGAGTTTCCGTTTGAAATAAATCTCCAGATTAAGGAATAGAGTGTTGAGGTCATCCAAGTAGATATTGAAAACATCTAATACTTGTGGACTTACCTTGCTGAAATCAATTAATAAATAAGAATCATATTCGTTGCGTGCAAATTCTTCTACAATATAGCTTTTACCAATACGCCGAGCCCCCTCTATCAGAAGGGCGATATCACCCTTCCGTTCGTGCTTCCAACGAAGCATATCTTGATATATTTTTCTCTTCATACCCATCGTTATTCACGTATTTTAGATTTTTACAGATGCAAATATACACATATTTTAGATTTCCGCACTATGCGATTTTATACATAATTGAGGTTTGTGCGAGAAATTTTTTTTGAAAATCCCCTCAAAAAATGAGTTTGTCTTATTCGTAAATGATTTCCGAAAGACTGTCCTCGATCAGCACCTCGTTGGCTACCTCCATCAGTTGCGATGAGGTGATAGGATTGATGAGGGCGGCACGCTGTTCCAAAGTATTGTAACGGCCAAAATAGAGAAAAGTCTTGGCAATGTTGAGGGCGAGGTTCTCCTTCCCCTCATCAGCGATGGCCAGCTGGCCCAACAGTTGCCGCTTGGCCTTCAATAGCTGGGTGGCAGTCAGAGGCTCCTCACGCAGCCGTTTCAGCTCACGCTTCAGCAAACTGATGCATCGCTCCTTGTTGTCGATGTCGGCACTGAAATAGAGAAATACGATGCCCGAATCGGAGTAAGGGGTGAATGATGACTCCACCGAATAGGACATTCCGTTCTTCTCGCGAATGGCCAGATTAAGACGGCTGTTCATACCAGGTCCGCCCAGAATGTTGTTGAGTAGGAAGAATGGGTAACGCTTGGCATCGAACATATTGTAGGCACGGTTGCCCGCCAGATAGTTCACCTGATGCAGCTCCTTTTGCAGCGTGAGATGCTGAGGATGGTAGATGCCGCTGTCGGCCTTGGCCCATTCGCAGATGCGGGCAGGCTCGCAGCGCAGGTATTTGTCGTCAAGGCGGTGCAGCATTTTCTGTGTCATTCGTCCCATTGAGAAGAAAATCATCTGGTTGGTGCCATATCTGGCGGTGTAGTAGCGCAGGGCATCATCGGTGGTGTAGTGGCTCAGCACCTCCTCCTTGCCCAGAATGTTGCGGCCGAGTCCCACATTGTTGAACACCAGCGACTCAAAATCGTCATAAATCAGTTCGGAAGGGGAATCGTTGTACGAGTTGATTTCGTCAATAATCACCTCCTTCTCATGGTCCAGTTCCTTTTGCGGAAAGGTGGGGTGTAGCACAATGTCGGTGCAGAGGTCCATGGCACGCTCATAAAACTCGTCGAGCACCGTGGCATAGACGAAAGTTTCCTCTTTCTCGGTGTAGGCATTGGTGTCGCCGCCCACATCCTCCAACCGGTTGAGAATGTTCCACGACTTGCGGCGCTGGGTGCCCTTGAACACGCAGTGCTCAATGAAGTGGGCCATGCCCGACTGGGAGTCGTCCACCTCATCGCGGGTGCCGGCGTGTATGCCGATGCCGCAATAAGCTACGGGCGAATCGTCGTAGATGTGCAGCACCCGTATGCCATTGGGCAGTGTGTAAAATTCAATCGGTCTCTCCATTGCTCCGCATTATGGTTATATGTAGTTCTGTTTTTTCAGTTCTTTCACCACCGTCTCCAACTCCTTGTACCATTCGGCGCCAAAGCGGCGTATGAGCGGTTCCTTCAGAAATTTGTAGACGGGTATGTCCAGCTTCTTGCCTAGCTTGCAGGCACATTTGCACACCTCCCAGCGGTGATAGTTCACCATGGTGTATTCTCCGCTCTGGGTGAGACGGATGGGGTATAGGTGGCACGAAATGGGCTTGTAGAAGTCGGTGCGTCCCTCGCGGTAGGCTTTCTCGATGGCGCATTTGCAGGTGCCGTCGGTGTCGCGGTAGGTAAAGACACACTCCTTTCCATCGACAATGGAGGTGACATCGTCGCCCTCAATGTCCTTATAGCTGACACCCTGACGGTCAATCACCTCACGGGCCTGAGGCTCCAGGTCGTCCCACACAATGGGCAGAATCTCTTTCAGTTTCTCAATCTCCGTCTCGGTGACGGGAGCCCCCGCATCGCCCTCGATGCAACAGATACCCTTGCAGGTATTGAGGTCGCACACGAAAGGCTTGGTGAGGACATCGAAACTGATGACCGCTTTACCAACTTCAACCATGATTTTCTTTTTCGTTGATGATGTTTGAGGCCTTATGGCCATCCTATCTTGATTTACAGTTTGTTCACCGTTTGACGCAGTCTGACCAGTTTCTCCATCAGGCCGTCAAAGCGGTCAAGGTGCAGCATATTGGCGCCGTCAGACTTGGCATGGGCAGGGTCGGGGTGCGTCTCCAGAAACAGACCATCCACACCCACTGCAACTCCTGCGCGTGCAATGGTCTCAATGAGCTGAGGATTGCCGCCCGTAACGCCGGAAGTCTGGTTTGGCTGTTGCAGCGAGTGGGTAATGTCGAGTACTACCGGAAATCCCGTGGCCTGCATCACAGGTATGCCGCGGTAGTCCACAATCAGGTCCTGATAACCGAAACCCGTGCCGCGGTCAGTGAGCATCACGCGGTTGTTGCCGCTGTCGACCACCTTCTGGGCGGCAAAGCTCATGGAGGCAGGTGACAAGAATTGTCCCTTCTTGATGTTGACCACCTTGCCCGTCTGGGCCGCCGCTACCAGCAGATCCGTCTGTCGGCAGAGAAATGCCGGAATCTGGAGCACATCCACATATTCGGCGGCAATGGCAGCCTCGCTGGCGGCATGAATGTCGGTCACCACCGGCACATCAAACGTCTCGCGCACCTTGCGCAAAATCTTCAGGGCCTTCTCGTCACCGATGCCGCTGAACGAGTCGATGCGTGAACGGTTGGCCTTTCGGTACGAGCCTTTGAAGATAAACGGAATCTTCAGCCGGTCGGTCGTCTTCACCAGATGCTCGGCTATCTGTAGGGCCATCTCCTCGCCCTCAATGGCGCAGGGACCTGCCAGCAGGAAGAAGTTGCCAGCGTCGGTATGTTTCAGTTTGCTGATTTCGTACATATTTTGTCTCTTTTGTTTGTTTTCTTTCTTATTCAGGGTACAATCATGTTGATGGCGGCAGGCACTATTGAAATGGAGAGGGGCGCCTTGCTGTCTTTTTGCAAGATTCCGTCCGCTTCAATCTTGAGTCGTTGTTGCGTATTGATGTTCAGCTGTTGCGACTGGAACCTGCGAATGATGCCATCGGGGTTGTCGTAGCTGCGGCTCAGTACGCTGTGCAGTCCCTTTACCAGCTGGACGGGGTTGAGCTTGGTGGCGGCCATCACCTCCAGCATGCCATCGGTAGGGTCCGCCTTGGGGGTCTGCTTGATGCCTCCGCCCGTGTAGGGTCCGTTGGCAATGGACATGGTGTAGACCTTGTCGTTGAGCAGCACCTCTTCGTCCGAACGCAGTTCTATCAGTTTGGAGCGGTGGATGAAGGTACTGGATAGCAGTGCCAGCGAGTAAATCCACGATTGTCCGCGGAATACCTTTCCTATCCGCTCTGCCTGTTCCACCACCTGGGCGTCAAAGCCGATGCCGACCGAATTGATGAAATATTTGGTCACCTCTTGCCGTTTGCGCAGGTAGGAAAGTTGGCCTACATCAATGGCGGCCGTCTTACCTTGTTGCAGAATGTGGATGTTTGTCTCCATTTTTTTGCCGATGTTCCAGTATCTGGCCCAATCGTTGCCTGTGCCCGACGGAATGATGCCGAATGTGAGCAGACGGCTGTCGACGCATGAGGTCATCAGTCCGTCAATCGTCTCGCTGACAGAGCCGTCTCCTCCCACCACAATGAATTGACGGCAGCCCTGGCTCACCATCTGGCGGGCCAACTCGGTGGCATGGCCGGGGTACTCCGTGCGGCAGTAAATCCCCGCAAAGCCAGCCTCCTTCAGCTTGTCGCTGACGGTGTTCTTTCTGCCCGAACGTCGGTCGCCCGATTTGGCATTGAGTATTATTCCCCAGTTCTCCGTTTCTGTCATAGTGCCTTCAATCAATTCGGTTACAAATTTACTCTTTTTTCTGTCAATTGGTGTGGAGTGTGGCCGACTAATGCAAGCGGTTGGCTCTCTTTGTTTTTTTTTGATGTTCCATTTCCCCTAATTTGTCTTGATTGAGTTGATGAAATGTTTTTTTTACCCTAATTTTGCGTGAATTTTTCAAACAACAATAAATTAAGGAGAAAGCTGTATGGAATTTGATATCAAATCAATGAAACAGTGCTGGCCAGTGGTCTGCCTGTTGTGTGTTCTTTGTTTTGTGATGGGATTGGTAGCCATGTGCTCCAGCCGTAGTTCTTCAGAGATAACTGGAACCAGCGACAGTGACTCAGTGGGTGTGGCCAATGCCGATTCGATGGTCATCATGTCTAACTGCAAGGAGGCCTATAATACCGCCTATGCGGCAGGCCAGCGTGACGGCACCACCGATGGCAATGCGCACAGCTACCGCGCAAGTTTCAACAAGGATTACGAGACGGCCTACGAGCAGGCTACACAGGCCAATGCGTCTGACCCATCAGACAAGGACAAGGCGCTGACCTTGCAGACCTCAATGGCTGCATCGAAAGGCTATGCAGCAGGCTATGCCGAGGCTTATCTCGAAATCAACGGCAATGCTCCAGCCGCAGCTGCTGCCCCTGCTGCTCCAGCAGCCGCTCCAGCCGCTGCTGGTGATGGCTCAGAAAATTCTGACGAGAACACACCAGCCAGTGGTGATAACGATGCCCAGTAAGCAATAGCGCGTAAGCAAAATACGCAAACGGTTATAAGAGATGAAGAGCCGCACCCTGAATTCAGGATGCGGCTCTTCTTTTATCCGTCATGGAGCGGGGTGTATGCTCTTTCACCATTTATAGGTATAAACCACTTTGCTGGTTCCCGTCTGTGCTACGCACTTCACAGGATATCCTGCCGCATTGAGAGTCCAGGCGTAATTGGTGACCACCAAACCTGTGGCAGCCGACATGGAAATCTTGCGCAGTGGCAGATTAGCCGAAGGCTTGCCAAAGAATCCAGACCAGTGGGCTATTTCCAGATTGCCGATGCCTCCTATGTTCTTGATGGCGGCGGTAGTGCTGTCGGCGTAGATGTAGTTGGACTGAGCGGCACCGGTAGCTGACAGCGATTGCGTCTGCACCAGATTGCCATCCTTGTAGGTTAGCCCGCATTTGAAGGGTTGGCTGCCCACCTGCCCGTAAGAGGTCAGATAGCCACTGGCATCGTAATTGTAGGCGGCGGAGTCGACACCCAGACCGCTGGCAGTGCTGTCATATTCCACCCCCGCGGCGGCATATCCAGCAGCATTGAGGTTCCATCCTCCTTTGTGCCATCCTCCGCGGCTGAGGCTGTAAAACTGCACTTGGCTGCCCTTGTAAGTGTAGAGGCAATAGTGGGTGCTTATTCTGGGATTGCCTTGCACATCCACAATGGAGGTCACCTCGCCGCCTTTGCGGAATACAATGAGTGAGTCAGCCTCGCTCAGACTGCCGTCAGCATTGTAGGCCTTCATGGTCCATCCCTTCAGCATTCCAGTGCCAGTGGACGCGTCATCATCGTCGTCATCGCTGCACGCGCTCATCAGGGTTATGCCACTCACGGCGGCTGCCATTGCCAGCAACATGAAATATCTTCCTGTCTTTTTCATTCTTTCAGTTTTTATATTTACTATGGGCAAAGTTATCTCTTTTGCGGGTAAATGAAAAAAACGGGGCGACTTTTTGGAATCCTTGCCGATAAAAGGGATGTTTTATTTGAACAATTTGCGATGAAAAAAGAATAAAATTACGCTTGATTCCCTTCTTTTCTCTCTTTTTTGTATATTTACAACCCATATCACCTGATAAAATACCATGGGTAGATGAAAACACACTTGTTCCTGTTTTTTCTTATTGCACTGAGAGCCACTGTGCACGCCAATGTGTCTGTATCGGTTGATGCAGAGCAGGATAATGTGCCCATCTCGCCTTATCTATATGGAAAAAATGTCAGGGAGACAGACCCTGGCGTCACCTCCGATTCGGTGCGTTTTTTGATAAAAGAGTCGGGATTGAAGTTTGTCCGTATGAACGAGGGCAACAACAGTTCCAAATATAATTGGCGGAAACGTTTGTCGTCGCACCCCGATTGGTACAATAATGTGAGCACAACCAATTGGGACCAGTCGGCCCAGTTGCTCAACGACAAATTGCCAGGTGTGAAGGCCATGTATGGATTCCAGATGATGGGCAAAGTGGCCAAAAGCGAGGCTTACAATTTCAACAGCATGTCGTACAACTACTCCAAGGGAGGCCGTTGGTGCCGACAAAATCTCTGTGGAAATGGCGTGGCGGCTCCCGATGGAGAAATGGCAGCAGTGGAAGGTGATACCTCGCTCTATCTGCAATCGTGGCCTGCCGATTCATCGGTCGCCATCTATACCCATTGGCAAAAAGACCTTCAACTGAATATGCGCCAGTTTGAATATTGGGACATGGACAACGAGATGGAGCTGTGGAATGAAACCCACGATGATGCAGTCAAGACCTGCGATGCAGAAGATATGATGCGGAAATATTTTGCCACCGCCAAGGCCGCCCGTGCGGTCAGTCAGGATATGAAACTGTGTGGACCCGTCAGTGCATCGGAGTGGTATTGGTATGTAACTCGGAGCGGACTGCCTGTCTATAAGGGCAAAAAATATTGTTGGCTGGAGTATTTCATTATGCGTTGTGCCGAGGAGCAACGGGCCACTGGCGTAAGGATGCTGGATGTGCTTGATATTCATGATTATCCAGAGGAAACGAATACGGACGAAGTGTTGCAGACGCATCGCGTGTTTTTTGACACTACTTATGTATATTCCAAGGCGCATGGTGTGCAGGCTGTGTCGGGAGAATGGGATTCATCGGTGAATAAGGAATATGTGTTTGTGCGTTGCCAGCAGTGGCTTGACAAGTATTTCGGTGCCCACAACGACATCACTTTCGGAGTGTCGGAGTTCAACGTCAAGACTCCTTCGATGATGGTCAACGTGCTCTCCTATGCCTCCATGCTGGGCGAGTTTGGCCGTCACGGGGTGACTTTTTTCTGTCCATGGAATTGGTACCCTGGTATGTGGGAGACGCTTCATTTGTTCAGCCGATACGGCCACTGCACCTCGGTCAAAGCCACCTCGTCAGATGAGGCGATGGTATCGGCTTATCCCATGCTCAATGCCAGTCGCGACTCCATGACCATCCTATTGGTCAACCGCTCGCAGGTGGAAAGCAAAACCGTGAATATGTCCATTGCCAACTTCGATGTGCCGAATGGCACTTGCGAAACACTCCAGCTGGCCAATCTGCCAGACCAAGAGACGTTCGTATCACACACCAAAAACGCCTTGCAGCATGGACAGATAACGGTGGGGTCAAATGCTTTCAGCATTACGCTCCCAGCTCTGTCGGTCACCGCGGTGCGGTTGCATAAAACTCCAGTTTCGGCCCGATAGCTAATGCCGTCTTTTTATTGAGACTTATTCTTATTCTAATTATATGCACACACATTTACTAATGTTAACCTTGCTTGCAGCCCCTATGTGCGCTCAAGCGTCAGTATCGGTCACCGTAGATGCGGCTGCCGACAATGTGGCTATTTCGCCTTATATTTATGGACGGAATGGCGGGTCTTCGGACCAAAAAGACAAGCCCAACACAGAAGCAGACTTGGTTCAGCTCCGTGAGTCGGGTGTCCGTTTCCTCCGTCAGAACAATGGAAACAACTGCACCAATTACAATTGGCGGAAAAAACTGACTTGCCATCCCGACTGGTACAACAACGTATATGGCTGCGACTGGGATTTCTCGGCCAAAACCATCAACGACGAGTTGCCAGGGGTGATGGCCATGTATGGATTCCAGATGGCGGGCAGAGTTGCCAAGAGTGATACTTACAACTTTGATGCCTGGGGTTACAACAAGTGCGCCTGGGGTGATTGGTGCAGCCAGAACCTTTGTGGCAATGGAGTGGCTGCCTCGTCGGGTACCAAGGCGGCTACCGAGGGTGACACCTCTCTCTATACGCAAGCATGGCCTGCCGATTCGTCGGTAGCCATCTATAGCCACTGGAAAAATGACCTCGGACTGAACATGGACCAATTCAAATATTGGAACATGGACAACGAGATGGAGATATGGTGCTCCACCCACGATGACATCATCAAGACCTTTGATGCCGAGGACGTCATGCAGAAATATTTTGCCACAGCCAAGGCCATACGAGCCATCAATCCTAATGTGAAACTGAGTGGCCCTGTCTGTTCATCAGAATGGTTCTGGTATAGTACGCCGAACGGATTGCCAACCTATAATGGCAAAAAATATTGCTGGCTGGAGTACTTCATCATGCGTTGCGCGGAGGAGCAGAAAGCTACCGGCATACGGATGCTCGATGTGCTCGACCTGCACGACTATCCTAGTGAAACTGGCATTGATGATATCTTGCAGACGCACCGTGTATTCTTCGACACCACTTATGTCTATCCGGGTGCCAATGGTGTGAAGACAGTGAATGGAGGTTGGGACAACATTGACAAAGAGTATGTATTTGTGCGTTGCCAACAGTGGATTGACAAATATTTCGGGGCTAATAGCGGCATCACATTTGGTGTGTCGGAATATAATGTGCAGGATAAATCGACCATGGCGAACACCTTGGCCTATGCTTCCATGCTGGGTGAGTTTGGCCGTCACGGAGTGGAATATTTCACCCCATGGACCTGGAAAGTGGGAATGTGGGAGACCCTTCACCTTTTCAGCCGTTATGGCCACAGTACCGAAGTCGGTTCCAAATCGTCGGACGAGGTTACCGTTTCGGCCTATCCTACGGTGAATGCCAATCGTGATTCCATGACCGTTATTCTGGTGAACCGTTCACAAACGGCCGCGCAGACGGTGGATATGACAATAGACAACTTTAAAGTGGCCGATGGCGACTATGTGACGGAACAACTGGCCAATCTGTCAACTACCGAGACGTTTGTGTCGCACACCAACAATGCCTTGCAGCAGGGTAGCGTGACAGTCAAGTCGAATGCGTTGACAGCCACTGTCCCTGCCATGTCCATCACGGCTGTGGTGCTGAAAAAGGCTGCATCTGGCGTGGATGAGGTTTCGGCTCAGCCGTTGGCTGTCTATCCTAATCCAGCGTCAGGCTTTTTCTTTGTGCCAAATGCCGAGGACGATTTGCAGCGTGTGGAGTTGGTGAATGCCAACGGCCAGACTGTTCTGTCACAGGCGGTGAATGGTGCAGGCAATGTACGCATCGATGTATCATCGGTATCAAAAGGAGTGTATGTGGTTCGTGCCAATACAGCCAACGAGAGCCGTGTAAATACAATCGTGATTAAATAAGTAACTGAAATATAATAATTAAGCGTCTGCTTCCATTCGGAGGTAGACGCTTTTTTTTGCTGTCTGTTCAGAGCGTTTTTTTATTAAAAACGCTGTATTGAAACAGTAAAAAATAATAAAATATGCTGTTTGTAAACAGCATATAATAAAATATAATGCTGTAACGAAACAGTAAAAAATAATAAATAAGCTGTATAAACACATCAAAAAGTAGTATATTTGTGGCAAAAGAAAAAACATGGAAACATTATTTGCAAGACAAGACAGGCTGATGAAACTGACAGATACCAAAATAGTAAGGTCGGCCATGCGGCAAATAAATTGGGATGCCCCGCTGCTGGCCATCAGAGGGCCGCGGGGGGTAGGGAAAACCACCCTGATGCTGCAATACATCAAGCTGCACTATCCTGCACACACCCGCAAGGCCTTGTATTGTTCACTCGATTCTTTGTATTTCACCAGCCACAGATTGCTGGATTTGGTGGATGTATTCTATAAGAATGGAGGTGTCCATCTTTTTCTGGACGAGGTGCACAAGTATACCACTTGGAGCCGCGAGATAAAGGAAATCTATGACTCCTATCCCGACATCAGAGTCGTGTTCAGTGCCTCAGATCGGAAGAGCACACGTC
>OCVT010000183.1_pt1 | contig 23108 bp, 17 predicted proteins | sample 1539111 | NCBI WGS metagenome assembly OCVT01 (sample SAMEA3991482, study PRJEB22521) | metagenome | biome: anthropogenic terrestrial biome; feature: sewage plant; material: raw primary sludge | place: Sweden | collected 2012-09-26 | reverse complement strand
GACTGGAGTTCAGACGTGTGCTCTTCCGATCTAAATTTAGTTAAACAAAACACAGCCTGTATCCTAACCGTTGGTTCTCTATCATAAATCCTCTTATTTAAAGACAATATTAATAAATTGAAAAGTGATTCATCGATTTCCCCTATATTATCCATTATAACGGCTAATAACTGTAAAACTCTAAATCTGACGTTCTTGTCAGGGCTTTCCACACCACGCAAAACATGTCTTATGAACTGATCGACGAACCTTGAGAATATCCCTTCTTCATCATTCGTGAGCTTATAGTTTTGTTTTTTGGCCAATATCAACTCCCTTTCTAAAGAAGCTATAAATGCAGCTACTAACTTTACTATCCTGTCTCCGATAATCTCATTCTTTTTCAGAGGAAGGATCTTAGTAACTAATTTATCGAACCAAAAGTTAAAAGCATCTTCATAGCCTTGCTCAACAGCCTTTGACTGAATTTTCTTCAAAACTGCTATATGCTTCCTGTGTCCTGCATAAGAACCCTGTGCCTTTTGAAATACTTCAGCAACTGAGTTAAAGATTTTCGTATTAATGTCAATACCATCAGGATCTTGCATGATGGGCGCGGCCTGTTAACTTCTTTGTCTTATCCAAGGCTGTAGGCATTACTGAAGTGTTTTTGTTTGATCTTCAAAGAGCTAAAAAGGTAAACAAACACGAAGGCTCTACCCTTTCATATGCGGTGCACGGATTTTAAAAGTCGCAATAACTCAAGAATACGATAGATGCAATAAATCAGAGGTAAAGTGCTTTAGGCTAATACTATGAGCAATTCAGTATAACCTGCATTATCTCCTTGTTTTCCTTTGTATCCCCCATGATTTTTTTTTCTTGTTATTCCTCTTGATACCATATTAGGCAGGATTTTTTTCAAAAAACCAAATGAAAAATTTTCAGACTGACAAGAAAAAAGCTACGAATGAGCTCATCGCTACTTTCAGTTTTAAAAGAAAAGTCAAGAAGCCTGAAAATACGAAACAAACCGGTGAAGATGACCAGTCAGGAAAGGATGATAGTGCATAGATGCAGATTTGTGGATTTCACTCCTGCCACAATCACATCTCTAGCATTTTCACATAAATCAAATATAAATAAGTTAACTCCGTCCGATTTGAGATTAGCTATTGGTAGATCTAATGGTAACATAGAAATCTGGAATCCTAGAAACAATTGGTTTCAGGAAATGGTTATCGAAGGTGGCAAAGACAGATCAATTGAAGGCCTTTGCTGGAGCAACGTTAACGGCGAGTCTCTAAGGCTATTTTCTATTGGCGGCTCGACTGTGGTAACAGAATGGGATTTAGCAACAGGTTTACCATTAAGAAACTATGATTGCAATTCAGGTGTGATATGGTCTATTTCCATCAACGATTCACAAGACAAGCTGTCTGTGGGTTGCGATAATGGGACGGTGGTCCTCATAGATATCTCTGGCGGGCCTGGTGTCTTGGAACACGATACTATTTTGATGAGACAAGAAGCCAGAGTATTGACTTTGGCTTGGAAAAAGGATGACTTCGTGATTGGTGGTTGTTCTGATGGTAGAATAAGGATTTGGTCTGCACAAAAAAATGACGAAAACATGGGTCGTCTATTACACACTATGAAGGTCGACAAGGCCAAAAAAGAATCAACTCTAGTTTGGTCAGTTATATATTTACCAAGAACTGATCAGATTGCCTCTGGTGATTCTACAGGCTCCATTAAATTCTGGGATTTCCAGTTTGCCACGCTAAACCAGTCATTTAAGGCGCACGATGCAGACGTACTGTGTCTAACTACCGATACTGATAATAATTATGTTTTTAGTGCTGGTGTGGACAGAAAAATCTTTCAATTTTCTCAAAACACTAACAAATCTCAAAAGAACAACAGATGGGTAAATTCTTCTAATAGGTTGCTTCATGGAAACGACATTAGAGCAATATGTGCATACCAATCTAAAGGTGCAGATTTTCTAGTTTCAGGAGGTGTTGAAAAAACACTAGTCATCAACTCACTTACTTCTTTTTCTAATGGAAACTACAGGAAGATGCCAACTGTCGAACCTTATTCAAAGAATGTTTTAGTTAACAAAGAGCAACGCCTTGTTGTTTCATGGAGCGAATCTACTGTTAAGATATGGACAATGGGAACCGATTCTAGTACAGAACAGAATTATAAGCTAGTTTGCAAGTTAACTTTAAAAGATGACCAGAATATCTCAACTTGTTCTTTATCACCTGATGGACAAGTTTTAGTCGTAGGGAGGCCCTCTACCACTAAAGTTTTTCATTTACAGCCCGTAGGTAATAAATTGAAAGTGACTAAACTAGATAATGACCTATTATTGAGAACTTCCACAAAATTAGTCAAGTTCATCGATAATTCCAAAATTGTCATATGCTCTTGCGAAGATGATGTATTTATTGTGGATCTAGAATCTGAAGAAGATGAAAAACCGCAAGAAGTTGAACTTTTGGAGGTTACTTCAACTAAGAGCAGTATCAAAGTTCCCTATATTAACAGGATCAACCATTTGGAAGTAGACCAGAACATTGCAGTAATTTCTCGTGGCTGTGGAGTCGTAGACATATTAGACTTAAAAGCAAGGATTTCTAAACCACTTGCTCGTTTGAATAATTTCATCACCGCTGTTCATATCAATACTTCTAGAAAATCTGTAGTAGTAATTACTGCAGACAATAAGATTTATGAATTCAATATGAATTTGAATTCGGAAGCCGAGAATGAAGATAGCGAAAGCGTATTAACTCAATGGTCAAAAAACAATACGGATAACTTACCAAAAGAATGGAAGACATTAAAAGAGAACTGTGTAGGGATATTTTCAGACATAGAAAATAGTAGCAGATTATGGTTTTGGGGGGCTACTTGGATATCAAGAATAGACTTTGATGTTGACTTCCCTATAAATAAGAGAAGAAAACAGAAAAAACGTACACACGAAGGGCTAACTATCACAGATGAAAGTAATTTCATGAACGACGAGGAAGATGACGAAGATGACGATATTGATATGGAAATCAGCGAAAACTTGAATGTATTATTAAACCAAGGAAACAAAATAAAGTCCACAGATGTACAAAGAAACGAAGAAAGCTCCGGTCACTTCTTCTTTACTGATAAATATAAACCTTTACTGTTTGTTGACTTAATTTCTAGTAATGAATTGGCAATAATTGAAAGAAATCCATTAACTTTTCACTCCAAACAAAAGGCGTTTATTCAACCAAAGTTAGTGTTTTGATTAATTTAAGTCAACATACCGAAGAATAGAGAGATGCTATTAAAAGGCTATCATACTCTAAGGGCATTTTTCAGTTACAAAAAACTCTAATGGCGTTAGTACTTTATAGAAACTCGCTAATGTAAAATAGCCAAGCACATACGCAGACATATATATGTAGTAATCACGTATGCAGACATTAAATGTGAGCCATTTATTGGTATAAATGTATTCCTGAATTACAAAAGTACTGGCGATGGAATCACTCTGGCTATCACTGTTATTTCCAGGCAGGGTAATACTTTGGGAAAACAATAGAATAATGAAAACATATGATCAGTAGCTAAATTGACCGACCTAAAGAGCAAAGCCGGATCTCATGGTTTTTAAAGGGATATCACCGAATTTCCTGGCGACTTATCTATTATGGATCTTGAAAATGTTTCATGTCCCATTTGTCTAAGGAAGTTTGATAACTTACAAGCACTAAATGCACATTTAGATGTTGAGCATGGGTTTAACGATAATGAAGATTCACTCGGTTCCAATGACAGTCGTTTAGTCAATGGTAAACAAAAAAAGGCCAAATCTGTTGATAGCAGTGCGCAAAAGTTGAAAAGAAGCCATTGGGAAAAATTCAAAAAAGGGAAGAGCTGCTGTCACACATGTGGAAGGACTTTGAATAACGATATTGGCGCCACTAATTGTAGGAAATGTGGTAAACTGTATTGCAGAAGGCATCTTCCTAATATGATTAAACTTAATCTTTCCGCACAGTATGACCCCAGAAACGGGAAATGGTACAATTGCTGCCATGATTGTTTCGTCACAAAACCTGGCTATAACGATTATGGCGAAGTAATAGATTTAACACCAGAATTCTTTAAGGTACGAAATATAAAAAGGGATGACAAAAACTTAAGGCTATTACAATTAGAAAATCGGTTTGTCCGTCTAGTTGATGGTCTGATTACACTCTATAACACATATTCTAGATCCATTATTCATAATTTGAAGATGAATAGTGAAATGTCCAAGTTAGAACGTACAGTTACTCCATGGAGAGATGATAGAAGTGTACTCTTTTGTAACATATGTTCCGAACCATTTGGGCTATTACTAAGGAAGCATCACTGCAGATTATGTGGTATGGTTGTTTGTGATGATGCAAACAGGAACTGCTCAAACGAAATAAGCATAGGTTATTTAATGTCTGCAGCGTCAGATCTACCATTCGAATACAATATACAGAAGGATGATTTACTTCATATTCCTATATCCATAAGATTGTGCTCGCACTGTATCGATATGCTATTTATTGGCAGGAAATTTAACAAGGACATTAGAATGCCGCTAAGTGGAATATTTGCTAAATATGATAGCATGCAAAATACATCCAAAGTAATTGATAGTCTCCTGCCCATTTTTGATGACTCATTGAATAGCCTGAAGGTGGAGACTGTCAAGGATTCTGAAAATACACTTGATCCAAAGAATCTGAATGATCTCGCTCGATTAAGACATAAATTACTCAATTCTTTTAACTTGTATAATACACTAACAAGACAGCTCTTAAGTGTAGAACCTCAAAGTCATCTAGAGAGACAACTTCAAAATTCGATCAAGATAGCTTCCGCTGCATACATAAACGAAAAAATCCTACCGTTGAAGTCGCTTCCGGCAATTTTGAACCCAGAGGGCCATAAAACGAATGAAGATGGGCAAAAAGCTGAACCAGAGGTAAAGAAATTATCGCAACTAATGATCGAAAACTTGACCATAAAAGAAGTGAAAGAGCTGAGAGAAGAATTGATGGTCCTAAAGGAACAAAGCTACCTTATTGAGTCCACAATTCAGGACTATAAGAAGCAGCGTAGATTGGAGGAGATCGTCACACTTAATAAGAACTTAGAAGAATTGCACTCAAGAATACATACCGTTCAATCGAAGCTGGGTGACCATGGGTTTAATTAAGACATATCTTTATTATTCGATCATTCGCGGAATCTCCACGCTAATTGGTCCGCGGAGCCAATCAGATCTATTTAAGGGTATAAATTTTTCTTTAGTTTTTTTGACTTTTCACACAGAAATTTTAGATAAAAGGAAGTATTATATCGGAACATAACGTATATAGGAACTAGCTGAGTGAGTTAAAGGATGTCGACAGTTAATGTTTTGAGATACTCTGCGTTGGGTTTGGGGCTATTTTTTGGTTTTAGAAATGATATGATTTTGAAGTGTAATGCTAAGAAGAAAGAGGAGCAGGCACAGTACGAGGAGAAATTGAAGCTGGTAGAGGAGGCAAAGAAGGAATACGCCAAGCTACACCCTGTAGTAACTCCTAAAGATGTGCCTGCGAACGCCTCATTTAATTTGGAAGATCCTAATATAGATTTTGAAAGAGTTATTCTTAACGCCGTTGAATCCCTGAAGGAAGCTTCAACATAAATAGAAGCTTCAACATAAATAGGATACTAAAAATGCACATTAGCTCGCACTGAATGACGAAGTTATGATGGATTCTCGTTCGCTAGATGTTCCATATTTTTTTCTTCATTCGTTAGTGCACAAACAATAAGGAAAAAATGAAATGTATATATTCTAGAACATACTAATATCATACGTATCGTATTGTAAACAAAATTCACATTCCAAAAATTTTTCAGATTCTTACTTTATATTATTTGCATCAAGCTTTATTAACAATGACACGTTATTTTATATGTACAGGATACTATAATGTCATACTATTTAGGATCACCTTCTAACTCTGCTAAAAACCCTTCCAGGTGGTAGGCCATATTTTTCTCTGACGGCGGCGACTTTGGCATCCCATTCGCTTCTCCAGATATGTGCCCCAATAGCGGTTAGATTGTATTTCTTCGTAAATTGCCTGATATCAAAATCATCTCTACTTAGTTCCTTTCGGTCAATCTCTAACATGTTAGGACCTTGCTTATCCTCGATTAATGGTTGTCTGAATACCCAAACAACGAATCTCTGTTTTCCAGCATTCTTTTCAGGTACCGGAGGTAAGTAGTCAGCGATAATATTAGAACTGTGGAACTTTCTTGGATCTATTAAATTGTCATTATAAGTCAAATTAATATTCACCAATCCGTAACACAAAGCCGTTTTAAATGAGTCATTACTCAAATCTGGAACATCAGGATTGACTATCAGTACCGTATACAATTGTTTTTTAACGTTCACAAGTTCATATTCTTGAATTTTGAAAATGGGACGCATGGATGTGACATTGGACGATAGAAATTCACCAGGTTCGATCCACTTATTTACACCAGTAGAGAAGGGAAATTTGATATTCACTTCTGCCCGTGGAACCAGAGTTGGAAGAGTATCAGGAATGGCAGCCAACGTTTCTAACCTTTGCATCAATAACATCTGGCCGTACGATTCCCAATGTTGTTTCCCCAAATGTCTGTATACTGGCACATCATAATCTATTATATCCTTAACATTGTTCAACTTGTTATTAAACTGAAAATTGTATTGTACCTCAGGATTATTGATCTCTGCTTTTATGAGAAGTGCATCCTTCTTCAAGGGATTTTTAGTCTTATTGGCCAACTCATAAAACTTACTGGATCTTTGCTCAAGAAAATCATAACTCATCCTGAAAATCTCATCAATGTGTTCTGGAGGTGAATATTTGATACGGTTACTTCTTCTGCTGATAGATGGTGGGTCTAGAGAAGCTTTCTTCTGGAAAAGGTAATTTTTCACTTTTGAAGATTGGATAGAAAGTGAACTAGGCCTTATGGTAAAGTCTGACCAAATATGCGAAGTAGCATTAGGTTTTTGGAGGATTTTAGTGGTATGAATAGATCTTCGTAACATAGTTCGGCAGTGACCTTGATTTCTGTAAAGATCTCTGAATAAGCTTTTTGCTGTAGTCTGATATTGTATTGGATACTGTTGTCTTATCCCAGACCTTCCGGCTTCCGGTTTAGCCCGGAAAATTTGAAAAGACTGCGACAGTAAATCCCAAACACATAAGAAAATAAAAAAAGGAATACATAAACAAAAATGGATATATAAAGGCTAATTTTTTTTGTTTATCAAATATTCCTTATTTTTTAACTTTCTTAAAAATATTTAAACACCAGATTTCGAAAAAAGTAATATTTATTCTTTAAAAATGCGGTGACCAGCGGGCGATGATAATCAAATATTTAAAAATGATATAATGATAAAACTTGAATTATTTTTATAGGAAAAGTGGAACCAAAAGATTTCTAATGCACTGATATCATGAGCAGTTAATGAAAAATTATTAATATTATTTTTTTTATATTTTTATTCAAAAATAACATTCAAAATTTAATTTTAATAAACTCATTTAAAAAAAACCTCTAAAAACATGAAGATAGAACTATAATAACGGCTTCAGTATTCAAGACAAAGCCATGTGCAGGTGAAACGATAGAAAAGTGACATAGCCGAGACAATCTAAATGAATTCCTGTACTCATCTCAGACTAGCATTAACAGGGACTTGCATAATTATATCTCTATCTCTGTGTCTATGTATCTATATATATATATCGACACAAATGCAAAAAATTACAAAATTTTCACCCACCATAGACGCCAGTGAAAACATGTTTAATTTCTTCCAACGTGTAGTTACCTGCCAAACACAATTGTAACAAGATTCTGCTCTTTTCAGGGCTTAGATAACCAGAGGCGATGAGATTATCCTCCTTTGAACCTTTCTTTGGTACGTTGGCAATAGGCACCATACCATCCATCGATCTCTTGGAATATACGATCGGCAAACTCAATTTCATGCAGGTTTCATTGACCTCCTCCGGCAATGAACCAGCACCCATGGTAGCAAGAACAATACCATCGTACTTATCTGCCACTAAGTTGACTATAGCTGGCGGAAAGGCTTGGTGAGCATATAAAATGCAAACCTCTGGTAATTTAAAATGCTTACCGTCCACTCTCAGTTTGAATTTGTGGCAACCTTGCGGTTTCACAGGAGGATAATAGTAGTGAATTTCATTGTTGACAAAATTTCCTAAATAGCCTTGTCTAACATTAAAAGAATCCAAACTGTTTGCATTCGTCTTAGTAATGTAGTAACCAGAGGAAATTTGGTCATTCAAGGAAACAAGAACACCTCTTCCTCTAGATTTTGGATTTGAAGCAATGCAAATTGCTTGGTAAAGGTTCATAGGGCCATCAGCAGAAACGCTGGTTGAAGGACGCATCGAACCAACAAAAACAATAGGAACGTCGCCAGCATCAATAGTACTTTCAATAAAGAATGCAGTTTCAGATAGCGTATCAGTCCCATGGGTAATAACTATACCGTCAAAAGCCTGCAACGATTCTGAGACGCCCTTATAAATTTTATAAAGAATATCCTCGTTTATGTCTTTAGAATCCACGTTGCATAGTTGCTCATATTCAATGTCACAGACCTTGGATATATCTGGAATGGCATCCAATAGATCTTGGATGGTCAGGTCAACATGATAGCCGGCAGTTTGAGAGGAGTCTATAGCTTTCGATGCAATAGTACCACCGGTACCCAAGATTTTGATTCTTGGTAAGCTACGTTGTTGGCAAGCGATGCCGCTGCCATTCACAGCGGCATTTTGAGACTTTAGAATCTCTGGAATAGTCTCTGGACAGTTGCTTTGCACAACAAACTGAGAATTTTCAACATCTGGGCAGATGGTAGTGATTTCAACTGAATCGCTTTTCATGATACCCTTCCAAAAGTGCGATGAGAGTCCTGTTATCCTTCACTGTCTTCAAACACATTTCTTCAACAAAGTCATCGTCATCATCTTTTTTTTTTTTTTCATCGAGTATTTTTTCACACGAACGGCACAAGTAGCCTTCAACTGTAATAAACAAAAGCAGATAGGGAGGAAAAGAAGTGAGTTTAGGAGAAGAAAGCATAACATGGAGAACCCTCACGAACAAGTGCAGGCTAACATACTTTCGCGAATAATTGGTAATGTCAAAAGGCTCAATGAGAGCGTGGCAATTCTTAACCAGGAGCTTGTGACCATTAATAATCGGAACAAAAATCTAGAAATCATGGGCGCAATTTGTGATAACTACCATAGTAGCGTCCAATTCAACCTGGAAGCGACCAATAACAAGAAGCCACCTCTTTAATTCACCAATTTTCTATATACGCATACTCATATACACATATATATATATGCTATACCGTTTCTAATATATTCATTTAAGATCACTGTTTCCTGCGAAAAGGAGAAAAAAATAACAGCACATCGCTTAACCTATTCCTGTGCTTCTGGAAAGGACGCAGCCTGCAAGAAGCAGTCAACATCAATGTCAGATCCATTTGCACATTTACTGACTTCTTTGAAGAATAAGGACTCTGCATCTGCATCCAAGGAAACAACTCCTCAGAGCAGCAATTCGCCTTCCATTACTGGTTCCGCTGTTGCAGATGTTGCAAGGACGGATAAAAGCCCCAATGATAGTCTGCATTCAATTTCAGCTCCTCCGCTGATACCGTCACCGAAGGTAGATTTTTCTGCACCTCCTTTGGTCCCAACTAATAGCACCACTAAATCTAATACTGCCAACAACACACCTCCCTCGGCTCTTGCCAATACCGATGATGACTTCAATCAACTATTTGGTATGGGCACAGTAACTACAACGGATACGATCCAAAAACCGGATGAGGATTACTATGGAAGCAAGGAAGACCACCTTTACAATGGTGATGACGCCTTAGTTGATGAAGTTAAGGATATGGAAATAGCAAGATTGATGTCTCTAGGTTTATCAATTGAAGAAGCCACTGAGTTTTACGAAAATGACGTAACTTATGAAAGATATTTGGAGATTTTAAAGTCAAAGCAAAAGGAGCGCAACGATCTAGCTATAAGAAAGAAAGAAAGTGGTATAAAAATGGAAAAGTCAGGATTATCCAACATTGTTGGTACAGATAGCAATAATTTATTCAGCATGGCCACTAATTTTTTCAATAAGGGTAAGAAACTGGTAGACCAATGGACCTCCTTCCCACCTGAGGCAAATGATAGACTGAATAATTACTCAAAAACTCATGATAAGGTTGAGGATTATGATTTGCCTCAAGTAAACGACTCACCCAATAGAATTTTGTTTGAAGATAATGAAGTCGTAGAGAACTTACCACCTGCCGATAATCCGGATCAAGATCTTTTAACTGATTTCGAAACAAAGATTGATATAACAAAGAGGACAGCGCCTGATGTCTCCCACTCCTCCTCACCGACTTCTGGTATACTAATTGAAGAAAGTTCGCGAAGAAATGAGCCTCTGATAGAGGATAGTCTTCTCGACTTTTCAGAAGAAAATCTCACCAATAGTAAAAGCAATGAAGATAGCACCCTCTTCAATGAAAACAGCAACACTGACTCTACAATACCCATCTCAGATATTGAATTATCGGGGTATAACGAATTTAAGGCGAAAGGTACTAGTTTGTTCAAGAACGGGGATTATATTAACTCATTACAAGAATATGAAAAGTCTTTAAATACATTGCCTTTAAATCATCCATTGAGGATCATTGCATTATCAAACATTATTGCCTCGCAACTGAAAATCGGTGAGTACTCTAAGTCCATAGAAAACTCCAGCATGGCTTTGGAATTATTCCCATCAAGCAAAGCTAAGTGGAAGAATAAAATCTCAAATAGTGACCCTGAAAGATCATTTAACGACATCTGGCCAAAGATTATGATTAGGCGTGCTGAGTCTTTTGAACATTTAGAAAGTTTCAAAAAAGCACTAGAAACATACCAAGAGCTGATTAACAAGAATTTTTTTGATGATAAAATCATGCAGGGAAAAAGAAGATGCCAAGACTTTATTAATCCTCCCCCTGTTAAAAAATCCATGCCCGTTAAGAAGAAGACAACGACAACCTCGCCTGCAACAAAAAAACAGAACTTAACCGCTTCTTCTTCAAATTCTCCAATTTCTGTTGATAGCACTTCAGAAATAAAAAAACGGGAGCTAGAAAACGCTAAACTGGCGCTATATGATAAAGTATTTGAGAAAATTAGCTCCTGGAAGGATGGCAAAGACGATGACATTCGTCATCTGTTAGCAAATTTATCCAGCTTACTAACATGGTGCAATTGGAAGGATGTCTCTATGCAAGATTTGGTTATGCCTAAGAGGGTCAAAGTTACATACATGAAAGCTGTAGCCAAGACACATCCTGATAAGATACCAGAGTCCTTGTCCCTGGAAAATAAGATGATTGCAGAGAATATTTTCAGTACTTTAAGTATTGCTTGGGATAAGTTCAAACTGCAGAATGACATTAACTGATTTCCCTTGTGTGCCTGCTTCGCTCAGTTGTTTTTGATATGTACTTTATACAAATATATATAGGAAAACAAATTCTTCAAAGCGCGTTAGGAAAAAGTATGGAAAGGCTTAGTTTCATTTATTGACTTACAAGTGGCACCCAATTTGATTAATATGAAAAACAATCTGCAAAAAAAAAAAAAAATTCAAAATATCACAATGTTAAAACACAATAGAAATAGGGCATTGTATTAAAACCACTGAACGACTAAAAATTGAAAAAGATTATGATACGTCAGCTCAATTATTGGTCAAGGAAGGCGTATCTCATTTATCCCTTTCAAGTTTTTGTAGGCGCATTATTATCAATAGTAGTATCTTCAGAAACATTAAACCATCAAAAAGAGACATGCGCTCTATTGAAATCGTCCAATATTTTCAATGTTATTTTTGCATACAAAGCGAACCAACTGTGGCCATTTTTATTCTTTAGTTTGGCTTTTCTGCAAATATACTTCCACTATCTAGCAAGAATGGATATATTGCCTTTACCAATATCAAGTACCGAAACTAGCTCTTCCTATTTAACATATACTAACCATTGGCCTCTGCTCAAAAATAGAATAATCAGTATTATGATCACTCAATATGCTTGCAAGTTCGTTCTAAAATATCTATTATTGTTTTTGAATTTCCAATTTATCGATCATGTTTTCATTTGGACAGGGGGAGAATGCAGTTCTGGTAGTAAAACAACATCAGCTGAAAAGTGCCGTCTAGAAAATGGGAAATGGGATGGTGGGTTTGACATTAGTGGACACTTCTGCTTTCTTGTGAGTATAAGCATGATTCTTTGGATGGAACTACACTTATTCAGTAGATTTGTTCAAGCTGAAGATATGTTTTGGGTTGTGAATAAGTGGGTACGAGCTTGCCTTGCCATTGTTTGCGCTGTCCTAGTAATTTGGATATGTATTCTCTGGGTTACCGCTATTTATTATCATACTATCTTGGAAAAAGTGTTAGGTTGCCTTATGGGTTTCATATGCCCTGTTTTCATATACCACATTCTACCCAAAATTGGGATACTACACAATTACTTATATCTATGATAAACAGAGAAAATTAGCTCTATCCTCTTTCTATAACGTATATTTTTGTTAACATTCACTTGAATATTGTCGCAAAAGAATGGTTTAACTTTAATTCCAAATCATCCAAAGAACCGAGCAATGCAATTTCCCATTTACTTTTATTATTTTGACTAAAATCATGAATATCGTCCAATATTGAACATGAAACTATTTCATTTTGTTTTACAAACAACTCGACTTTAATATCCTTCACAAAAAACGAAACCATTGAAGATTCTAAATCTAAATCTAAGTCGTGGATTATCTTCTTAGCTTCTAAGTCCTTAAAAATCTGTCGTCTTTTCTGTACTTCCACAAGTTGCAGGAAGACTCTTTTAGCAAATAAATAGGCGTCATCATGAGATATCACTAGTCCCCCATTGGTGTCATCAAATATACCTTGGACATCAATGAAACTCGGGATTGTATGCTTGAACAGGAACCAACTATTCGATTTGATCCTCTTTTTCAACAATACATAGTGAGGTTTTTCAAATTGGGATGTCCGTTCACTGAAGACTTCCAGTCGTATTCCCAGCATTTCTCTATCAACAAATATTTCACCGCTAGCATCTTTTATTTTAAGGTCAATAGGGTCCACAAGAGGGAAAAATGTTATACCAAACATTCTATAAACATTTTCCAGGACAATATAATCTTCCAACTCACTTCTATCACTTGTACTAATATCGTCTATTTTTAGTTTTCGCTTTCTTTTTGAAGGTGACGTTAGAATGTCTGTATCCAATAAATCTGCCACCCCAGGATCAAACATTTGATGCTGAACCATTGGCTGGGTCTTTAAAACCCATTCTTGTTCTGGTAAAATTTCCTCATTCTCCAGCTTAGCTCTTTTCTTTGGTTCATACGGTATTGGCGTTGCTGGTATATCCGCTTGCGCCCTTGATATGTCCTTGTCATCTGTCTCTTCCAATTCTGGATGCTCATTAAATAAAAAATTATTCAATTGTGGGAATTGATCGAATAGATCTTCAAATTCTTGTACTATAGGATTAGCGCTCTCCTCATTTTTTCTTTTATCTTTTATCTTCGCTTTGAGCTTCTCACGACTTTCTTCTAATGAATTGACTGTGAAGATTCTACTATGTTAGTGTTCAACTTAATCATTTTTTTAAAAGAAAGAAAATTGTTACAGCCTCAAAATCACATACTTTCACTGAGTAAAGATTCAATGTCCTGCTGTAAATCATCGATTCTACTCATTGCCAGGAGCGTTACTGATAGTTTGAAAGAATTGCTCAAGTAAAGAAATCACATTTTCCCCTCATTATCCATATGGCTTTTGTTTGTTTTTTCTTCAGTTTTGAAATATGCGCGTTTTCTTACCATCATTATAAACTTAGGGAAGATCTATCATAGAATTGGTCGGCCATTACTGGCGATTAGTAAAACAATACATAAAGTTTGCATATTCAATGCGATAAAAATTCAAGACGGCCCAGGTATCGAATCCATGATATAGTGGTTCTTTTATGTATTAAGCTACTATTTATTTAATAACTTCGCATCTATCAAAAGAAAAGACTGACTGTTCACACAATCATATCAATTTGATAACTGCTAATTACTTCCAGCTTAGGTCCCGCCTCTTTACTTTTCCTTTCAATCGCCATCAAAGAGGCAACATAAGAAACCTTTGAAACTGGGACAGCGTATCCTAATAATGCAGATCCTGGCATCCTATATATACTGGAAGCAATTATTTCGCTTAACTTTGTTCTTAAGCCAATCCTTCTGGCCTCACTGATATATTTCTTTTTATAAACTAAAAGATAGTGAGGATAATAAAAAATTTTTTCCAAGAAAGTGGAGTTTTCTTTACCCAATTCAACGTTTATAGGATTTCCGTGCTGTCCACACATCGGACCTGGCCTCAAAATAACTAGCTCCTTTAGCTTATTTGGCAAAGCTTCATCCAAGTCATTTTCTAATTTAGCTTTTATTCTAAAATACTCGAAAGTTTTACTAAGAAAATCATTATTAAAGGCAGTTGTAACCACCAACCTTTTGTTAGTTGTATTCGTGAATTCTTGTGCTAAATTAAAAGGTAAGTAATAGTCAGCAAAGGAACTTGGTACCTGAGTTCTCCGCACTCTAGCTGAGGTGGAGCCCAAAGAGCACACCATAGTGCTAATATCACACAGACTAGGCAAACTTCTACCGGGCACGTAATTTTTGTTGTCAATGTCAAACTTTTCCAGCTTTTGTGTTCCTGAGAATATCCGTGGAAGCAATTTTGGCCAAGTTTCAGATCTGGGGATGATCAATTGCGTTACAGTAAAATTATAAATGATCTCAATACCTTTTTCCTTTCCGCATGCATAATGTAGTGTGTAACTGAACTGTTTCTGATTATAAACAAAAGAATAACCATCTTTTCCCCTCTCTTCAGGCGTATTTTTAATAAATCCTTCTTCAAAATTATCATAACAAAAAGTATTAGGACTAGACGGTACTTTTTCAGTGTCTTTTTCTTTCCTGCTTCTCAAGTAATATCTGCCACCTTGCCAAGTAACTGATCTCATATTTATATAATCAATGGTCTTCATAAATGATTTCTCCTCATTGATGCACCTTCTATTAACACAAAAGACATGTTTATTGAGAACGACATTTCCCTTTATTTCACTTAAGCTATCAAGCTTGCCTTGTAGGTCCGAAACATTTTTAATATATAAATTTATGTCCAACAGGTTCTCTAAAGTACCTTTTCCTACTAAACTAGATGATCCAAACAATAAAACGTAATCTGTAAACGTGTTGACACTATAACTCATTTCTGATCAACCTTTCTAGTTTGGAATATTCTTCAAAGGGTCTATATGTATAAAAAGCTGTCATTTATATTAAAAAGAATTTATAGCGTTTACTGCGGATCAAAATTAAATACGTCAATTTTTCTTAAAATTTCTTTTAATCTAAATGACACAAAAAATGTCACCCATCATTATATGTATTGAAAACCAAAAAAAAAAAAAAGGAAAATTATACTTTCAATGAAAGACACAAAAATGAAGAAGTTCAAGGATATAAAAGTTAGTTTTTACCTGTTGAATTATATGCAGAGTTACTGTTAAATTACAACAACTTATCGTTTCTTGATGAGTATTCAAGGTGACGGAATATTATCATATATGATGTAATAAAATGACATAAATGATAAGAATGCGTTATCAAATTTAAAAGCAACTGAAACGCACGGATTGATGATAAAAAAGGATAACGATTGGTAACATTTAGACTAAAGAATAGATCGTAATATAGGAGATTTACCAATCTCATTTTTTGGGGATTCTTTTATCCTCAAAAAAAACTTCATGAATATTCTGTGTACCTAATTATGGATTTATCACCAATGCAATCCCAACACTTATTCACAAGAGTTACCTATCTTAATTAAATGCATTGAAATAGAAGAAAAAGTTTAATTTAAATCCGATTTGAGCGATTTGATCACAACGATCTGTTTCATTTTTCACCTTCTTATGACTACTGAAAACCGCAACGCAATAAAAATAAAAGATTGCATATATAAAAGACAGACCACCCATGAAGTTCCGTCTTATGTTAGCGGACTTAGCTCAGTTGGGAGAGCGCCAGACTGAAGAAAAAACTTTGGTCAAGATATCTGGAGGTCCTGTGTTCGATCCACAGAGTTCGCATTTTTATTTTTTCCCAGTGACGCAATTTTTGGATTGTTAATAATAGCGTCGTTACGTCACATATGGTCAGTATGATCACTTTAGAAGTAAGGAGAACTACCTAAGGGGTTTTAGATCACATTTTAACTTGCTTACTGAACTATTTACACGATTCTAAGCCTGTATAAAATTCATTGGTATGAATAAATATGTTAACTTTTACTTACAGGAGGTACTGGCTCAAGTTCTTTTTTAGATGCCATATCGTCTTTTTTTTCGAATGATTCCATTCTCTTTCTAATACTTGATTGCAAGTATTTTTCTACAAACCCAAGCTCGTCTTTCTTTTTCACATCACCTTTTCTCTTTGCAACGATACACCAAGTAGTGCCTAAGTGAGTCCGTTTTTCTTCCACCAATTCTAGGTCAGAATCATCTAACACTTCGCCTAAGTCGAGATTCCATCGACAGCCCCAAGTATTCAGTCTTCTTTCAGCTCTGTTGTCTAATATCTTATTTATAAAATCGTATTGACCTCTACCATGTTCCAGTAAAATAATTCTTCCATCTGGCTTTAATAACTTGCCAAAATTATTAAGTGCCTTAACCGGATCTTCATGGGAACACAAACCAAACGCCTCCACGATAGTATCATATTTTACTTGGTTTTCCTTTTCATTCTCTAGAGAGGGCTTACCTTTCTCTGCTAAGTCTACTAGATTTTCCGCCTTTCCAACAACAAATGCAACTTTTTTATACTTAGGAAACTTTTCTCGGAATTTTTTATGTGTAATTTCCATCATATTTTCAGAAGAGTCTAAGAATGTTATAGAGTTGATGCGTGACATATCAAGGTACTTGATATTTCTTCCTGTACCGCATGAAACTTCCAAAACATCCCCTTGACAATGTTTCATTAACCATTTCCTTCTTTTACCGAGAAATATTACTCTCTCTTCCATATTAATTGCCTTATCATATTCGTTAGCTTTTTCTTGGTAAAAGTTTGTTGTGTCTCTTGCTGGCAATATTTGTTCATTCAATTTGTTTTGATCAAAATTCTGTACCCGAATATCATCGAAGTTTTCAATGCCTTCTTCTTGCATTTTTTTGTATTCTTCTAATTTCAATTCATCTCTCCTCCTTAGTTTTCCTTTCAATTCTTTAATCCTTAATGCTTCGTATTCATTGGCATTCCCTTCTTCTTGTTTCTTCAACAATCTTTCCAGTTCTTTGTCTTTCGCAAACAGTTTTTTGGTAAAGAAGAGGCCATAGATTAAAAATATCACATAAGCACCGATCATGTACTTGGTCATTCCCTTTGAAAACTTTTCTGATCTCGCAATAGCTCCCCACCTCACAAATCTATTAGGTGACCTCAGTTGTTCTTCGAACCTCTCTTTGGCCAATTCTTCTTTTGTTTTTTGCTTACGAATGACTCTATTGCTATTCATTTGGAAAACATTTTTAAGCTTTTTTTTACTTTTATCATCATCAATGTGGCTGCTGTTATATTTATAAGATGTAAAAGATAATGATCGCCTTTGTGATTCCAACAAAAGACTCCTGGATGCCGGTTGTCGAATGTGATGTAAAAGGCACGTAGGAAAGCGACGAAATACGATCATCCTCACTTACTTATGGTTTTCTTGTTCGTTCCTCAGTGGTTTATTTATCGAAGATATTTTCACAAGGTACTTTTTTGATGCGGTCCCATTTAGGGTTTCCAAAATTAATTCGAACCGTGATATGCTACCAGTCGAAAATTGTCAGAGATAAGTTCCTTTTTTGAAAAGAAAGATCGATGCAAGTCATCGGACGTGGTGGGGCAAATATACTGATTGATTATGGGGATCCTACGTGGTTGTGGCGATGCTGCATCCGTTGGCCCGATCTGTTATCATCAAATAATTCTTATACAATCAAAAACATCAGTTATATTAAAGATTATGTAGAACCTCTTCTACATGGCTTGCTTTGCCCGATGTATCTGATTGACGTCGATATAGAAGCTATAAGGCCAATTCTCAGTGACTTTATTCTAAATTTAGACGATAAGGTAGTCAAAGTTATCAAAATTAAAAATCTCACCAATAATACCTCAAATCTGATATTAAATAACCACTTTTTAAAATCTTATTGTTCACAAAATCTGCAAACAGTTATTTTAGAATTGAAGCCTAAATGGTTATACTATGATACAGATTACTGTAGGAACTGTACTCATAATGCATTTAAGGGTAGAGGCACTAAGTACTGTTACAATCAATTACTAATGAATCCAGCACACTTGGAATTAATATTTGGAGAATGTAATATATTTCCGGTTAAGTTTAAAGATGCCATGCATGAGTACTTGCGCAATGACAATAACATTTTCAAGATCCTTTATGATTTACAGAAAAAACTTACAAAGAACACAACTCCAATAAGTGACATAAAATCAATCAACGATGTAAACGATGAGCATCTGCTACTCATGACACTCAGAGACGTGACATGTTTCATTGAATGGAACAGTGCTGAAAATGCGTTGCACGTGAATATAATAGATGTAGATCTAAAGCCAAAAGAAAAATGGACCCATTGGACAAAAACTTACAGCCAGTTGACATCAAGCCAAAAAATTTATCATACTTCAAATAAATAAACTGTATACTTTTCTTTCCACCTTTGGTACTGGCAGATGCACATACATTACCATTTGTAAAATATATGGATAGATAAGTATTTTTTTTTTCTAGTGGCCCTCTGGAAAATGTAAATAATAAAACGGAAAACACACAAGCCAGGGTGAATGACCAAATTCGATATTCAACGAAGGGTCAAACCTTGAAACCTAACATACATGAGTTTAAGGAATAGTGAGAAGAAAAGTAATGGCCAAGAGACTGTTAGAATCAAGCCAAAATGATCAGGCCAATCGAAAAAACTCAAAGATTGAGAAGAAAGAAGTATCGTTTTATGAGGAGGAAGAAACAGATGATTCTTTTGATAGTTTTTACCAGGATGAAGAAGATGATTTAAGTGATATTGATTGGGAAGAAGTTTCTTTAGATGGAAGCTTAACTGTAACATTTGGCAATATACGCAGAGACAGGGAGAAAGTCAGCAAGTACAAAAGAAAGCATAATAAAAAAGCATTCAATTATCAGCGACTTAAATATGGACTCCATTTGATAATGATTCCATTTATGTTATTTTTGTTAAAATCTAGGATGAAATGGATAGACGATGAAAGACTAAATAGGCGACTAAGAAGGTCTGTACCAAAATTAATTGGCAAAAAATTCAAAGATTGGGATGTAAGGGATCCAGCTTTTAAAATGGATTCTTTAAGAACCCTTTTGCTTGGTTTGGTCTTATGGTTCCGTTCCAATTACAAAATGAATAGCAATGGCATTAGACAGAATTTCAACAGGCTGCAATACCTTATCAAGTATGCCGATAACCAAAACGAAAATTCAATCTCTGAATCTACATATAAAAAAGTTCTTGAAAATCAACAAGAATTTTATGGAAATAGGCCGTTGATAAATCATGGTGTTGAAGATATTCGCAAGATGGCTAAAAGGAAAATGGCCAACAGAGATATTCTAACGTTGTTCTTCTTTATTATCTTAGAAAATGTGCTACCGGGGCCTAAGAAGCTTTACTTATGCTTTGCCTTGCCCTTGCACGATTACGATATTAGGTGCAATAAGGTGAAGTGGCAAATCGAACATGGTATTGGCAAAGTTCCCAACAGATTTGACTCTGACCTAATACAACCTTATTTTTGGATTGAATTAGAAGTTCCTACTTTGAGCGATGGTGAATTATACATCATTGACCCTATAGCCCATCTGGGTGAACGTGAAATGGTCTTGAAAACACACGAAGATCAGTTTGTCCCTACTTATCAACCTTCGGTAGACATGAAGTACAACCTAAACCAAAAGTTTCATTATGTAGTCCGTATCAATCATGCTGAAAAGGTACTACAAGATGTTTCACCAAGATATGTGCCAAATGTTTGTTACAGGTACTTTGAATTATCTGAGTCTTCTCCTATTTTGAAATCGAAGCATTACACTAGCTACCAATATCTATCTAAGTGGTTGAAAGTCTTGAACAAGAAAAAAGCATCTGTTCATCATTACGCAATAATGAAAAAGATTGCTTTAACTAATTTTACATTACCAAAGAGTGTGACAGAGATTAAAAGAACAGATAATTTCGTGATTCCCTCTCTGTTAAAGTCTAATGAAGTATTAAAAGCATGTGCAAAACAAGCCGCAACATTTACTAAGGGAGACAATTCACAAGAGCCCATATTTTGGAGAAGAGACGTCATTCAATTAAAGAGTAAACAGCACTGGGCAATATTAGGGCGTTCCATTCTACCTAATGCTCAACCATTAAAACGTAAAAAGTATCTACCGATGAGGGAAAGGATGGTAAGAAACCTAGACAAGTACGTTATCAAAGAATTGTTTTCGTATGAGCAAACAATGAAGTCTCCTAAATACCCCAGCACGTATTGCGATCATTTAGGACAGGAACATGTGATAACAGATTTGTCGCATTATAAAAATAAATTTGGCAACATCGAAATTTACTCGAAAGAAACTAAGCCTGATGGATTTGAATTAATACCGCTTAGCAAAGAAGTTGATATTAAATGCCTGATAAAGGAGTATAACAAAGGTAAAAGAAAGATGCAAAAAATCAAGTATTTGGATGTGGTAAGTGGATTTGATTTTAAACAGAAAAAAGGCCATGCCATTCCGAAAATTGAAAGCATTCTAGTCAAAGAGACAGACTATAAAGCAGTCCAGCTTTTGAAGCAGCAAACTAAAGTACTACTGGGACTCTCGTTCTGGGACATTCTATTAAGAAAGCTACGAGTTAACGATCGATTAAATGCTGAGTACGGTAATGTTGGAAATAATGAAGAAACGTTGGACGACCATTGACTACATCGTATTTCACCTTTTCTAAAGTAAAATGGATTCGACGCTGTTTCGCAGAGGGTATAAATGTTTGCACGATCGATAGAGCGTATGGAAGCCTGTGCATAATCATATCTCTGGAGAAGGAAATCTTCGATAAGGGCCAGTGAAATAGCGGAGTATCATGGAATCCGGGTAATGGGCATCGAAGCAGCTCACCGAAGAGAAGAATAGAAAAGAAAAAGTAGAACTATTCTCGGGATTTATAGTAAACAGGGGACGGACGATTAAGAAATAACCTGATCAAACACTGTACACTACTGCTGTTTTTTTTTTTTTTTTTCTGCTAGAAAAGAACATATGAAGAACTAAAGCGCATGGTTATTAAAGAGGACTGTATCAATAATCTTGCCAGGTGGCAGGCAGACGAGGAAGCTCACAGCTGTTTTCAATGCAAGACGAACTTTTCGTTTCTCGTAAGAAGACACCATTGTAGGTGTTGTGGAAGGATATTTTGTTCGTCTTGTACCGAAAATTTTGTTAATTATAATAAAAAGAGAGTCCATGCCTTGCAGAAAAAAAATAGCGACGTGGAATCGCCTCCATATAGAACTTGTAATGAGTGCTACGATAACCTCCTTCATTTAAATCTACTAGTATCCTCCACCAACAGAGATGTACGACTATCGCAAACTTCGGTACCACCAAATGCACTTGCACTTTCTGCACCAGATAGCAACACTGATGAAGACGCGGAAATCCTGGAAGATTCGGTAGATCAATCCGGTACGGCATGCAGGAGCGAAGAAAGTTCACAAAACGAGGAGGATCACTTCTGCCCTATTTGTAACTCAGATCTCACACAGTTTCCTGATGAAGAAGAGACCAGAAAGCACGTAGAGGATTGCATACAGAGAGCTGAAAATGCCCAACAACATACGAATACGTCAGATGCAGCAGATGACTCCGTAAAAGAAAGCCCTGCCTTTCAAAATAGAATGTTAGTGTACAAGATATCGCCTAATACAACAGATAATGCAATTAAGGAGTGCCCGATTTGTTTTGAGAATATGGAACCCGGTGAGAAAGTTGGGAGACTAGAATGCTTGTGTGTTTTCCATTATAAGTGTATTAAGAACTGGTTTCACAAAAGGGCGCAAATGACTGCAGCCCAGAAGGGAAATGGACATGCTTTTGTTAAAAGGAACTTTTGTCCTTTCCATGATGCCGTATTTTAACGATAACTCCCAATTTGCTTTTCATTACAAAGTTTAATTTTTCAGCTGTTAATAATCGAAGTTTTAACTTCCCTTTTCTTTTATTTTTTTCTTTAATTGTAAAAGATTTCTATATATTTGTTTAATTATGATCTTATATATTCATTAATATTTACTTTGAGGTGTTCCCTCACCTATGAATAAACAGACACTTCCTGGTTCTTTAAGTCCATCGGAGTCATGGCTACTATATGGATAGTGATGTTACGTACGGAGGATATATATACATATCGTGCATTATTCTACTTCACTGAATAAGTCACTATCCAAATCCTCTGGTACATCACTATAATGCTCATCTTCACTCGATGAAGATCCATCATCGCTCATTGCACCATCTTTCCCTTGACCTTCACCCTGTTCTTCTGCTCTAGCTTTTCTTCTTTCCAATTTACGTTGCTTTTTAGCATCTTTAACAGCCTTTTTTTTAGCAATGTTTTCTTCTTGTTCCTTTCTTCTTTGTTCCTTCAGCCTCATTTTTGCAGCGTGTCTCTTTTCTAAGGCTTTGAT
>OCVT010000171.1_pt1 | contig 23652 bp, 22 predicted proteins | sample 1539111 | NCBI WGS metagenome assembly OCVT01 (sample SAMEA3991482, study PRJEB22521) | metagenome | biome: anthropogenic terrestrial biome; feature: sewage plant; material: raw primary sludge | place: Sweden | collected 2012-09-26 | reverse complement strand
TGGCGTTCGCTAAGCTCAGAACCAGTTGGTACTTTATCTATTATACAGCTTTTTTTAGCGCTGTCAACTCACTGAGATATTCCCTAAACCGATTACTGTGATTTAGATTGTGTCGTTGAATTGGCAGGTGTCGAGCTTGAAGATTTTGAAGCATTAGCATCCGCTTCACTTTTAGATCTCGAATCTTCGGCTGATTTAGAAGCACTTGCTTCACTTTCTGACTTAGATTTAGATTCTGACTCAGACGCTTCTTTGCTAGCAGATGCAGAATCAAATTGCAGCACCGTCAAAACAATCTTCGTATCTTTTAACTTGAAAGATTCGCCTTGTGCAGGTGTTGACCCAATCACATAACCATCTGAATTTTGGTCTGTTGTTTTCGTGTATTCAACCGTAATATTGGCATCTGGTACACCCATATTCTGCAACTCAGCTTTGACTGCGGCCACTGTCTTAGTGCTTAGACCATTGGTCATATATGTTGGCATCACCGCTTGATTGCCTTCAGAAACTTGGAAGACGATGTCGTCTGTGCCATCTAGGTCAAACAAGGCACCTTTTTTAGGCGTTTGCTTGATGATTTTACCAGCATCAATGCTATCTGACTTAACTGATTCTTTCTTGATTCGACTTTCATCCACATTATGCTTAAGAATCAAATCGTCAATGGCTTTATCAACATCCCAACCGACATAGTTGGTCAACTTGATAACATTGCCACCTTTTGATACATAAAGGTTGACACTAGCGCCTTCTTTTTTAACCGTCTTGGCTTCTGGATTCGTCCGTGTCACTTTACCTTCAGGCAAGTCACTGATCTCTTTGATCTCACGACCAACCTTCAACTTGTTATTTTCAAGAACCGTTTTAGCCTGAGCAACCGTCATATTGGTCACGTCTGGTACTTTTACTTCCTTAGGTGTCGTCCAGATAAGTGCTGCAACCGCAATTACTAAGATAAGTGCTACCACACCACCAATAATCAAACCTTTAGGGACACGTTTTTTCTTACTCGTGCCAACAAGTGGCTCAATGCCACCTGCCGCGCCATGAGATGCGGTGTCTTGCGTCACTTTCGTAACCAATTTATCTGTATTGCCATTATCCGGAATCAACATTTTAGGCAAAATTTTTGTCGCGTCAGCATCTTCGGTAAAGGTCAACTTAGGATCATGCGCATGGTCCAAGCTCAAGGCAAGGTTCAAATCACGACGCATATCCGTCACGTTCGCATAACGATCTGACAATTTTTTAGCTGTTGCCTTAATCACAACATTTTCCAAAGCCTGTGGCACATTTTTATTTTGATTAATAATGCTAGGCAGGTTTTCTTGAAAATGCTTGAGGGCAATGGTAACAGCACTATCGCCATCGAAAGGAATCGCCCCTGTCAACATCTCATAAATGATAATCCCTATCGCATAGAGATCACTCTGAGGTGTTGCATTACCGCCACGTGCTTGCTCAGGGCTGAGGTAATGGACGGAACCAAACATTGAGTTGGTCTGTGTTAAAGACGTTTCAGAAAGCGCCTTAGCAATCCCGAAGTCCGTTACTTTAGCCGTACCATCTTTGGTGATCAGAATATTTTGCGGTTTCAAATCACGGTGAATAATTCCGCTACTATGCGCCAAAGCCATTGCAGCTAAAATTTCATCACCAATCCGAATCGCTTCTTCGTTAGCAAGCGGTGCATGTTCATTGATATATTGTTTTAAGGTCAAGCCATCAATATATTCCATGACGATGTATTGCTGGTCATCTGCATCACCGACATCAGAGATACCGACGATATTCGGATGATTCAGCTCTGCCATGGCATAAGCTTCACGCTGAAAACGTGCAATCGCTAGACTATCATTTTCAAAGTTTGACCGTAAGATCTTGATGGCAACCTGACGGTTATCCAAATAAGTATCTTCTGCCAAATAAACATTAGCCATGCCGCCACGGCCGATTTCTCTGATGACGTGATAACGATCTGCATAGATTTTTCCAATTTGTATCATCTTACAGATCTCCTTTATCAAACTTGACTAAAATCACCGTGATATTATCCAGACCACCATTGGTATTGGCAAGGCTAACTAGGGCTTGCGCTTGACTAGTCACATCTTGATCATTGTCTACCGTTTCGATGATTGCCTCAGCTGGCACCATATTCGTTAACCCATCAGAACTCATAATAATGATATCATCAGCGTCAATTTCTAGCGTCAAAGTGTCGACATCAATGTCTGTTGGTTGACCTAAAGAACGCGTGATGATATTTTTATTCGGGTGCTTTTCAGCTTCATCTGCTGTGATTTCACCAGCATCTACCAGCTCTTGGACGAGTGAATGGTCACGTGTGATTCGGATCAATTCTCCGTTTTTAATCACTTGTGTCCGAGAATCGCCAACATGGGCACTGATGATTTGATGTTTTTGAACGACGACCGCTTCAAGCGTTGTCCCCATCCCCTTGTAATCATCTAGCTTCCCAAGGTTTGCGATATTTTCGTTTTCAGCGCGAATTTGAGCTCGAAGCCATGCTTCAATCTCATCAGAATGACTGTCATTTGTAAAATCAGTCGTCGCCCAGGCTTTGCCTAGATCTTCAACTGTCAATTTACTGGCAACATTACCAGCCTTATGACCACCCATACCATCTGCAAGCAGAAAAATCCGCTCACCCTGTTGATTTTCATAGGTGTCGGCATAATCCTGATTATTCACGCGTTTTTGCCCAACGTCTGACAAAATACTGTACTTCATCTAAGTCCTCATTCAAGTTATAAATACAACGGCTTCATCTACTATCGTCTTTACACAATTTCATTTGAGATTAAGCGCATCTGGACTGACCACATCTTCCCGAAGGATTTTGATCAAAGTCCAAAGCACCTTATTTTTTGCACAATTTTGCGATAAAGAAACCATCCGTATGATAAGCATCTGGCGTGATCATGAGGCAGCCATTTTTTACAATGTCGGCTTTTTCATGTGTCAGAGGCACTTGCACAAATTCTGGATGTTTAGCCAAGAATTTTTCAATGACTTGGAAATTTTCTTCGTCGAAAATAGTACATGTACTATACACTATAATACCACTATTTACAAGGGTTTTGCAAGTATTTTCTAGAATTTCAAGCTGAACTTTCTGCAAGTTTTCAAAATCGGTTGTTTCTTTTCTATATTTAATATCCGGTTTACGACGAATTAGGCCAAGCCCAGAGCAGGGTGCATCGACTAGAATTTTATCAAAACGGTCTGCTCCGAATGTCTCAAAACTTTGACACGCATCTAACTTGGTCAAGCTGATTTTTTCTGCTTGGTGGAGACGTTCAGCATTTTGTTTGATCAAACGCAGCTTATGATCATACAAGTCTAGTGCTTCGATGTGCCCTTGCTCTGACAAGTATTCAGCGATGTGGACGGTCTTGCCGCCAGGCGCTGCACAGGCATCCAAAATCTTGTCTGTCGGTTGAGCATCTAGTGCCACAGCAACCAATTGACTTGATTCATCTTGAATCGTAATCAGCCCATCATTGAAATCAAGTAAGTCAGCAAAACGACCTGACTTAGCGACAATTCCTGTCGGAGATAATTCTGATCTCTCGACATCAAATTCTTGCGATAGCTTATTAAATTCTGTCTCAACATCTGTTAACGTCGTATTTACGCGCAGGCTCGCCCGACTCGGTTCTTCCAAACTTTGAAAAATCTTGAGCGTTTTTCCAAAGCCAAACTGTTTGACAAATTTTTGTGTCAAATCAGCTGGCATTGAATATTGAATTCCTAACTTTTCAGTTGAATCTGAAATTTCGTCGAAAGTGCGAAGCTCAGCGCGCGTAAAATTGCGGAGCACGCCATTGACAAAACCTGATAAACGTTGATCACCTTGCTTTTTCGCAATCTTAACCGCTTCATCCACCGCAGCTGATGTCGGAATCCGATCCATATAAATGATCTGATAAACCGTCATGGCTAGCAGGTTTTTGACCCATTTTTTAGCCTTCTTGACATAAGGCTTAGTATACCAGTCCAGCGTGATTTTTTTAGAAATCGTGCCGTAAACAAGCTGTGTCACTAGCTTCTTATCCAGCTCGGTCAAATTTTCAGACTTAATTTTTTCATTAAGTGCGATATTTGCATAGGCATCGTTGTTTAATACGTCATTGATGACAGAAAGCGCCACTCGGCGCGGATTATTACTCAAATTGATCTCCGATATTGATAGTTTTCCCTAAGCCATTTAGAAAATCTTGGATAGGCATTTTTGGCTTACCTGCTGGTTGTACCATAACTAGGCTAATCGCCCCTTCTTTTGTGGCAATGACCAGATTTTTTTTCGTCTTCTCGATCACTTGACCTGGGATACCTTCACCCTCAACCAATGCGACCTCGTGAAGCTTAAAGCGCGTCCCTTGCCAAATCGCATGGGCAACTGGCCATGGAGACATGCCGCGCACTTGATTGAAAATATCGCGCGCAGAAAGCTGCCAATCAATCCGTTCTTCTTCAGGTGTGATGTTAGGCGAAAAGGTTACTTGCGTTTCGTCCTGTGGCTGCGGCGTGATTTTGCCTGCCAGATAGTCCGGTAAAGTATCCAGTAAAAGCTCTCGTCCAACGAGACTAAGTTTTTCAAACATAGTCCCAACATTATCAGTATCCGTGATTGGAATGGCACGCTGTGAAATCATATCACCAGCATCCATTTTTTTGACCATTTCCATAATCGTCACACCTGCCTCAGCATCCCCGTTGATAATGGCATAATGGACTGGCGCACCACCACGGTATTTCGGCAATAGACTGGCATGAACATTAACCGCATGCTTAACTGACTTGAGCAAGCTTTCTGGTAAAAACTGACCAAAGGCTGCAGTCACTATGATGTCTGCTCCCAACGCCATAATCTCTTCCATCTCATCAGAGCCCGAGATTTTTTCAGGTTGATAAACCGGCAAGTTATGACGTAGTGCCGCTTCCTTGACAGGCGTCATTTTGATTTCTTTTTTTCGGCCCACTGCACGATCTGGTTGGGTGACAACGGCCAACACCTCATAGCCTTGCTCAATCAGCCCATCTAAAACCGGCACTGAGAAGTCTGGTGTGCCCATGAAAATTATTTTTGTCATTGCTTTTCTGTCTTTCTTTCATTGATTTTAAAAACTGTCTATTTTCATTATATCATGCTTTACTTGAGGAGACTAATCGTGACCTCGTTCATCTAAAAAACCGAAGCAGATAAAACTTCGGTTTCAATCATTTTTTGATGTTTATTTATTCACACGTTCCAAATATTTTTTATAATCTTCTGTATGCAAGAGTGAATTTGCATTTGCAACACGCTCGCTAGTCGGTGGTTTCACACCAGTTAATGGATAATCCCAGCCCAGCTCTCTCCACTTGAATTCTCCCATGGTGTGATATGGCAAGACTTCAAACTTCTGAACATTTGACAATGTCTTAACATAATCACCTAGTGCCTGTAAGTCTTCATCAAAATCTGTCTCACCCGGTACAAGGACATGGCGAATCCATACAGGCGTGCCTTTATCTGACAAATACTGTGAAAATGCGATAATATTGTCATTTTGATGACCTGTCAAATCACGATGTCGAATCCCATTGATTTCTTTAATATCTAACAAAACCAAATCGGTCACGGCAAGCAGTCGATCGATTTTTTCTAAGGTTTCAGGCTTGGTTGAAAAAGGTTGCCCACACGTATCTAGTGTGCAGTGAATGCCAAGAGTTTTGGCCTTCGTAAACAGAGCTGTTACAAATTCCATCTGTAACATAGCTTCACCACCAGAGACTGTAATGCCACCACGACTGCCCCAAAATGATTTAAATTTGATAGCTTCTGCAAGGACATCATCAACTGTTCGTTCTTTTGCCTTACCATTAGTCATCGCCCAGGTATCTGGATTGTGGCAAAACTTACAACGCATTTTACAACCCTGCATAAAAATGACAAAGCGAACACCAGGTCCATCTACACTTCCAAAACTTTCTGTTGAATGGATCAATCCCGTTACGTTTCCTATGTTTTCCATCATCATCTCCACTTTCTTAATCAGATCCCTAAACCAGCATTTGCCCTGATCCACATCAGGTAATACATTTTTTATAGTTTTCCTATCTCTATTTTACGTTATTTTGTAAGCGTTGACAAATACTAGCATTATTTTTTAGAACAGGCCTTGTCAAAACTTTCAAACTAATACAAAATAAAAACTAGACATCATCGACTAGTTTCACATCTAACTTTTACAAACCGTCCAAGAAAGCAGCTACAGCTATGATAAGTAACGGTAAAGCTATGATAAGGGCAATGACGACATTTCTCTTCCAATGCGTCGCATCTGGGATGACCCTCTGAACATCTTTAAATGACGTCACACTGTTTCGCCATAGCTCTTCTCTTGTATAGCAATCTTTGTCATTAACCATGAGCGTGCCGTCATCTTGAATGGCAAACTCATTTCCTAAAAAAGTAAGTGTAGGAGGAACAGCAAACGTTCTACGTGTCCCTTTGGCTACCTTTTCATCTCCGGCCAAGGCATTTTCGTACTGCTGTATAAAATGAGAGGGCAGGTAACGCCGATCGCCATTATCAAAATCAAGCATGATAAAATTATTAGGCAACATCTCTGCATTTTTAACTTTAGGAATTACGTCACTCATATTTCATTTCTCCTGAATTGATGGATCTAGAGGGAGTACTTTTTTCTAGATATTTGCGACTTGCAATGTCCACCACATGGTGGGTTTCCTTCCCCTAAATAGTCATATAATGACAAAATAAAATACAATATAATGACCATTTCTATATCCGAGAAACCGTTTCCTCAGATATTTCACCTTTATTCTAACACAAATTAATTTTAATGCCAATATATAACTATTCTAGCTTCGCTTTTTTATAACTAGGCCTATCTTTTAATCATTCCATACCATTTTAATATATAAAAAAACACTAGCCACTTTCGTAACTAGCGATTTTCTAATTATTTATTGCTTATTTTGTGTAGTCTTCAACCAAGGCAACAACTTCTTCCATTGTCGCACATTCAGTCAAGGCTTTGTTAGCCAATTCTTGCATTTTCGCAGTGTCAAGACGTTTCATCAAGCTACGTGTTTGTAGGATTGATGTCGCTGACATTGAGAATTCGTCAAGTCCCATACCAACTAAAAGTGGTACAGCAGTTTGGTCACCGGCCATTTCGCCACACATACCAGCCCATTTACCTTCAGCATGCGCTGCTTTAATCACGTTGTTGATTAAGCGCAAGATTGATGGGTTATAAGGTTGGTAGAGGTAAGAAACTTGTTCGTTCATACGGTCAGCCGCCATCGTGTATTGGATGAGGTCGTTAGTACCGATTGAGAAGAAGTCTACTTCTTTAGCGAATTGGTCAGCAAGCATTGCTGCTGCTGGGATTTCGATCATGATACCTACTTGGATGTCGTCAGCAACTGCTACGCCTTCAGCGAGCAAGTTTGCTTTTTCTTCATCGAAAAGTTTTTTAGCTGCACGGAACTCAGTTACGAGTGCAACCATTGGGAACATGATGCGAAGTTTACCGTGAACAGATGAACGAAGCAAAGCGCGCAATTGTGTGCGGAACATGGCATCGCCACCTTCAGACAAGCTGATACGAAGCGCACGGTAACCAAGGAATGGGTTCATTTCTTTCGGAAGATCGAAATAAGGCAATTCCTTGTCACCACCGATGTCCATCGTACGGACAACAACTGGTTTACCATTCATACCTTCAAGCACTGCTTTATAGGCTTCATATTGTTCATCTTCAGTTGGGAAGTCTTGTGAATCCATGTAAAGGAACTCAGTACGGTATAAACCAACTGCTTCCCCACCATTTTCATTCACGCCGACAACGTCTTTAGGTGTACCAATATTGGCAGCCAATTCAAAGTGTTTGCCATCAGCAGTCATTGTTTCAGCATCTTTAAGCAAAGCCCATTCTGCTTTTTGATCAGCATAAGCTTTACCAGCAGCAAGAAACTCTGCTTGTTCAGCTTCTGTTGGTTCGATAATGACATCACCAGTGATCCCGTTGACAGCCAAGAGTTGACCGTCTGTCACAAGTGTTGTGATGTTATTTGTACCAAGAACAGCAGGGATTTCAAGTGTCCGTGCCATGATAGCTGAGTGACTTGTACGTCCGCCGATATTTGTAATAAAGGCTTTAACGAATTTTTTGTCAAGTTGCGCTGTATCAGATGGTGTCAAATCATGTGCAACGACGATCACTTCTTGATCAATTGTTGCAGGACTTGGCAATTTCTTGCCAAGTAGATTTGCAAGCACACGTTTTGTAACGTCTTTGATGTCAGCAGCACGTTCTTGCATGTATGGATTATCTTCCATACCTTCGAAAATCGCGATAAACATATCTGTCACTTCTTTAAGTGCTGTTTCTGCGTTTGTTTTCTTAGCGCGAATCGTTTCTTTCATTTGACCGATCATTTCTGGATCTGCAAGAACCATCAAATGCGCGTCAAATACCGCTGCCGCTTCGTTTCCTAGGCTTTCTACAGCTTTCTCACGGATAACGTTAAGCTCGCCTGTGCTTGCTTCAAGAGCAGCATCCAAGCGAGCTTCCTCGTTGTCTGTATTTTCGACAGTAACTGTCTCAAATGACAAATCCGGTTGAACAAGTAGATAAGCTTTGGCAACTGCAACACCGCTAGACGCGGCAATACCTGTAAGCTTTTCTGCCATGATTATTCCCCAGCCAATCCTTCTTTTGTCATTGTTTCAGTGATTGCAGCGATTGCGTCGTCTGCGTCTGCGCCTTCAGCAGAGATTGTAACGTCAGCACCTTGACCAACACCAAGTGACATAACACCCATGATTGATTTAAGGTTAACTGATTTACCTTTATATTCAAGGTTGATGTCAGAAGTGAATTTTGAAGCTGCTTGTACAAGCAAAGTTGCAGGACGTGCGTGGATACCTGTTTCAGCTACGATGTGAAAATCTTTAGATGCCATGATTGCATTCTCCTTAGTTTTTTCGATAATTTTTGACTTTTAGTTATATTTCAAAGCCATCACAAGAATATTTTATCACAAAATGAAAAGGTTTGCAATAAAAATGCAACAATTATTTATCATGTGTGCTATACCAGCTTATGATGACAGCTGCTACTTTTCAACAGATCATGGGCTTTTTCACGCAAATTCTTTATGAAGAAATCTCACACTTCTTATTTTCTCTTTCTTTTCGATCCGCCATCTGTTTCATAATATCTCGAAACACGCAATAAAAAAGAGGCTTTCGCCTCCATTATTCTGGATTAATCCAAAGTTTCATAAATTTCGTTAACTAGGGCTTCTGTTTTATCCCAACCGAGACATGGGTCTGTAATGGACTGGCCAAATACTTCTGGTGTATCCTGGCGTCCATCTTCTAAGTAAGACTCAATCATAAAGCCACGGACAGTTTGCTTGATCTGCTCGTTCCAGTCACGATTAATTAGGGTCTGACGCACGATGCGGATCTGCTCTAAGAATTGTTTCCCTGAGTTATCGTGGTTAGTGTCCACCATAATGAAAGGATTTTTAAGACCCATTTTGTCATAAGTCGCAATCGCTTTGAGGAGGTTATCGTAGTAGTAATTTGGTTCATTTTCACCGTACTCGTTTGTCGCACCACGTAAAATCACGTGCGCCAAAGGATTGCCGTCTGTGTCCACTTCCGCATTACCAAACAAGAAGTTTTGTTTGTTTTGCGCTGCATGAATCGCATTAAACATCACGCTCAAGTTACCAGAAGTTGGATTTTTCATACCTGTTGGTGCATCAATACCTGATGCCACAAAACGGTGCTCCTGATCCTCAACTGACCGTGCACCAATCGCATGGTAGCTAACCAAATCGTCGACCATGCGCAAATTAGAAGGGTAGAGCATTTCGTCAGCGGTTGTCAAACCAGTCTGCGTGATCACTTTATAATGCAGGTCACGAACAGCCTGAATCCCATTGATGAGATCCGGTAATTTAGACGTATCTGGTTGATGCATCAGGCCTTTGTAGCCATCACCATTGGTCCGAGGTTTAGCCGTGTAGACACGCATGACCATAAAGACCTTATCCTTCACTTGCTCTTGTAACTTGGCTAAACGGTGGGCGTATTCCAGAACCGCAGCTTCATTATCTGATGAACAAGGGCCAATAACGAGCAAGATACGGTCGTCTTCACCTTTGATAATGCGTTCTAACTCGGCATCACGCGCTTCTTTTTTAGCTAAAATATCGCCTTCTAGTTTGGCGTGTGACTTAACTGTTGCGATATCAATTGTCGCACCTTTTTGATGTATTCCCATTTTTCATTTTCTTTCTAATTATTACAAAATTCTGACAAAATTATTTAAACATAAACTGAAGCAAGCTCCAGTTTCGTCGCCAAATTTCTGACTGGTACAAGGCTCCTAAATCGAGCAGCGTCCCTTATTAAAGTTCTTGATATATTTCGTTAATCAAGTTTTCCGTTTTATCCCAACCGAGACATGGGTCTGTGATTGATTTACCGAAAACGACCGGCTCGTCTTGACGACCATCTTCCAAGTAAGACTCAATCATGAAACCACGAACATATTTATGAATGAGTGGATTCCATTGACGATTGATCAAGGTTTGACGGATAATTCGGATTTGTTCCAAATAACGTTTTCCTGAATTATCATGGTTGGTATCAATCATGATGAAAGGATTTTCAAGACCCATTTTTTCATAAGTCGCGATCGCTTCTAACAAATCATCTGTATAGAAGTTAGGAATATTTTTGCCATATTCATTCAAGGCACCTCGAAGAATCGCATGTGCTAATGGGTTGCCTTCAGTTTCAACTTCTGTTCGGTTAAAGAGGAAGTTTTGCGGTGCTTGAGCAGCATATATCCCATTAAACATAACATTCAGATTACCTGACGTTGGATTTTTCAAACCAACAGGTACATCAATGCCTGAAGCCACAAAACGGTGCTGTTGGTTCTCAACCGAGCGTGCCCCAACTGCAATATAGCTGACTAGGTCATCAATAATCCGCAGATTTTCAGGATAAAGCATCTCATCAGCAGTTGTCAAACCAGTCTCAGTGATGACTTTATAATGCAATTCACGAACAGCTTTGATACCATTTAACAGATTAGGTTGCGCTGTCGCATCTGGTTGGTGGATCAAGCCTTTGTAGCCATCTCCATTGGTCCGTGGTTTTGCTGTATAAACGCGCATGACCATGAAAATTTTATCTTTAACTGTTTCTTGTAACTTAGCTAAACGACGGGCATATTCAAGCGCCGCTTCTTCATTATCAGATGAACAAGGACCAATAACCAATAAGATACGGTCATCTTCGCCTTTGATGATAGCTTCTAACTCACGGTCACGGGCTTCTTTCAAAGCTTTAGTTGCCGCTGAAAGTTTGCCTAATTCTTTGATTTCTTCTATCTCTAGTTTTTTAGAAATTTCTTTAAATGTCATTTATTTACTTTCAATCTTTAGCTAAGTAACCGTCTTGCGACGGCTACTTTCATGGAATCGTCCTCAAGGCACTCAAGTACTTTGAAGAACTTGCAACTAATTTTTTCGTATGATTAGACGATTCTAGCGCGGCCATGACAATTTTTAAATTTCTTGCCTGAACCACATGGACATGGATCATTACGTTTCACTTTTGAAAAGTCTATACCTGATGTCTCAACATTCGTTGCTGCTTCTGCTGAAGCAACATTTGTCAGATTTTCTAGTGAAGCCGTTGTCACGACTTTAGGTCCATTATCTTGCTGAATCGTTGTTTGTGGATGAATTTGTGCTTTCATCATCAAACGTGTCACTTCAAACTCGATCGCACCAACCATGTTATTAAACATGTTGAAGGCTTCTTGTTGATATTCAACAAGTGGATTGTTTTGGGCGTAACCACGCAAGCCAACACTTTGTCGCATTTGATCTAGTTGGTCAATATGATCTGACCAGTTTGTGTCAACAGTTCTAAGAATAACAGCTTGTTGGAAACTTAATTGACGTTCTGGATCAGCTAATTTTGCCATTTGATCAGCATAGATCACCTTGATTTTGTCTAAAATCAAGTCTTTAATAGCAGATAAACTCAAGCCATCCAGATCAGTAGCTTTGATTGCACCATCAGGAAGGAAGCTACTTTCGACTTGAACGATTAAATCTTGTGTCCCTGTTTCATCGAGCTTGCCTAAAGGCGCTTGCCCTGCAATGATGCGTTCAATCGTCCGATCAAACATACCAAAAAGTTCTGGTGTTAAACTCTCTTTGGCTGTAATTACTTCATAGCGTTGTTTATAAATCACTTCACGTTGTTCGCGAATGACGTCATCATATTGCAAGACTTGTTTCCGAGAATCATAGTTATTCCCCTCAACACGTTTTTGTGACGCTTCAATCTGATTGGTGATCATGCGAGACTTAATCACCGCATCTTCACCTTCAATTTTGAAACGCTCAAGGACTGCCGCTACACGTTCACTACCAAAACGACGCATCAAATCATCTTCAAGCGACAGATAGAATTGTGACACACCTGGGTCACCTTGACGACCAGAACGACCACGCAACTGATTATCAATCCGACGAGATTCATGACGCTCAGTCCCGATAACAGCCAGCCCACGATATTCCGCTTCTGGATGATCGACAACACCAGCACCTAATTTAATATCAGTACCACGACCCGCCATATTGGTCGCAATGGTTACTGCACCCTTTTGGCCGGCATTCATGATGATTTGAGCTTCTTTAAAGTGATTCTTAGCATTCAAAACTTCATGTGGAATACCTGATTGGACAAGTTTTTGAGAAATGATCTCCGATGTTTCCACACCGACTGTCCCGATCAAGATGGGTTGACCTTTATCATGACGGTCTTTGACATCACGCACGACTGCTGCAAATTTTGATTCAATCGTTGGATAGAGCAAATCTGGATGATCGACACGAATGACTGGCATATTAGTCGGGATTGGGATGATTTGCATATTATAAATTTCACGGAATTCTTCCGCTTCTGTTTTAGCTGTCCCTGACATCCCTGCCAATTTTTTATACATCCGGAAGTAGTTTTGATAAGTGATAGACGCCATTGTCTTAGACTCATCTTGGATTGGCACACCTTCTTTGGCTTCAATCGCTTGGTGGAGGCCATCAGAGAAACGACGTCCTTCCATGGCACGACCGGTAAATTGATCGACAATTAACACTTCTTGATTTTCATCAACCATGTAATCAAAGTCAAGGGACATGATATAGTTAGCACGCAAAGAATTATCTACAAAGTGCGTCAAGGCCGCATTTTCAAGATCATAAAGATTGTCAATCGCAAAGAACTTCTCTGCTTTATCAATCCCTTCTTCTGTCAAGCTAATCGTTTTAGACTGCACATCAATTTTATAATCATCGCCTTCTTCATAGTCTTCACGACCATTCAAAGATTTGACAAATTGGTCTGCACGATAGTAAAGTGCACTTGAGCTTTCTGCCTGACCGGAAATAATCAACGGTGTCCGGGCTTCATCGATCAAAATCGAATCCACTTCATCGACTAAAGCAAAGTTCAAAGGGCGTTGTGACATTTCTTCAAATGTCGTTACCATATTATCACGCAGATAGTCAAAACCTAACTCAGAGTTGGTTGAATAAGTGATATCGCAAGCATATGCTTCACGTTTCTCAACTGCTGACTTGGTTGATGAGTTAATCCCAACAGTTAATCCTAGCCAGTTATAGAGTTCTCCCATTTCAGTCGCATCACGCGCTGACAGATACTCATTGACCGTGACAACGTGGACACCTTCACCCGCCAAAGCGTTCAAGTAAACGGGCATAGTCGCAGTCAAGGTTTTACCTTCACCGGTACGCATTTCTGGGACGTCACCATTATGGAGGACAACCCCACCCATAATTTGAACGTGATAAGGAAAAAGACCGAGAATCCGTTTCGCCCCTTCACGGGCAACTGCAAAGGCTTCATAAAGTAAATCATCTAGCGATTCACCATTTTGATAACGTTGCTTAAACTCAGGTGTTTTGGCTTGAAGTTCAGCATCAGACATGGCCGCATAAGCCGCCTCATAGCTTTCTACCTTTTCTGCCATTTTATGCAATTTTTTTAATTGTTTTTTATCATTTTCAATTATTTTTTGAATAATGTTAGCCATTTTATCTCCCAAAGAGTCTTAGTCATTGTCTTAAAACAATATACTCTCAACAATTTTACCATTTTATAACCTAAATTTCAATTACAAAAAAATCGTCCTAAGACGATTTTGATTGAACCATTAATTTGGATAGATGTAAGTAACGCCACCTGGTGTAAACCAACCACGGTAATTACCGATTGCTTGATTACCATTATAGTTGGCTTCCCGAACTTGGATTTGACTTCCATTAACCATAGAAACAACAGCAACATGTCCATAGGCAGTTGGTCCATATTCAACCATAATAGCACCAACTTGTGGGGTAGAACCTGTACGGAAACCTGCGGCTGCGGCTGATGAAGCCCATTGAGCACCATTCCCCCAGATATTACCAGCCCAAGGCGCTAACTCTTTTGCACCCCATGTACACTGACCTACTGGATAAGTATTGACTCCACCGCCACCAGTTGGTGGGGTTGGAGTTGGAGTTGGAGTTGGAGTTGGAGTTGGAGTTGGAGTATAGTCGCCATTACCACTTCCACCAGGACTAGGCGTAGGTACGCTATTGTCAATAGAAACACCATTATCAGCTTGCTCTTTTGCTTTAGCGACTGCATCAGAAACTTGATCATTATAAGCTTTTTCGCGAGCTGCTGCTGCTGTTGCTGCTGCTTGAGCTGCTGCTTTCTGTTCAAGCAATGACGCTTTATCGCCCTCTGCCGTTGCGCGTTCTGCTGCTAAATTCAACTGCGCAACTTTAAGCTGTGCTTGTTGTGTTTCGAGTGTTTTAGCTTGATCATTCATTTGAGCAAGCAATTTATACCCCTCGTTTGCTTTAGCCTGATTTTCTTTTTGTGCTTTATCTAAATCTGCTTTAGCTGTTTCTTGTTGTTTCATCATGTCGTTATTCGCTTTAACAACGGTTCTCATAGCTGAGACACGTGTCACGACATCTGATAAAGATTTAGAATTGATGACAGCATCCACGTATGATGTTGCTGAACCATCTGTTTGTGCTGAACGTGCTTGTGCTTTGAGCGCTTCATCACGTTCTTTAATTTCTTTTGTTAAGTCGCCAATTTTGACTTGTAGTTTTTCAGATTCTTTAAGCAAATCGTCAGTCTCTTTTTTAAGAGCGCTTTGTTTCGACGATAATGTATCAACTTGTGACTGAATATTTGTCACTTCTGTCTGAGCAGTTGCTTCGGCAGATTTTGTCGAGGCAATTTTTGCATCCTGACTCGCGATTTTATCATCGGTTTCATCGGCTACAGCAACGAATGCTGTTGAAGCTGATGTTAAAACAACTGTAGATAATAAAAGAGCTGATATCAATTTTTTCTTCATATAGTTTTCTTTTCCTCCAAAGGCTATCGCGTTTTCGGTTCAATTTTAATTATACGCTTTCAAAGTACGATTAATGTTACAATCATGTTACAGTTTAGTTTTCATTTGTAACGCTTTCTTTGCTTTTTTTATCCCATAAAATTTTTCTAGAGGTGACTGCAAAACAATGGCAAAGAAAATGTTAAGGAACAAACTTGGCGCCATTTCATAGATCACATAGTCTACAAAATTAAAGCTCGAAATTTGAAACCCTAAGATAATGGCGCCCGACAAGAACTCAAAAGCTGTTACAATAATAATCACAGTAAAAATCCGCGTTAAGCGATTTGCAAAGACTGTTTGTCGAATATTATACACAAAAAGTGCAATCAAGGGAAACAATAAGCTTGCGATACCATAAACACCGATATAGTAGCTGTCATAGATTAGTCCGATGACAAAAGCAACGATAACCACATAATGATAACTATGTTGCAAGATACTATAAGTCAGAAAAATCAGGAGTAAACAAGATGTCACAGTTGTGACATTTGTACTAAGCAAGTGCGTCAGCTGGCCATCTAATAGCATCACGACTAATAAGATGAAGGGCGTAAAAAATTGAAAGGAGAAACGACTCATTTTTGATCATCCTTTCGAAAACTACTATTATATCTACTATTATCATATTTTTGGTGGTGATAACTGTTTAACATCTCTTTTTTCCTCCATATTCCCTATCTTCTTTCACGTACCTAGAGTTGATTAAGCCAAGAAACAGGAAAACATTAATATCTTCATTATATCACTACTTGCTTTCTTTTTCTATCTGTTCTAAATCCTCTCTCAAAATGTAATTAAATTGACAAATTATAATATACGCTGTATTATAATGATATAGGTAGATGATTCTTAAGTCTTTGGCTGTTCTATTTTAATCCCTATCAATACGCAGCCTTACATATAGTGGAGGAATGATGGAAAAATTTAAAAAGATCGCGACACCAAAACGTATTTTAGCACTGATTATTCTGATTCTAGTTTTAATTTTTGCCTTTCAAAACCTCAATACTGTTTCCCTTAATCTTGTCTTTTTCTCGCTCAATATGCCCTTATTAGTCTTGATTGTTGCCTTATATGTCCTAGGCGTGATCACTGGTTGGTCTGTCAAACGAAATGATATCAAACAGATTGTTAACAAGGCACAAGATGAAACAAAAAAAGAAATCAAAGATTTACAAGAACAGATAAAAGATATCAATTAGTCAATACAAGAAAAGCTTCCGAAAAGATCTCAATCTCTTCTGAAGCTTTTTGATTTTAAAATAGTTTAATTACTTGCTTCACTCAAGCCACGTTTGACTGCGAAAACAAAGCGGATATTATCAAATTGACTAGCGGGCTTCACATAGACTTCCCGATCCATTCCTTTTTGATTTTTCTTTTCACCGATAATATCACCTACCAATAGGTCGGAAGGTGAATTACCACCAAGTCCAGATGTCACAACTTGATCACCTTTGGCGAACTGATTATCTGATGAAATCTGTGTGATGATAAAGGCATTTTGCTGCGCATCATAACCTGTAATCAGGCCATAAGCAGGATTTTCTGCCGAACCCAGTCTGACTGGGATTTTATTTTCCAATACTTTATCCGATGTTAAGAGTGCAACCTTAGAAGTTGTTGTGTTTACCTGTGTAATCCGACCCACAACGCCACCATTGCTCATGATAATCATATCATCTTTAAGACCATCAGCTGATCCTTTATCAATTGTCATCGTGTCTCCCCAAGCATTGGGATTACGAACAACAACATTTGAAGCTACTTTTTCATAGTTTGTCAGCGTATTTTGCAAATCGAGTGCTGCTTTTAACTCTTTATTTTCAGCTTTTAAGCTATCCAATTCAGCTGCATTATCCGTTAAACTTGTAATTTTTTTACTTAATTTAGCGTTTTGTTGATAAGTTGACAGCAAATTACCAACCTCAGCTACCTTATTCTCAAAAAAGTTAAATGGCGCAGCGATAATACCATCTAATCCCCCAACAGTGTCATTGACAACAAGCGTCATTTCTGACGGTCTCCGATTATCTTTAAAATGACGTGTCGAAATGATAATCGTGACACAAGCTGTAATCATCATGATGAGTGCAATGATAATGATTTTACTAATATTTATTTTTTTCAATGGTGTAACTATCTCCAAGTCTGAGCGAGGGGCAACACTTCTGATTTGTATGTTAGGCGCCTCTTTATGTTTACCGTTTATTTTCTACTGTTTTATTTTATCAAATTTTAAGGAAATTTGATAGAATAGACTTAAGAAAATTAACGGAGAAAAATATGATTCCAACTTTTGGCAAAAAAATTGACAGCAAAGACTATCAAGCGCGCTACGGTGTCTATGGTATCGTCGCTCGCAAGGACAACACCGAAATTTGTCTCGTTCAAGCACCGAATGGCGCTTATTTCCTACCAGGCGGTGAAATTGAATCGGGTGAAGATCATAAAAAAGCACTCGTTCGTGAGTTACATGAAGAACTAGGTGCTAAAGCTAAGCTTGGCAAATTCCTTGGGCAAGCAGATGAATACTTCTATTCATCTCATCGTGATACTTACTATTATAATCCAGCCTATATCTATGAAACGGCTGGCTATGAAGTATTGGGTGCCCCATTAGAAGATTTCAATCATATCGATTGGTTTCCTGTTGAAACAGCCATCAAAAAACTAAAACGAGGTAGTCATAAGTGGGGCGTTGCTGCTTGGCAAGACTATCTGAACGCCCTATAATAAAAACCTGTCCGACGACAGGCTTTTATTTTTCGTTTCATTTTTCAGTGTTTTCGATACGCTAAGCTATAAAATAAAGCAATCAATATCGCACCACCTACGACATTGCCCAGATAAACGGGAACAAAGTTGTTTAAGAAATCCCACCATGTGGCATGGCCGACAAAAATGGCGAAAGGGATTAAAAAGCTGTTGGCGACGCTATGCTGGAAGCCGATGACGACAAATGTCATGACCGGAAACCAGATGGCGAGGATTTTGCCTGAGAAATCTTTGGCGCCATAACTTAGCCAGACTGCTAGGCCAACGAACCAGTTACAGCCCATGCCTGAGCAAAAGGCTGTTAGAAAGTTCGCATTTAACTTCGCTTGCGTGACATGAAGCGCTTCTTTTAAGGCATCACCAGTCGTCAATGTGCCCGCTAGAACGCCGAACACATAAGCCACAAAAATCGCACCAACCAGATTAGCCAATGTAATGACTACCCAATTATTCAAAAGCTCTTTCAGCGTCACACGTTGTTTAAAATAACCCACGGCTACGGCCATCATATTACCAGTTATCAACTCACCACCGGCTAGCAAAATGACAATTAGTCCGACGGGGAAAACAGCTGCCCCGACAAAGCCACCCCCTACACGTAAATACGCTAAGTAGCCTAAGGAAATCATGGCGCCACCGATAAACCCTAAAATAAGTTTCGTGAAAAGCGGCTTATTAACCTTGACAACAGCAGTCGCTGCCGTTTGCTCAAGTATTTCTTCTGGAGTATACATCTATTAAACTTAACCTTTTCTAAATTTGTGTTGCAACTCTCACCATGTTTGTGAGTTTTTTTACAACCGTTAAGCTCAATTTTACCTTAATTTGGAAACGATTTCAAGTTATTTTGTGATTATTTTCACACCGTTATGTTCGCTACCAATGATGACCGTTTTGGCCATGTCTTTAAACAAACCATGTTCAACTACACCCACTGTTTCATCAAGTAACTTGATCAAGCGCGTCGTGTCTTCTATCTTCTCTAGATGCAGGTCAATGATATGGTTGCCCATATCTGTGACTAAGCGTTCACCAGCGTCATCCAGACGGAAAGTTGGTTGAAAACCTAGTTTATCAAACAAGCGGTATAACTGCCCGCAACCAAACGAGACAACCTCAACCGGTAGTGGAAAAGCTCCTAGATGTGTCACCATTTTTGATTCGTCCGCAATCCAAATATAGTCCTTACTATAAGTTGCAACAATTTTCTCCATCAACAGGGCTGCGCCACCACCTTTAATACCGTTTAAGTCCAAATCTACTTCATCAGCACCATCTACGGTCAAGTCAATGGCGTCCACCTCATCAATGTTTTTGAGTGGAATACCTAATTCACGCGCTTGTGCACTCGTCACGCTTGATGTTGTCACACCGACAATTTTAAGATTTTCTTCTGCAACTCGGCGCCCCAGTTCCGCCACAAAAAAAGCTGCTGTTGATCCTGTTCCTAGACCAACAACCATGCCATCTTTAACAAATTTCGCCGCCTCAATACCAACCAGTTTTTTTAGATTATTCATAGATTTATTATAGCATTAAACCCTAATTCATACTAGCCCAAACAAGACTAAAAGCCATATTTTTAAAGGGAAAGTTCGCTCTTTTCTTACTATCATTTATTAAAACCATCAACATATTGATGATAATCAGCTATTTGCTGTTCTAAGCATTTGGGCAATATTGCCATATCCCAATTGGTTAGCATAATCTAACGCAGTTCTTCCGCTATTATCCCTTAGCGATGAATTAGCACCATTCCTTAACAATTCAGCGACAATCTCTTGATATATCTGTGAACCATCTCTTAAGCCAACGGCTTCGATTAAGGCTGTGTAACCAAATTTATTTTGGTGATCAATCGCAACGCGTTTGTCGGCCAAAAGCAATTTCACATTTTCAAGATGCCCTTTTTCAGCGGCAGGTATCAAGGCATTGCCACCAAATCGATTATAGACTGACTGATCAGGCGTGGTATGGGCTAACATATAAGCTAGAATCTCCGTTCGCCCTTGCGCCCCAGCATAAAGATAAGGACTGTCTTGAATGACATCTTGTTGATTAATATTAGCACCCGCATCAATTAATAGTTTGGTGATAGGGATTTGGTTTTGATGGACTGCTATTAATAAAGGCGTTTCAGACTTCTCGTTCACCTCATCAATCAGATAAGCAGGCGAGTTGAGAATTTCTTTTGTTTGATCAAAATCCCCCTCAGAAACAGCTTGAATAAGGCTTCCTGTCGTAAATGTCATCTGAACTTTTTCCTCCGATTTTGTGCTTTCTTTTGTGCTTTCTGTACTAGGTGGTTGTATTTTTTCCTGTGTTGAAGACTGAGAAGTTTTTACTTGTTTTGGCTCTGTCTGGCAAGCACTTAAAACGACACTAAAACTAAGAAGGGCAATTGGTAAGGCTACCAGATTTAACTTGAAGTTTTTCATCAGTTCTCTTCTTTCAAATTGATACTGTATTATAACATTGAAAATATAAAATTAGCCATTAGAAAGACTTAGCCCCCCCCTTTGAAATAGGAATCACAAAATAAAGCACATTTCTCTCTTTTTTCGCATTTTTATGTTAGCGACTTCTAGCATTTACTTTTTTATAATTTTGTAGTAAACTATATCTAGTATCTAAAACTAGATGTAACCAAAACAACGTATTAAAATGACGCATTAGAAAGATAAACAATTATGTCTGAATCACTCATTAATTGGGGAAAAGAAATCGAGACTGCCACCCTACCACGCTGGGAAGAATTGCCCGATATCGAGTTATATATGGATCAGGTTATCAGCTTGGTCGGTAAGTATTTAACCCCAATTTTACCTAAACAAGAACAGGCGCTCCTCACCAAATCCATGGTTAACAACTACGTTAAGTTGGAGCTCATCCCTGCACCCGTTAAGAAAAAATACTCCCGTGTTCACCTGGCGTTTCTCATTGCCATTACCCTGCTCAAACAAGTCCTGACCATTCCTGAAATTAAAACAGGCATCGTCTACCAAGGCCGTATTAGCGGCACCCACGAAGCCTATAATATTTTTTGTCACGCGCTAGAAGAAACTTTAAATGTTGTTGGTAAACAAGTACAAGGCATTAGCACGCCTGGCTTATTTTCGAAACAAATTTCGCCAGAATATTTTATCGTGACAGCAGCAACCTCTTCACTTGCCGCAAAATTACTCGCCCAAAAAAACATTGAACTTGCTGAAGGTTTAAGCATTATGGAAAATAAGGAGATCTCAAATGACATCTGAAAAAATCGCAATTCTTGTTGACTCTGGTTGTGACGTCCCTGAAACAATTGCACAAGCAGAAAACCTCTATGTCATTCCACTCAAGATCATCTATAAAGATGCCGAGTATACAGATAAACTAGATATCACTGCCGAAGAAATCTACGACCGACTCCCTATCGAGATTCCTAAAACCTCTTTACCAGAAGGTGCTTACATTCAAAAAATCTTTGAACAAATCGTGGCTGATGGTTATGAAAAAGTATTAGCGATTACTATTTCAAGCGGCTTATCAGGAACTTTTAACTCTGTTAGATTAGTCGCGCAAGATTTTCCAATGCTCGAAACCTTCATGTTTGATACAAAAAACATCGGAATTGGCGCAGGCGTTCATGCCATTCGCGCTGCTGAATTGATCGCTTCTGGCTCAAGTTTTGACGCGATTACAAAGGTACTTGCTAGCGAAGTTAAAAATAGCAAAATTTTCTTCAGCGTTGCAACACTTGAATACCTCCAAAAAGGTGGGCGTATTGGCCTCGTCAGCTCTATTGTCGGCAACATGCTCAACCTCAACCCGATTATCTCTTGTAATGATGATGGCATTTACTACACCGTTGCCAAATCACGTGGTCGTAAAAAAAGCCTTGAGAAAGCTGTCAAATTAGTCAAAGCCTACGTTGGCAATCACCAAAAGGTTCGCTTGTTTGTCGCCCACGGCAATGCTGCCAAAGAAGCTTTGATTTTGGTTGACGCCTTAAAAGCCGCTATCCCTCAAGCCATTGAAGTCTTATATGGTCAAATCTCCCCCGCTCTTGTTGTTCACACCGGACCAGGTTTGATCGGCATTGGCGCACAAATTTTAGATTAAATGAAAAAGCCTGTTCGGGCTTTTTTAGCTATCTTCCACCCTAAGCATCCACAATTGCTGTTTTACTAATTTTGCGTTAAAATAAGGGTATGACTAGCCAACATGATGCGCTATTTGCGCTATATACGCAAAGCTGGGAAAACAAAGACATAACTCAATTTCTGGCTTGCTTAACTGACGATGTTACAATTACGGAATGCTACGGTGCCACTTATATCGGTAAAACCGAAGCGCAAAAATGGTTTCAGAATTGGACAGCACCTGTTGAAAACCAGGTGGTGAAATGGGATATTCTCGCTGAGTTTGAAGATGGCGTCAAAAATACCGACTTCTTCAACTGGCGTTTTTCCTATGTTTACCAAGGGCAAGCAAATGTTTTTGAAGGACTATCACAAGTCACTTTTTCAGATACAGGAAAAATAGTCGAAATAAAAGAATACCAGATGGTTTTTGATAAAACCAGACCTTATTTAGCCTCAAAATAGAAATAGGAACAAGATGATCACAAAAGAATTTGATACAATCGCAGCCATCTCAACACCACTTGGTGAAGGGGCTATCGGCATCGTCCGGCTCTCAGGCAGTGAAGCCATTGCCATTGCTGACAAAGTTTTTACAGGAAAATCTCTGGCTAACTGCGACAGCCACACGCTCAATTACGGGCACATTACGGAAAACACGCGCGTCCTCGATGAGGTCATGGTCGGTGTCATGAAAGCGCCGAAAACTTTCACGCGCGAAGATGTCGTCGAGATCAACACCCACGGTGGCATTGCCGTCATGAACGAAATACTTCAACTCTTGCTCCGCAATGGCGCAAGAATGGCAGAACCCGGTGAATTTACCAAACGTGCCTTCTTAAATGGTCGTATGGATTTATCACAGGCTGAAGCTGTCATGGACATCATCCGTGCTAAAACGGATCAAGCAATGAATATCGCTGTTAAACAACTCGACGGTAGTCTATCAAACTTGATCAACAAAACGCGACAAGAAATTCTCAAAACACTGGCCCAAGTCGAAGTTAATATTGACTATCCAGAATATGATGATGTCGAAGAAATGACGACAAGACTATTACGTGAAAAAACTGCAGCCTTTCAAACGCTACTTGACAATTTACTAAAAACAGCTAAGCGTGGGAAAATTCTCCGTGAAGGTCTATCAACAGCTATCATTGGTCGACCAAACGTTG
>OCVT010000170.1_pt1 | contig 23672 bp, 14 predicted proteins | sample 1539111 | NCBI WGS metagenome assembly OCVT01 (sample SAMEA3991482, study PRJEB22521) | metagenome | biome: anthropogenic terrestrial biome; feature: sewage plant; material: raw primary sludge | place: Sweden | collected 2012-09-26 | reverse complement strand
ACGTAGCGGAGGATTCGGTTCATCTATCCTAGAATGGATGAGCGACAACGGATACTACCCAAAGATTACTCGTCTAGGTGTCCCAGACTCTTTCATCGAGCACGGACCTGTAGACGAACTTCAGAAAATATGTCACATTGATCCTGATAGTATTATTTATACCATAAAAAGCTTAAGATGAAAATAATTATAGCTGGAGCATACGCCATTGGCACATATCTTGCAAAATTGCTCTCGCGCAATAATCAAGACATTGTTCTCATGGATGAAAATCTTGAAAATCTTGAGAGAATAAGTTCAGACTTTGATCTCATGACTATCAACGACTCATGCACTAGCATAAAGGCTTTAAAAGAAGCAGGAACGGAACATGCAGACCTGTTTATAGCCGTGACTCCTGACGAAAGCAAGAACATGACAAGCTGTACTTTAGCCAATGCTCTCGGAGTTAAGAAAACTGTGGCTAAAGTTGATAACTACGAATATGTTACACCTGAACTAGAGAACTTCTTTGCCAAACTAGGAATCAACTCCATTATATATCCGGAAATGCTTGCAGCAAAGGATATCAACAGCGGGCTGAAGATGTCGTGGGTGAGACAAAGATGGGATGTTCACGATGGTGCTCTCGTTATGCTTGGAATAAAACTTCGGCAAACTTGCGAGATCCTTAACAAACCAATGAAAGACATTAGTGGCCCTGATGATCCGTTCCATGTAGTTGCTATAAAGAGAGGCACTGAAACTATCATTCCTAGAGGAAATGATGTTTTACAACTCTACGACCTCGCTTATTTCATGACCACACAACAGTATATTCCATACATCAGAAAGATTGTTGGTAAAGAACATTATATTGACGTGAAGAACGTTATGGTGATGGGAGGTGGTGGAACTGCAGTAAGAGCAGTAAAGACTATGCCTGAATATATGAACATTAAAATCATAGAGAGTGATGAGCATCGTTGTGAGCAACTAAACGAATTGCTTGATGACGACCGCACACTGGTAATAAACGGTGACGGAAGAGACCTTGCCTTGCTACAGGAAGAAGGCATAAAAAACACTCAGGCTTTCGTGGCTCTTACTGGAAACGCCGAAACTAATATCCTTGCTTGCCTAACAGCTAAGAGAATGGGAGTTAGAAAGACTGTTGCTATGGTTGAGAACATTGATTACATTAGTATGGCAGACAGTCTTGATATAGGAACGATAATCAATAAAAAAGCCATTGCTGCAAGCTATATATATCAAATGATGCTAGATGCAAACGTACATAACGTACGGTTCATAATGAACATAAATGCTGATGTTGCAGAATTCATACCACAAGAAGGCGCCAAAGTAACACGCAAAGAAGTAAAAGACTTAAAGTTGCCTGACGGAATGACAATAGGCGGACTTGTACGCAATGGCAATGGAATGCTGGTATCAGGAAACTCTCGTATTGAGGCCGGTGATACGGTAATGGTATTCTGTTACAATGTAGACATGAAAAAGATTGAGAATTTATTTAATTGATGCTAAACAGCAAAACCATATTTAAAATTATAGGCTCGCTACTCTTCATTGAGTCAGCGATGATGGTTTGCTGTCTAATTATGTCAATTGCTTATCATGAAAGCGATACTATTCCATTTTTATACTCCATACTTATAACATTCTTATCTGCTCTCTTTCTTCGCTTTTTAGGTCATAAAGCAGACAATTCTATGACTAAGCGCGATGCATACCTTGTAGTGTCATTATCATGGATTATATTTAGTTTTTTCGGCACTTTTCCCTTGACTATCGGAGAATACGTTCCTAGTTTCACAGACGCATATTTTGAAACAATGTCGGGATTCACAACAACCGGAGCTACAATAATAAACAATGTAGATATACTTCCACATGGAATATTATTTTGGAGAAGTATGACTCATTGGATAGGCGGACTAGGAATAGTATTTTTCACAACAGCTATACTTCCATCTTTTGTAGGAGGATCTGTGAAGATATTTGCGGCAGAATCAACGGGGCCCATACATTCACGTCTTCATCCACGACTCAGCACAAGTGCTAAATGGATATGGACTGTTTATCTAGTAATTACAATAGCATGCAGTATTTCATTTATGGTATGTGGAATGGGATGGTTTGACAGCATCAACTATGCTATGGGAACTACAGCTACAGGAGGCTTTTCAACCCACAACAGCAGTATTGCTTTTTTCCATTCTTCAGCAATAGAGTATGTAGGAGCTTTTTTTTGTTTTTTATCAGGTATAAACTTCACACTAATATATACATCTGCGATTAACAAAAGCATAAAAACAATTTTTAAAAGTAGTGAATTTCGTTTTTATTCTTTTATCACGCTCATATTTAGTCTATTTGTAATATATCAACTCATAAAATACAATGGCTATGATATAGAACACGCTATACGTTCTGGTATTTTTCAAGTTGTATCTTTTATAACAACAACAGGATTATTTAGTGACGATGCCAACAAATGGCCTCATATAACTTGGATTATCTTAACGATATGTATGTTTCTTGGAGCATGTTCAGGAAGTACAAGTGGTGGCTTCAAAAGCATTCGCAGTGTGATAATAATAAAAATGATAAAAAATGAGTTCAAACAGATATTACATCCTAATGCTGTATTGCCAATACATGTAGATGGAGCAAACATCACACATCAAAAATGTGTTACATTAATTTCTTTTCTATCAATTTATTTATTAATATGTCTCATATCTGTATTCATTATCCTTTTATATGGCATTGATCCTATGAATTCGATTACAATGGTATTAAGTAGTATAGGAAACGTAGGACCTACGATAGGCAGAGATATAGGAGCAACATCAAGCTGGGTTACACTTCCGACTGCTATAAAATGGCTTTGTTCAGCTCTTATGCTTATTGGACGATTGGAAATATTCACTGTACTGGTGATATTCACACCAACTTTTTGGAAACACAACTAATAAATATCATATGAAACCTATTAAATTCAATCCATTACTGAAATCCACAATTTGGGGGGGGGACAAAATCATTCCCTTTAAACACCTAGAACTAAGCCAAGAAAACGTTGGTGAGAGTTGGGAAATATCTGGAGTAAAAGACCATGAAAGCATCATAGCCGACGGTGAATATGCTGGAACTAAACTAAATGACTTATTGTCAGAGCTTAAAGGTAAACTTTTAGGAGAAGAGAACTACAAACACTTCGGTAACGAATTTCCTTTGCTGATTAAGTTTATCGATGCAAGAGACCAATTGTCAATTCAAGTACACCCTACCGACGAGATTGCTAAGAAACAAGGTAAGGAACGCGGAAAAACAGAGATGTGGTATATCATGAACAGTGATGAAAACGCAAAACTGAGAATCGGCCTAAAAAAGAAGATAACACCTGAAGAATACGAGAAGATGGTTGAAAACGACACTATCACTGATGCTCTTGCAGAATATAACGTAAAGGAAGGTGACTGTTTTTTCTTACCTGCTGGAAGAATACATAGTACAGGTGCAGGATGCTTTCTTGCAGAAATACAGCAGACAAGTGATGTCACATGGCGCATTTACGACTTCAAGCGTAAAGATAAAGATGGTAACTATCGCCAGCTCCACACAAAACAGGCCGCAGAAAGCATTAACTATAATGTGGAAAATGACTATCACACAGATTATAAACCAGAAAAGAATCAGGGCATAAGTCTTATACGCTGTCCTTATTTCTGCACAAGCATATATGACCTTAACGAACCTATGACAATAGACTATAGCAGTCTTGACAGTTTCGTTATCTTCCTTTGTCTTAAAGGAAGTGCCGATATAAGCGACAATGAAGGAAACAATATCTCTTTAGAAGCTGGCGAATCAATATTAATACCTGCTACGACAAAACAAATATATGTAAAAGGTGAGGTAAAATTCCTTGAGTCTTACATATAATATTTAGTATATATAAAGAAAAAGTACGAAGAAAGGTTATGCCTTTCTTCGTACTTTTTCTTTATAAACTACTCCACTAATTAGATTTAGCAATCATCAATGCACTATTTGACCTTACAGTCCATTCCTGCATATTTCTAACATCATATTTGCTCCATGCAGAACCGAATAGATAGGTAAACTTCTCGCCATGATAATCATCTTTTATACCAACAGCATGTCCATAGATACCATTCTCTGGTTTGATAGTCATTAACTTGGTTGTAATGCTACCATAAGGAAACAAGACACCAACATAAATCTGTGAATTATTTTTTTGTGGATCGTCAGTCGGATCCGCATATAATACGGTTTCTTTGCTTACAACAGCACCTTCTGCACTATGAAGAACAACTCCAGCAACAAGTTTGCAAGCCGACGTTATACCATCATACCATACGGTCATCTTATTGAAGTTACTGCCTTTATCAAGACTTATCAAGCGATGTTCCACAACGTTCTTATCAAGTCCTATACTGACTGCATTGAAATCAAGTCTTACTGTAAAACGCAACGGACCATTATCTAATATTTCATAATCCTTATAACAATAAGGCATTATCATCTTGCCGTCTTTCATCAATGCAGGAGTACCACATCCTAATGTTGGTCCAACACTGTAACAGTCCATTCCGTTACCATGGTCATAATGAAAAGAAGTTGCATCATCAATAGCCCTAGCTTCTTCCTTCTTGCCTATTCTATAAAGAGAATCCTCTATAATATTTGCGTCATAATCAACTTTATAACGCTTGTCCATAACAAGTTCAGGAGTGTTTTTAATCCATACATCAAATCCGTAAGCCTTTTCCCCACTCCTCTGAAGTGCAGGTCCGTATGCACGATATATACCTCGGTCGTTTTCCCAAGCTATGTCATCTTTTCTTATCTTATACAGTGCTCCATAAACAAAATTTCTCATTGCGGAATGTTGTCCTTGTTCAACATAAAACACAGCATCTCCATTAGGTCTTACAGATGCATCAACAAGCAGTTTTCCATCATAACTCTTCTGATATTCAACCTCGTTTCCATGAGCATCCCTAACAATGATGTCATCACCATTTCCGCATCCCAAACTTTTACATATACTGTCAAGACTAACTTCAGCCAATTTCTGAATCTGAAAATCAAGACTATTATGCACATTAAAAGAAACTCTTTGCAATCCATTTCCAATATACTTCACATATTCGCAAGCTGCAAGCAGAAAAGCACCTGTTCCAAAATTAGCTTCAGAGTTTTTATCCACCACCTGACCTGGTATAGCCTTTTCTCCGATAGGCTGAACATATCCTATCCTTCCATCAGACTGCAATGCTGTTTCCGAAAGATATTTCCATGCTCTGTTTATAACAGGGCGATATTTCGCTGCGTCAAGAATACCATTGTTCACTCCCCACAGCATACCGTAAGTAAAGAAAGCCGTACCACTTGTCTCTGGTCCTGGAGCCTGCAACGGGTCCATCATTGAGCGAGTCCAATATCCCTCTTTCTGCTGAAGCTTGGCAACGGCATTAGCAAGAGTAATATATTTTTTAATGAAGAAATCATAATGACGATATGTATGGGGCATATCCTGCAACACTTTGGCAAGTCCTGCTAGCACCCATCCATCACCTCTTGCCCAAAAATCCTTCTTGCCATTATTTGTCTTGTGACGTGGATAAATATATTTCCCATCACGGAAATACAGCCCAGTCTCTTTATCCAGCATTATGCTATCACTGTAACATAAGTTCTCATAAAGCTTATCTAGGTATTTTTCATCACCAGTCAAATTATACATCTTTGTCATTACAGGCATTACCATATACAAGGCATCAGCCCACCACCAATAGTCATGAGCCTTAGAGTTGGCTTCATACCCCATTACTTCAAGGGCTCTCTTCAGACGAAAGTCATTAAGTAATTCTTTCCTATCAGCCTTTGAACCATAAGAAATATTACACAGATCAATATATGTCTGGAAACAAATTTGCCAATCACCAAACAGTACATGCTGTTGGTCTTCACCATATAATTTATATTTCCATTTAGAAGCATCTTTTTCAGTAGCCCCCATCCATTTATTGTGTTCTGCCCATTTTGTGGAATATTCAATCCATTGCTTATTAGACGTAAGTCTGTAAGCCTCCATATTTCCTGTATGATAAGCGGCATTGTCCCAGAAAGCATTTGTTTCTGGTTTGTTATGAGACTGCCAGTAATCATTCACCTTTCCTATCATCTCCACAATTTTTTGTTGCTGCGCATTAAAAGCCATACCGCTTGTAAACGCAAGTATCAGAATTGTCGAAATTATTAATTTCCTCATTATCTATATAATATATATTATTCCTTATTATGTATAATCTCTACCATTTATCCTTTGGTTGTGGAGTGTCTGTCCACATGTGGTCTTTAGGAAATTTATCTCCACCCCATGCCTTAACTTGGGTCCAAGGTTCTGTTTTCGCAGTCCAGAAAGGATCATCGGCGGGCAATCCCAACGGCATAAATGTGAGTGAAGCCATATATTCACTTCCATTATTCGTATACCAATCTGCAGCATCGGGCTGACTTCCACAAAATCCTATTGTGAGGAAACCTGCATCATTATAATTATTGTGTTCATCCCACATACGATGCATTACTTTTGTAAGTGCTGCTCTCACCTGACCATTTGTAAGTTCTTCCGGCAGAGTCTTCATCCATGCTAAAAGAGCCAATGGCTGCATTGCCGCATTACGATACGGGATACTACGCCCGAATACAGGGAAAGTGCCTTCAGGAGATATAAAACGTTCCAATATTATTGAATATTTCTGTGTACGTTTCAGCTGTCTGTCATAATACTTCTTATAGTCTAGACGTGTACTTGCCTTAGCATCAATCATAGCCTGTAATGTTTCCAGATACATGGCATGAAATACATAGCTACCATAATAATTGAAAGCAAACTCAGGACCATCAGAATACCATCCATCACCAACATACCATTCCTCAACTTTACGGCAGGCTGAGTTCACACGATACTCGTCATAGTCACCACCAGCCTTAGCAATGAAACTTTCTATTGTTGACGAGAACAACAACCAGTTTGTATAAGGAGGATCTATCTTCCTCAATTTTTTGAATTCGTCAAGATATCTCTGTTTGGTAGTATTATCTAGTGGTTTCCATAATGAATCATATCCACGAAGAAAACTCTCAGCTATATATGCAGCATCTACAAGATTCTGCCCACCTATCCCCCAACAGAGATAATCAGGAGATGCAGGATCTACAGCATTAACATAGCTTTTTAGTGCCCACTCTCTAAGTTGTTTGCGTTTTGCACATTCTGTAGTATTGTCATCAGGCAAAGAAAGCCAAGGTGCAATACCTGCCATAAGTCTGCCGAAACATTCCATGTAGGCAACTTTTTTATTTCGACTGTCGAAACTTGGACTGAATTCCATCTTCATATTCTTCACAAGTTCACCTTTCGCCATATTCTCCAATACAGGACGTGACATTTTCCAAGCTTGCGAACTCCAATACTCACGATCGTTTACTTGATCTTTCTTTTTTGCAGCTACACTAAAAGGCATAAGCAAGGCAAATGCCACCACAAATAACTTAATATATTTAATCATAACAAACTATTTATTATTACCTATTAATTATAAAACGACGGAATAACCATTATATTTGATTACTCCGCCGTAAAATATAACCTATTGATGATCCACGTTATCCATAAACCATTTAATTACCTATTTTCATCAGCGACGGCATCTTCCCAATTAGTCCACATTTGTGTAGATTCGCTATATCCGTCATATCCATAGTTCTGTCTCAACGCTGCCCCCGTATTGGCTGTTATTGCAGAATTAGGAATAGGCCAGAATATATTGTGCTTGTTAACCTTATATTCCAAACTTACACCGTTTGACTGTATGGCGCCATTATTGAACAGACTGTAGTTAATAAGACGCTGATACCAATAGTTTCCGCCATTGCGGTCTGTACCCTCTTGCTTGTCCCATGTCTTAATGTCATAAGTATGTCCCCATTCATCAGGTTTTCCACTCTTTGCAAGACACCACGCAACACGTGTCATTTCAGGCTGTCTCCACTCTTCCATATAAAGTTCACGAGCTCGTTCATCTAGGATATCGCCTATAGTGACGGTTGTAAACAGATGCTTAGCATTTGCACGCTTGCGTACTACGTTTACGTCATCGGCAGCCCCTGTTACGTTACCTTGATAGAAACGTGCTTCAGCACGAATTAAATATGTCTCAGCGAGACGGAAAAGATAAAGGTTTCCATTAGAACCAGTAGACGCACCGTTAAACTGATTTGCGCCTAAATTACCTTCTGCTGTCTTATCCAATATATAGCATTGGTATAGCGGTGTAGGATACCAACTTCTGATTGTATCTCCACAAAGTAAATCTCCCTTGTGAACGATAGTCTTGCCTGTGCCGTCAACATAGTCTTGAGTAGCATACAACTGGAAGTTCTTGCCATAGTAAGGAGACTTTTTATTAGTATATCTTATATCTTCCATTTCTACCCAGTTTCCAACACTACGGTTGTGACGCAAGTCTTGATAGTCTGGAGTTCCATCAACATTCCAAATAGCCTGATTGTAGTGCTTTGAAGTTCTGAAACATCCGATACCACGTCCGATAGATCTTACCCAATCGTTGTTTTCATCATAATCAGCATTATTTCGTGCGATATTTTTTCCGGCAGGAGAAATTCCTGTAGGATCTTTAATCACACCATTGCCCCAGTGAGCGAAACATGCACGCATAATACTATATCCTGTGAAATTCTGATCATTAAAGTTCAATATAGGCATAATAAGTTCCTTGTTTGCAGGGTCGCATACATTTTCGCCGCGATGAAGATCCCAAAGAACATTACGTGTTATAGGCCACGTCTTTTGGTTTCCGGCAACAAAAGTTCCGAATGGATTTTCCATCAGGTGCAGACCATAGTTACTTATAAGATCTGTAGCGGTCTGCTCTGCTTTATCATATTGACCTGTAACAAGATAGCATTTTGCCAAAAGATGCAGACAAGCCTCTTTGTTTACCATACCAATATCAGTCATTGCTGACTGCGAAGGCACGTATTTCACTGCAAATTCCAAATCGTTTACAAGCATCTTGAAGATAGCTTCCTTTGATGTGCTCTTGTAGTCCTGCTTTGGTTTAGTGATAATATTTGTTACCAAAGGTATATCACCAAACTGCAATGTTAAATAGTAGTATCTCAATGCACGGTGGAAATAAGCACGTCCCTTGTAGATGTTTTTTGTAGTTTCATCAAGTCCCTGTGCCTTATCTACGTATGAAAGCACTGTATTAGCATATTTCACACCAGTATATCCCTCATCCCAAAAACGTTGCATGGCATTAGCATCACCACCACCGTTCATACCAGATGTAGGAGTAAGTTTTGCATCAAAGTTATCTTGGAAACCACCACCCATATCTGTCTTGGCATACAAGCCAATATCAGACATTATATAGTTGGAAGCCATTGGAATAACGTTTCCGTTTCCATCCATTATGATAGTCTTCAATTCCAGATCACACATACCTAGAGCTGATTTCAATCCAGCTTCATTGCTATATGTTGTTGAAGGCTCATAGAATGACAGTGGGTCTTGAGAAAGAAATGAATCCCCACAACTTACGAGCATTGTCGCCATGACAAATGCCGCACAGCCTTTAAATATATTACTTATATAGTTCATGATGTATTTCAAATTAAAGTGTAATATTTATTCCAAGATTGAATGCACGTGTACCCAAATCGCTTGTTTCAGGATCACCATATTCCCAACTGTCTATTGTGAATACATTGTTCACACTTGCGGTTACACGAACTCTTTCAAGCATCGCCTTGCGTGTCCATTCACGTGGAAGAGTGTAGCCTATCGTAATATTGTCAAGACGCACGAAACTGCGATTATGAAGTTTCTCCACTCCTGTACATCCCGTAGGACCTACTGCATCAAGACGCGCATAAGTGTTTGACGGATTCTCTGGAGTCCAATATTCTTTCTTAAATACATTAAATGCATTTGTAACCATTGAACCTCCGTTATCCTGATTCAGATAATATCCCTCAAGGCTCTTATGTCCCATGTATGAATAAAGAGAGAAAGAGAATGTAAAGTCCTTCCAAAGTGTAAAATCGTTGCGCAAGTTCCAATATATTGGAGGATTTGTAGTTCCAAGAAAAACTTTATCCTTATCATTATAAACAGGAACACGTGTTCCGTCAGCAAGAATCTTATCATCATCAGTATAATGGTTTACAACCTTTGGATCACCAGGCTTCTGATTTACTAAAGCTGCTTGTGCAGCCTCGTTCTTCTGCCAGATACCATCAGTTTCCCAATACCAAATTTCACCTACAGGATGGCCAATATACCATTTATTTGAAGTATCATCACGTTCCACACCATTTGCGTCATAATCATAATACAAGTGTTTGATTGTATTCTTGTTATATGAGAATCCGCCTGATGTAGTCCATTCAAAGTCTTTATTTTTAATATTGACAGAGTTCAAAGTCAACTCAATACCAGAGTTGTGAACTTCACCAAGGTTTGTTGTGATACTGCTAAAGCCTGTATAGTTAGGAAGGCGTTGTGCCATAATCATGTTATTAGTCTTCTTGAAATACCAATCAATGCTACCACTGATTCTCTGATTAAGGACAGCGAAATCAAGTCCTAAGTTCCATGCAGAAGTCTTTTCCCACTCTAGATTAGGGTTACCAAGGCGTGACATTGCGAGAGTTTTCACGATGTCGGCATTACCGTTATTATAGTATACCATAGTACCTTGATTAGGAAGGCTTGTAAGGTTTGAAAGAGATAGGTATGTATCTTTCAGTGAGCGATTACCGTTGGTTCCGTATGAAACACGCACCTTACCCATGTCAAGCCAAGGCAAAGCCTTCTTTACAATAGGTTCCTCAGAGAATATCCAACTACCTCCCAATGACCAGAATGTAGCCCAAGGATTATTAGAACCGAATGCAGAATATCCGTCACGTCTAACAGAAGCTGTAACCATATAGCGCTCTTTATATCCATAGAACAAACGACCAAGATATGCAGCTGCAGTAGAATGAGTATCATTTACACTAAAATTACTCTGATCCATATTGGCTCCAGATATATAATGAAATCCAAGAGCATCAGAAGGAGTAATATTACGTGCCTCTATTCTGTCGTTCCAATAGCGCATCTCTTCTGCTTCCTGCACAAGTGTGAGTGTGAAGTGATGATCCTTATTAAAGACTTTATCCCATGTAATGGTGTTATTCAGAGAATAGTCAAAATCCTTTGATGTTTCTCGGTCAGCACCACGTGATGCAGGAGAACTGTTTGGAAGTTCTGCTGACATAAAATATCTATTGTAGAACCACTGATAACGTGGAGAAATATTAAACTGGTATGTAATACCGAAAGGCAGTGTTACCTTAGCGTTGAAAATAGTATTCAACACAGTATATCCTTTGTCTAGATTAAGATACTGACGATCAAACCAATAGTTATATCCTCCGTTTGTAGGAGTTCCGTTCATAGGATACTGCACATAGTTGCCATTATCATCTGTTATAGGAGCAAATGGAGAATTGCGAGTCTGGTTATTATCCCAATAGTTAGTTCCAAGAGATACAGATACATCACCGTCTGAACGGTCCTGGAAATTCACGTTTACACCCATTTCTAACCAATCTGTAATCTTAGCGTTCAACTTCATATTTGAACGGAAAGCATGATAATCATTTCCTTCTATAACACCTTGGTTCTTCATATATCCGAATGAAGCATAATAGTTCACACGGTCTGAAGCTCCAGATATACTAGCATTATAGTCTTGATTAATACCTGTTCTGAAAGTACTGTCATACCAGTTATAAGTCTTTCCTGCCAAGTAATTGTTATATACGTTCATGGCTTCGTTAAGTCTGAGTCGTCTTGCATACAAAGACTGGTATGTTTCACCAGACTGTAGCTGTACCGAGCCCATCTTTGACCATTGATCGGCATTAAGCCCGTATTGTGACAGATTATCTACATTGTCATAATATCCAGCAGGAGTACCACTCGTCGCACCATAATATCCCCAATTTCCAGCAGCGTCATATCCGTATGTGGTAGCTTTGTACCAATCTTCACGATACTTCATGTACTCTGAAGAATTGAATACGTCGCGGTAAGCAGACTTAGTATTTGCAGCCCAGTTCGCACTTACATTAATAGTAGGTTTACCACTCTTACCTTTCTTTGTGGTAATGATAATTACACCACTAGCGGCCTTTGCACCATATATGGCTGCAGAAGAAGCATCTTTCAGAACGTCAATCTGTGCGATATCGTCAGGATTGAGTTCAGAAAGTTCACCATAGAAAGCCATACCATCAAGAATCAGCAATGGAGAATTGTGACCACCGTCTGTATAAAGTGAGTTTTGTCCACGAAGCTGGATAGAGGCACTACTCTTTGCAGAAGGATCATATCCAATCTGCAAACCTGGAGTTCCACGAAGCAAGTCTTGCACGGTACCTGGATTTTGGTCAGCAATCTTGCTTGGATTTATCTGAACCACAGAACCAGTAAGGTCCTTCTTGCGCATTGTACCATATCCAACAACAACGACTTCATTAAGAGTTTCTGAGTTTTCTACTAGCTTAACATTCATAAACTCTCTAGCGGCTTTAACCATTTGTGGTTTGTATCCGATATAAGTAACTTCAAGCATCACTCCTGGAGTGGCATTAATATTAAAATTACCGTCAAGGTCGGTAACAGTTCCGGTTTTAGATCCTTTCACCTTTACGGTTGCACCTATAATAGGTTCACCCGTAGGATCAAGAATCCTACCTTTTACAGAATTAGCTTGCTGAGTAATCTGAACGGCATTAAGCGCCATTGCATCAATTGGATTCAGCGAGCACCCTGCAGCCATAGCCATCAAAACTAACAATTTTCTAGGCATGATTGAAAGATTAACATATTCCATTATTCAAGTTATTAAGTTAGGTTATTGTTTAAATTCTCGGCTTACATAGTTGTCAATCAACGACACCACATATCCGATTGCAAATATCGTTTATATTAGTTAAAACAATGGGGTACAAAATGTGATTTTAAGGGAACAGAATGTGATTTATGCCCATTTTTAAAGGATTTGCATGAATTAATAAGATTTCTGTTAAATTGTATCTAAACGCTATGATAACAATAAATGGCAATGTATACTCATTGCAATAGCTCGTTATAAGAAGTTCATGCCGCCTGATAAGCCACTATATCAATCAGCTGTTTGATCGGTTTATCTTTTATTCGACTGTTCGGCTTATTCCCAGACAACTTTTAAAAAAGTGTTTAAAATAAGAAATGTCCACCACTAATCATACAAGCACCTGATAAACAATGATTTAGGAGTGGCGGAGGCTATGTTTCTCCACCACTGTCCACCACTAATGATTTAGTATAAAAATGAATGAAATTTACTATATTGATAGTGCGATATACATGAGGTGGTTCAATGATAAAATCACCTTTTTTGAAGCGCTGTTGAGTGATTAGGGCCTAATCACTCTGCAAATCGTGGTGGAGAACAGAGTGATTAGGCCCTAATCACTCAACGAGTGGAGGTCTCCACCACCGCTTAACATATTGAAAGATAAGACATTACAATAAAAGTGGCGGACATCTTACTAAATGAACAAAAAATAAAATGATTATTAGCCGTTGACAAAGTTTGAATGATGAAAAAATGATGTTAATAGAATTCTTGCTTACTGGGATTATTCATATCTATATTATAGATAAAAACATGATATTACAAGAATTATACACGAGACTGTATTTATGTAAAAAAAGTATAAAACAAAATGGGACTTATCTTGTATGTGTTAAAGAAATAATGTAAATTTGCAAAATAACCTATGCATTATGAAAGCTGTTAAATATTTGTTATTAACATTAAACTTATTATTTTCTACTATTATCTATGGGCAGAACTTTAATTATAGAATGCTCTCCCCTATTGAGATTTCACCCTCTGACGAATTGCGATGTATTTATTTCGACCATCAGGGATTAATGTGGATTGGCACAAACTCTGGACTAAAATCGTATAATGGGTATAGTATGACAACCTACAAGTCTGATGCTTTCTCTCCTGGTATTCTGCCAAATAATACAGTGCTTTGTATCACAGAAGATAACAACAACAGACTGTGGATAGGAACTCGCAACGGATTAGTGAGAATGGATAAAAGAACAGGAGAGTTTCATACTTACTTTCTACCAAAAGAAAATCAAAGAATTATATACTCGCTTTATACATCAAGTGACGGAACAATATGGATAGGAACTGATGAAGGTTTATCATATTATAACAGTAAAAAGAGCTCATTCTACACGTTTGATAACACGAATACCTACATCACTCATCCTGATGGAAAAAGAACAAAGCTTGGTGCATACAGTGTGAAAAACATAATAGAGGACAATAAAGGAAACATATTTTTTGGAACATGGGCTAACGGACTGATTAGATTTGAAAAGGGAAGTCGTGAATTTTATCAGTATAAGAAATTCAACAAGCGTAATTCGGCCTATTCACTTCACTTTGATAAAATAGGAAGACTTTGGATAGGTACATGGGGATATGGTATTGTGAGACTTGACAATCCATATAACACAAAGAATCCAAAAGAACATCAATATCCTTTCAAAACAAATAACTTTGATACTTTCTACAAGATTATTGAAGATCCTATCACTAATACAATGTGGGCTTGCTCTAGAGAAGGAATAAGTATTCTAAACTCCAAAGATGTAAATGGCACATGGAAAAACTACACATCTGCAGGAACAAACAATCTGAACTTCAGCAACGATATAGCAACAAACGGTAACGGCAATATATGGATTTCTACTCTCAACTATGGAATTATTGAGGTAAACACCAACCCTAGTTTGTTTAACATATGGAACATTGATACAAAAAGCTATAAATTTTCTATTAATGCCATTTGTTCAATATACACCCAAAACGGCAATGACTTTTGGCTGGGATTGAATCCTTATGGTCTCGCACTTTACAACAGAACCACAGGAAAGACTATATATAGTAACAACATCCCTGGACTAAAAGATATACCAACAGAGGTAATGGGAACTAAAATTCCGTCTATCATAAAAAGAAGTAACGGAGAAATGTGGTTCGCCAGCAGCAGTTATGGTATTATGGTAAAAAAAACAGATGGCAAAGCATACATTATTAATTATCAAAAACATAAATACATTGCCGACAACTACGTATGCACTCTATTTGAATCGAAAGACAAAACGATGTGGATTGGACAACGCAGCGGAATATCTATCGTATACCCTAACAACAAAGGTGCGCTACTGAGGCCTCATGATGCAAAGAGAGATTTTTCGCAATGCGACGTGAGAAACATTATACAGACACGTAATGGAGATGTATGGCTGTCAACTGAAAATGAAGGCATTATTAGAATAAGGGGAAACATTGCTAACCCCAAATCTATTAGATTCAAACAATACAATCCGCTGAACGGAAACTATGCAATAGATGATGCAACTGCATGCTATGAGGATAGCAGAGGTATTTTATGGGCGATTTCTAATAGCGGAGGACTATTTAGATATTACAACGCAAAGGACTGTTTCATACCTATTAATAGAGAGTACCACATAGATGGCGACAGAGTTTTCTCAATTAACGAAGACAATAATCATAACTTGTGGTTAACTACTGATTACGCATTGGTTAAGCTATCTATAAAAAAGAATACCTATCCTGAGGTAACAAGTTTTGCTAGTGAAGATGGAATTGGCGAGATGATGTTCAGTCCAAATTCGTCATATAAATACAATGGAGAGCTATTTTTCGGAGGCCGAACAGGATTTTTCTCATTCACACCTTCTAAATGGAATAGAAACAAACAAAAAAACATTAATAAAAACATTAGCATTACCGACATACTGATTAATGACATTCCATATATTCAACTAGATTCTGCGAAACGAAGAGAGATCTCTGATGAAAATCCGGCTTATACAAGAACTATAACGATACCAAGCGACATTAAAAAATTCGGAATTGAATTTGCATTGCTTACATACAGTAACGCAAAACAAAATAAATATGCCTACAAACTTGAAGGATATGACAAAGAATGGACTTACACAAACTATAGAGGAAGAAGGGCCACTTATCAAAACTTACCTTGGGGTAATTATTATCTTCATATAAAAGCTGCTGACAGTTTTGGTAAATGGCATGAAATGGACTATGCCATTAAAATAATGGTTTTACCACCATGGTGGGCTAAATGGTGGGCTTATATTATATATGTTTTCATTGTTGGCTTAGGAGTGATTTTCGGAATAAGATGGTATAAGAACTATCTTAAAACAAAGAATAGACTCCAGATGACAGTAGTGTTTACAAACATTACTCATGAACTACTTACGCCATTGACCGTGATTACAGCTGCCGTTGACGAATTAAGAAACAAGGCTCCGCAGTTTGATGACAGCTACACTTTGATGCAAAACAACGTATCAAGACTCACTAGATTGTTGAGACAAATTCTTGAGATAAGAAAATCACAGGCTGGACAATTAAAACTACTAGTAAGCAAGAATAATATTGCTGCATTCATAAGAGACATCTGTGAAAGCATTCGTCCTATGTCGTCAATACATCACAACAATTTGATTGTGAATATACCACAGAACGAAATCTTTGCATGGTTTGATACTGACAAAATAGACAAGATACTATTTAATATTCTTTCAAATGCCTTTAAATACAACCGTGATGGAGGAAACGTAACTGTTGCACTTGAGACAAAGAATGGAAAGGCCATACTGAAGGTTTCAGATGAAGGAATAGGTATTTCGCCTGACAAACTCAAACATCTTTATACACGATTCTTAGATGGAGACTATCGCAAGATGAAAACTTTAGGTACAGGAATAGGACTATCGCTGACCCATGATCTGGTGAAACTGCATCATGGCGATATAAATTGTGAAAGTAAATCAGGAATAGGAACTACTTTCATTATCAGTATTCCAATAAGAAAAGAAGACTACAACGATAAAGAGATATACAAAGAAAAAGAAACTATAGAAAAAACACAGATAACATATAACCACGAAAGTGAAGTAACGCTGAAAGACACTCTGCACACTAGGGAACTACAACCAGGAGACGGATATAAGATTTTGCTGGTTGAAGACAATGAGCAACTGCTAAATATAATGAAGCGACTTCTTGGAAGAAGATATCATGTGGCAACAGCAAAGAACGGAGTTCAAGCTTTGAATATTATTAACAAGGAGGAACTGGACATTGTAGTTACTGACGTGATGATGCCTGTTATGGATGGAATAGAACTGACAAAGAAAATAAAGGCTAGCAAGGACTTCGCACAGTTACCTGTTATCATGCTTACAGCAAAAACCAGTGATACTGACGAGAACACTGGATATGAAACTGGAGCAGACGACTATATAACGAAACCATTCAAACTGGAAAACCTACAACTGCGCATTGACAGCATTATCGCCAATAGAATGAGGATACGCGAAAAATTCAGACAACAAACCGAAATAGACCAAATAGATGACATGCACTACAGTAACCCAGACAAAACATTTATTGAAAAGGCTATGCAATGCGTAAGGCAAAATATGACAGATACGGAATACAACAGAGCAACTTTCGCTAGCGACATGATGATGAGCTCTTCTTCCCTATACAATAAATTAAGAGCTTTGACAGGACAAGGTATTATAGAATTCATCAACAGCATACGCCTTAAAGAGGCTTGCAGTATTATTAAAAGACAGCCTGACATACAAATCAATGACATCGCAATGAAAGTTGGATTTAACACACCGAAGTATTTTTCAAAATGCTTTAAAAAAGAATTTGGAATGTCACCAAAGGACTATGCACAAAAAAACATTAATGGTTCTATATAAAATCGAATCTAGATAATTACCAAAAAGTTATAAAGGATTAAACAAATTAAATTTCGTTTTAATTTTGCATTGTATTAGGTTTGCTATATCTTTGCATAATGATAGATACACGTCTTAAAGTTTTTATCAGTGTCGCTCATAACCTGAGTTTCACGAAAGCATCACAGGAACTGTTTATAAGTCAGCCAGCTATAAGCAAGCACATCAAGGAACTGGAAAGTGAATACAACACTTGCCTGTTCGAACGTATGGGCACACACATACAACTGACTAAGGCAGGAAAGATTCTGCTTGACAATGCTGAAATAATCATTCAGCAATACAAGAAGATGAACTTTGACATGAATAATATCCAGAAAAAATACGGCGGAAGTCTAAGAGTTGGCGCGAGTACTACAATCGCTCAATACATTCTACCAGAAATGCTTGCTAAATTCATGCAACTATATCCCGACATCAACATAAACACTATTTCAGATAATTCAAGAAATATAGAGCAGTTGCTTAAAGATGGACGTATAGACGTTGGTATGGTAGAAGGTATCAGTAGACAGCCAGAACTGAAATATACCAACATAATGAAAGATGAACTTGTAGCCATAGTGCGGAAAGGTAGCAAGATGTCGGAACTTGACGAGATAGACCTTGACACATTCAAAAGCATTCCTATTGTGATTCGTGAACACGGTTCGGGTTCACTACAAGTAATAGAGAACTATTTGCACCAAAACAACTTGAGACTTTCTGATCTTAACATCGTTATGAGTTTTGGAACTACTGAGGGCATTAAGCATTTTGTAGAACACACTGAAACTATGGGAATAATATCTATAATGGCTGTTAGTCATGAACTGATGGAAAACAGATTTAAAATCATCGAACTTAAAGGACTGAAGATGATGCGTGACTTCGCCTATATTGAAAAGCGTGGCGAAAGCATTGGACTACAAAAAATATTCAAACACTTCATAACCGATAGTTATAAGGCATAGTTATAATATATAAACAATCAACGACTTTTTTACTTATCTTTGCATGCGATAAAAACAAATAAAGATAAGTATTATGAAATTATCAGAACAACGCAGCAGCATGCTACATGGAGTACTTCTTATGACTCTTTTTGCATGCGCAGCTTTCTACATCGGTGACACAGACATGGCCAAGGCTATATCCTTCTCACCAATGATTGTGGGTATTATCCTAGGTATGCTTTACGCAAACAGTTTACGCAACAACCTTCCAGAAACATGGACACCAGGTATTGCATTCTGTTCTAAAAGAATTTTGAGACTTGGTATTATACTGTATGGATTCAAATTAACTTTCCAGGACATTACAGCAGTAGGACTTCCAGCAATATGCATCGACGCGATAATAGTTGTAGTGACGATATGCGGAGGAGTATTAATCGGAAGATTATTAAAAATGGATCGCGGAATAGCATTACTCACTTCGGTTGGCAGTGCAATTTGCGGTGCAGCAGCAATACTAGGAGTAGAATCTGCAATAAAAGTAAAACCGTATAAGACTGCAGTTGCAGTATCAACAGTGGTTATATTCGGAACGATATCCATGTTTGTCTACCCTATTCTTTTTCGCAGTGGTATATTCGATTTAACACCAGACCAGATGGGTATCATGACTGGTGCTACAATTCATGAAGTAGCACATGTTGTTGGTGCAGGAAACGCAATGGGCGCAACTGTATCTAATTCAGCCATCATTGTGAAGATGATACGTGTGATGATGTTAGTTCCGGTTTTGTTGGTAATTAGTTGGAATGTAGCTCGTGAAGCTCGTCGCAATCCTGAAAACGATGAATTTGGACGTGGAAAGATACAAATTCCATGGTTTGCAATATTGTTTCTTGTAGTGATATGCTTTAACAGCTTAGGATTACTTTCAGAATCAACAGTAGCATTCCTAAACAATATAGACACCTTCTTGCTTACTATTGCAATGACAGCACTTGGAGCAGAAACAAGTATAGAGAAATTTAAGAAAGCAGGCTTCAAACCATTTATACTAGCTTCTATATTATATTGCTGGCTAATAGTTGGAGGTTACTGTTTAGCAAAGTATCTAGTTCCATTGTTGATGTAAATACAAAAACATAAGGACATGAAAAAAGGCTGCATATCTGCTTTAACAGACATGTAGCCTTTAATTATTCTCTCTCTTAATCTTATTCTTTTTTACTTGTTCAAACCACGGTTGTTCATTGTGGTGTTGAGAAGAAGAAGATACTTGCGATACTGATTTGTATTCAGAATGTAGTGCATGTACTTAAGATTCTTCTCGATGGCCTTGTCAACCATTGGCTTGCGCTCATCTTTAGAAGCGTTAGCTGCATTCATCATTTCTACACAGAATGTTTTGTGTACATCCTCAACGCTTTCGAGCTGGTCAATTGAAAGTCCTAGAGCATCAGCGAGTTTACCATAGTTTACTGTCATGTCATAAACTGCTACTGTGTTTGTTGCCTTTGCATCTTCACCTTCTGCGAATGCGATTGTTGTCATGCTCATAAGAGCTACGAATGTCAAAATAATCTTTTTCATAATCTTTTTACCTTTCATCATTTTGAACCTCTTTATTAACTATTTGACTCTGAGGTTCGTTATACATCTGTTATTATCCTAAATGTCTTTATCTCTGTAAGACACTGCAAAGATATGATGTTTTTATTTATCTCGCAAGCATTTTATCATACTGTTTGCGCAAACAGTAGCATTTCTTGACCTAAATCAAAGAATTAACTTTCATTTTCATAGTAATCCCCTCTTTACTGTAGAGAAATATAATAAATGGCATCATATATAGCAAAATAGAGAATAGCCAGTGGCTATCCTCTATAAATATGTTATTGGTCAACAAACTTTCGTTATCTAAATATGGATTGTCTTATTAATAAGGTAGTTATCTAGAATAACCATGGCTGCCATAGCCTCTACAACAGGTACAGCCCTTGGAAGGACACATGGATCATGACGTCCATGAGCTGTTATTGTTGTGGAATTGCCATTGATATCCACAGTATCTTGTTTCATTAATAATGTAGCAACAGGTTTGAAAGCGACACGGAAATATATATCCTGTCCGTTACTTATACCACCCTGAATACCTCCGCTATGATTTGTTTTTATTGTTATTGATTCTTCAGAACTTGCAAACACATCATTCTGTTCGCTTCCGCGAGCTGAGACTCCATTGAAGCCCTCGCCATACTCGAATCCCTTTACTGCGTTTATTCCCAACATTGCAGATCCCAACTGGGCATGCAATTTACTAAATTCAGGTTCACCTAATCCTACAGGACATCCCTTTATCACGCATGTGATGACTCCACCGATTGTATCTCCATCAGCCTTTACGTCTGAAATGAGTTTTTCCATCTGTTTAGCCTTATCTGCATCGGGACAACGCACAATGTTGTCTTCTATAGAATTAAGGTTGTACTTTGTATAATCTCTGTCCAAAGCGATAGTTCCGACTTGTGATGTATATGCTTTGATATCAATATTCAATTTACGCAAAGCTAATTTGGCAAGCGCACCTCCCACACAACGTGCTATCGTTATGCGCGCAGAAGAACGTCCCCCACCACGATGATCTCTTATGCCGTACTTGCTGAAATATCCAAAATCAGCATGTGACGGGCGAAAAAGATTACGCATGTTGTCATAATCATTGGAATGCTGATTAGTATTATATACAGCAAATCCTATTGGCGTTCCTGTAGACTTACCCTCAAAGACTCCACTGAAAATCTCTACCTTATCAGGTTCATTTCTACTTGTTGTAATCTTACTCTGTCCTGGACGTCTGCGATTGAGTTCATTTTGTATGAAATCCAAATCTATATCAACGCCAGCAGGCATACCATCAACCACACCTCCGACAGCCATTCCATGACTTTCACCAAATGTAGTAAGAGTAAATATATTGCCGAAACTATTTCTCATAATGGTTAATATTAAAAAACAGAAAAGGCGCTCCATAAAAATGAAGCGCTCTTTATATCATTTAATGACAACCACAGCAGCCGCCATCTTTCTTATCATCTCCACAATCACCTTCGCAACCGTCTTCGCAACCGCCTTCGCAACCGTTACAACCACCAGTGCCATTGATCATGTTCATGTATTTTCCTATCTCCTCATTTGTAGCATCACGATTCTCGGTTACACTACCAACAAACTTTAGAGTCTTTCCTGCCAAAGGATGGTTGAGATCAACCTTAACATTATCTTCTGTAATTTCCAGAATATGTCCATTGAAGCGATTTCCGTCTTCATTCTGCAAAGGAACGATGGCGTCTACAATAATATGTTCTGAATCAAACTTTCCGTTTACAGAAAATATCTGCTTATCCAAGTCCAACACATGCTCTTCCATATGTTCTCCATAAGCTTGATCCGGTGTGAGCATAAGCTCAAAATCTTCTCCATTTTTCAAATTAACTACAGCCTCTTCAAATGCAGGAAGAGTGAAACTGAAACCACTTAGAAAATCGAAAGGACGATCTTCGCTAGTCTGCTCAATCAGTTCCTGCTTGCCATCAGTCACGTCATATAACATATATGAAACGGCGATGTACTTGTTTTGGTTATTGTCCATTATTACCTTTTATTATATAATTTAACTTGTGCAAAGATAGTATTTTTAATTTAAATATCCGACAAGCATTAATATTATTAATCTTTAATAGCACCAATTATCTCGTTTATGCTCTTGCAGCCATGTGAGTCTAACCACTCATTAATACCATTTTTCACATTTATGGTCACAGTTGGATCTACGAAGTTGGCGGTACCTATCTCTATGGCAGTAGCACCACACATTAGAAATTCTATTGCGTCACTGGCATTGCTTATGCCTCCAAGCCCTACGACAGGAATGTTAACAGCATGAGCAACGTCATACACCATTCTTAATGCAACAGGCTTAACTGCAGGACCGCTTAATCCACCAGTACGAATACTAAGCATTGGTTCACGCTTTTCTATGTCTACAGACATTCCCATTAGCGTGTTTATCAAAGAAACTGCATCAGCACCCTCTTCCTCACAAGTACGTGCGATTGATGTTATGTCAGTTACATTTGGCGATAGCTTAACAATAAGAGTCTTATGATATACATTGCGCACTGCCTTGACTATGCTAGCTGCACCTGCACATGTAACACCGAAAGCCATACCGCCATGCTTGACATTAGGGCAACTGATATTCAATTCTATTGCAGGGATGCTATCAAGAGCGTCAATACGTGCGGCACATTCTGAATAAGTTTCAGGGGCATTTCCACTTACATTAACTATCATATTGGTGTTTATATCCTTAATCTGCGGATATATATGCTCACAGAAATAGTCTACTCCCTTATTCTGCAATCCAACACAATTAAGCATTCCACTAGCGGTTTCAGCCATACGAGGATAATCATTTCCTTCACGCGCATGTAACGTAGTACCTTTTACTATAATACCGCCTAGTTCATCCAAAGGAACTAAATCAGCAAATTCAATTCCATAACCGAAAGTTCCTGAAGCTGTCATTACAGGATTCTTCAATTCAAGGTTATTTATTTTTACATTTAAATCTGCCATAATAGTTTCTTAATATTTAACAC
>OCVT010000167.1_pt1 | contig 23930 bp, 19 predicted proteins | sample 1539111 | NCBI WGS metagenome assembly OCVT01 (sample SAMEA3991482, study PRJEB22521) | metagenome | biome: anthropogenic terrestrial biome; feature: sewage plant; material: raw primary sludge | place: Sweden | collected 2012-09-26 | reverse complement strand
GCTACTGCCAAATACATGGGCTCTGGGTCAGGTTTGGTGTGTTTGACATCATCAGGGCATACCAGAACCGCACAGCGCTCAGTTAGCTCAAGTTTGTCTAATAAATTTTCCGCCAAATAACGCGGCTTATTGGTGACAATGCCCCATACAATGCCCTGTGACTCCAAGTGTGTTAACAGCGAATCGAGCCCATCAAACAAGCGGCTATCGACACAGATATCGGCTTCATAGGTGTCCAAAAACTCTTGCCGATAAGCCAGCAAGGTTGGGTCATCCTCAGTCACATTGGCAAGCTCGCCAAACATCAGCTTGACCATGGCTCTGGCGCCTGCAGAAACTTGCTCGCGAATGGCGGTATCACTGGGCGCTGGGTGCTGGTGTTTGGCGCACATCACCTTAATAATCCGGATAAAATCAGGCGCCGTATCAATCAAGGTACCATCAAGGTCAAACAATACAGCTTGGCATTTTTCAGTCATTTTTTGCTCAAATCACGATTAATATTTTAGTAAAGCCAACTACTGAGGCTTGTAGACTGCCATCATGTAGTTAACGTCAACATTTTGTGCCAGCCAATAGTGCTTGATAAGTGGATTGTAATGTAAACCAATTAAATCTTGACGTTTGCAGCCTGCACGCTGAGCGAACCGATCTAGCTCGGCTGGGGTGATGAATTTTTCATAATCATGTGTGCCGCGTGGCAACAAGCGTAATAGGTATTCAGCGCCAATCACCGCAAACAGGTAGGATTTTGGGTTGCGATTGATGGTCGATAGTACCAATACGCCATTAGGTTTGAGCAGGGTAAAACAAGCATTGATAATTGACTGCGGGTCCGGCACGTGCTCGAGCATTTCCATACAAGTCACCACATCAAACTCACCAGCGTGCGCTTTGGCAAAATCTTCTACAGCGACACAAGCAAAATCAATCGCTTGGTTGGTCTGCGTAGCATGGATTTGTGCCGCCTTGATATTGGCTTCTCCCAAATCAATGCCCGTTACTGTGGCGCCGCGCACTGCCATACTATGTGACAGAATACCACCACCACAGCCGACATCTAACACTTTTTTGCCCGTTAATCCTGATTGCTGGCGGGCGATGGTTTGCTGTTCAATCCAGTTTAAGCGTAGCGGATTGATTTGGTGCAAGGTGGCAAACGCGCCTGATTTGTCCCACCATTCATTGGCAAGGTCGGTAAATTTTTGTACTTCTTGTAAGTCGACGTTTTGCTGTAGGTTCGGTTGTGTCATGATGATAGTTCCGTTTGATTTTTACTTCGCTATTTTTTTAATTCGATACTTTTTACTTTAATAGCGTTACTTCAATAGCGTGTTATCGCGTTTCTTGAAATACGGTTGCTTGCTAACCACAATTGCTATCAAAAATAGCCTTATTCTAACAGTTTTTAGCCCATGCGCTGTAGAATTTATGTGGCAGGCTGATAGCGTAAAATGTAGGATAAATTTTCAGGGTAAAATAGCTGATTACTACCCAGCCGCATAACCGCCCAACTTTAAGCATGACTGATAAATTAAACTTAAAAAATATACTTTGTAATTTAGAAAATTTAACCAACATATTGCTTATGTTTTGCACCAGTGTAGTTTTTTTTAGTTTACAAAGTATTACACTTAGGCGCATCCTTAATTTATGATAGTATAACGCGCAGGTATTTTCGTATTTTGAGCCCTGCTAGCAAGCGATTTTCTATAAGATACTATAAGATATTAGCCGTGCTAGACCCTATGATTTGACTGTTAATGAGGCAACCATGAAAAAATTAGCAATGACCGCAATCGCCGCCGCAATCGGCTTGACCAGTTTATCAACCCAAGCTGCAGATTTTGTAGCGGGTCAAGACTATAAGGTGCTTGCAAACCCAGAGAAAATTGAAGGCAATAAAATCATTGTTCGTGAATTTTTTTGGTATGGTTGCCCACACTGCTATACATTAGAACCTTACATGGCACAGTGGTCGAAAAAATTGCCCGCTGATGTGGTGTTTATGCAGACGCCAGCTGCGATGAACCCTGTGTGGGAACAAAACGCGCGCGGTTTTTATGCTGCGCAGTTGTTAGGTTATCAAGGCAAAACCCACCAAGCGATGTTTGACGCGATTCAAAAAGACCGCCAAAAATTGTTTGACCAAGCCTCTATCGGTCAATGGTACGCATCAAAAGGCGTGGATATCAATAAATTTAACAGCATGTACAATTCTTTTGCGGTGAATACCCGTATCGCGCGTTCAAAAGATGCGGCGCAGCGCTTCCAATTATCGGGTGTACCTGCGGTTGTCGTTGATGGCAAATACGTTGTTGAGGGTGAGGATGGCAAAGTGCCACAAGTAGTTAACTATCTTATCAATAAAGCCCGTGCTGAACGTGGTGGTAAATAATCCGACAGCCATTTGCTAAGAATTAATGGTTTTAGCTTAAATAGTAAAAAAGCCGTTTCAATGAATTAGCATTGAAACGGCTTTTTTTATAGGAGCGGCTTTTTTTATGGTAGTTAATAAAACCTAGTGGTCGGCTGGCGTGCCGCCTTGTGCCACAATCCAGTTTTTTAGCTGTTTGGTTTTTTCATCCAATAGCATTTTATCACCGCTTGCTTCGACATTGAGACGAATCAGTGGCTCAGTGTTGGAAGCGCGGACATTAAAGCGCCAGCGTGGAAAATTGACCGACAAACCATCGAGTTTATCGAGGGTCGCCGTTTGGCTATCAAATTGTGGGTAGCTTTCTTCAAGTTTTGCCAACACCGCGGGCGCAGTGATACCGTCTAATTTAAAGTTAATCTCACCTGAGATGGGAAAAGCGGCAATCATCTCATCCACCAGTTGCGACAGTTTTTTTGGCGCCTCTGTTTTGCCTGATTTTGATAGCAGCTCAATCACCAATAACCAAGGAATCATGCCACTATCGCAGTAGTTAAAATCGCGGAAATAATGATGCGCAGACATTTCACCGCCATACACTGCGTTGTTTTCACGCATGACTTGTTTGATAAAAGAATGCCCTGACTTACTGATGGTCGCTTTGCCACCGGCCGCCGCGATGACGCTTTCGGTATTTAAGATATTGCGCGGGTCATAGACAATCGCCTCCGCAGAATTTTTATCCAAGAAAGCTTTGGCAAGCACCCCCACTACATAAGTGCCTTCCAAGAATCGCGCGTTTTCATCAAAGAAAAAACAGCGGTCAAAATCGCCATCAAACGCTATCGCTAAGTCTGCTTTCTCCGCCAATAGCTTGTCTGCTGTCACTTTACGGTTGGCAATAATCATGGGGTTGGGAATACCATTGGGAAAACTGCCATCGGGCGCATGATTGATTTTAATAAAATTAATAGGCGCGTTGGCAGCTTGTAGACGCTGCTCAAGCAAATCAATCGTTGGCGCAGCACTACCGTTGCCACAGTTGACGACCACTGTCAAAGGTCGTAACGCGTTGACGTCAATATAGCTTATGAGATGGTCGATATAGGCGGTTTTGTCTTCTTTTAACTGATACTCGCCTTTAGTGGCTGCCGCTTTGAACGCGCCTTTTTCTGCGATTTGTTGAATGTCTGCCAAGCCAGTGTCCGCGCTAATGGGTTTTGACTGTTCACGCACCAATTTTAGCCCGTTATAATTGATGGGGTTGTGACTGGCGGTTACTTCAATACCGCCAAGCGCGCCATAGTGGCTGGTGGCAAAATACACTTCTTCAGTGCCTGTCATGCCCAAATCAATCACATCGATACCAGCATCTAATATGCCTTGTATGGTGGCTTTTTTCAGGGCTTCACTACTGGGCCGAATGTCACAGCCAATCACAATCGCTGGTTTTTGCTGATTTGATAGCGGTTCACTTAAAAATTGGGCGAAAGCACGTCCGATGCGGTAGGCGATGTCCTCGTCAAGGTTTTTACCGAGTTCGCCGCGGATATCATAGGCTTTAAAAGACGAAATTGTGATGGGAGAAAAATCAGTCATATACGTGGCTCATGGGATTAAGAATTAAGAATGTCATTCAATTAACTGTTAATTATTCACTATCAGTTATTTACTATCAGTTATTTACTCTCAGTTATTCACTAGCAATGATCAACTATCACCAAACACATCGCGGCTATACACTTTTGCCTCGACGTGCGCTAATTCGGGATGTAATCGGTTCGCGACAATCACGTCGCTGGTTTGTAAAAAACTGGCTAAATCATTGACTACAGGACAATCCATAAACTGCGGTGACGACAGACTGGGCTCATAGATTTGTACATCAATGGCATGTTGTTTGAGCAGTTCAATAATGTCCAAAATCGCAGAATCTCTAAAGTTATCGGCATCTTTTTTCATGCTCAAGCGGTACACGCCCACGGTATTAGGCTGCTTGGCGATAATTTGACGGGCGATAAAGCGTTTGCGGGTGTTATTGGCATCCACCACCGCATGAATCACATTGGCAGGAATCCCTTCATAATTGGCTTTGAGCTGTTGGGTGTCTTTGGGTAGACAGTAGCCACCATACCCAAATGATGGGTTGTTGTAATGCATGCCAATCCGCGGGTCTAAGCTCACACCGGTGATAATCGACTCACTATCAAGCCCCATGCTTTCGGCAAAGCTATCTAACTCGTTAAAAAATGCAATGCGTGTGGCAAGGTAGCTATTGGCAAATAGTTTGACCGCCTCTGCCTCGGTGGGCGGCATAATTTGGCTTGGTGTTTGGCGTGATGTTTGGCTTGGCGTGTCGGTTTGCTCACTGGCAGTTTGGTATTGGGCGATTAGTTGGTGACAAATAGCTTGCAGCGCTGGCACATGGTTTATATCACAGCCAACGATAATACGTGACGGATGAAGATTGTCATATAACGCTTTGCCTTCCCGCAAAAACTCCGGCATAAACAAAATACGCGTATCAAATTTTGCCTGCATGTCAGCGGTAAATCCAATTGGCACAGTCGATTTGATTACAATCGGTACTTGTGCGTTGTGAGCGCGTACGGTTTGGATACTGGTTTCCACCGATGAGGTATCGAATTTGCCAGTGGCGACATCGTAGTTGGTCGGTGTGGCAATAATCACCAAATCTGCGGTTGAAAAATCAGCCTCACTTACCAACTGCGCTGTTAAATTCAAGGACTGGGTTGCCAAGAACTGCGCAATCAACGCATCGTCAATCGGCGACGCTTGCTGTTGTAATTGGGCAATTTTTTGGGCATCGATATCGACCAAGGTGACTTGGTTAGCAAGTTTAGGCTGGGCTAATAAGACAGCATTGGACAGACCGACATAGCCTGCCCCAATGACAAAGATGGTTGTAATCATGGGTGATGGAACCTTACAAATCGCAGCAAAAATTAGCGAAACCGTCGCTTATTTTCAGCCTTGCTATTTCTTATATTTTTAAATTAGGTAAGTTTGTGCCAATATCACTATAGTTTGACAAAATGGCATAGCAATGACAACGATTATTTTGCAGCCTCTGTGTTTTAGGTATTTGTATTTAAAGCATCTAGACGGTCAAGGCAAATGCACTTATCAATGGGCTTAGATTGCCACGTCAAATGCGCTAAAATAGCTAGGTCAATTATATTGTGAATTTTTCACCATTTACCATCAATCACCCTTCAGAGATAACGATGCAACCGACTTCCAATTTCGCTGACCTCATTGCCTTAATGGCACGACTGCGCCAAGACTGCCCTTGGGATAAAAAACAAACCAACGACAGCCTCATTCCCTACGCCCTAGAAGAAACCTATGAGCTTGTCGAAGCCATACAATCGGGCGACATTGACGACATCAAGGGTGAGCTTGGCGATGTGCTGCTACAAGTGGTTTTTCACGCTTGTCTATATGAAGAACAGCAGCAGTTTGATATCAGTGAGGTGATTTTCACCTTGCAACAAAAACTCATTCGCCGTCACCCGCATGTGTTCGACAAAGAAAATCTGAAAACCGATGAAGATGTCAAAAAACGCTGGGATGAAATCAAAGCCTCGGAAAATGCCGAAAAAGCCAAACAGGGTAAACTGGTAAACCATCGCCGCACCCTTGATGCAGTCAAGGCAGGCTCAGCGTTAATGCAAGCGCAAGAACTACAAAAAACTGCCAATAAAGTCGGTTTTGACTGGGATGTGGTGTCGGGTGCGGTGGACAAATTGGATGAAGAAGTGGCAGAGCTCAAAGAAATCTTACCAATCGATGGTCAAAAACCAACACCTGAGCAAAAAGCACTGCTAGAAAAAGAACTGGGGGATTGTTTTTTTGCCCTAGTCAATATTGCCCGCAAATTGGGCATTGATAGCGAAAAAGCGACTTTGACCACCGTGCATAAATTTCGCTCTCGTTTTGGCTTTATTGAAGATGAGCTCGCCAAAATGGGTAAAACCCCTGAAACTGCTAGCTTAGAAGAAATGGATAACTTGTGGGATTTGGCAAAACAGCATGAAAAATTTGCATGAGGGTTTTTGAGCACGGGCTATGTTTTAGGTTTTAGATTTTAGGGTTTAGTGTTATTGACAGCTAATACCCTGTTTACATGCCGTGTACATTTTTTTTGGTAAAACAGTTTTTTAGCTAATTTTGTACTAAGTTTGGGGTGGCATAATAGCTCACATCAACTCATTAAACCCATGTATTAAGCCATTTTCGTTAATAGCATTGATTTAATACAAGGTTTGATTCGTTTGTCATTGCACCTATTTTGTTTATTCAATCTTATTGATTCATTACATAAATCGGTATAACAATAATATTTTAAGAGACGACTATGAAAAAAACACTATTTGCATCCGCCCTAGCCTTGGTATTTGCTTCAACAACTGCTTTTGCAGCACCGGCTGTACCACCTGGACCTGCCCATAACGCACCTAGCCAAAACGTGACTCATAAAAACGTGCATCATAAAAAAGTGACGCATAAAAACGAGTTACGCCATAAACCTGTCAAAAAAATTGTCAAAAAACCTGTTAGAAAACAGGTGAAAAAACATTATGTCAAAAAACAGGTCAAAGTAAACCGTGGTTATCATTATGCAAAAGGTCAGCCAAGATAATTTATCCTCGTCTTATCAAGACTTTAATGCATAGTAAAAGCCGAAACCTGACTGGGTTTTGGCTTTTTTATTGCTCAAGATTTATTGTTCCAGACGCGTTGGCAAGGTATACTGAGTTAAAAGGGATTTGACCGTTAAAGCAATGATTTTTCGATTATTAGTTGGCTCGATTTTTGCCATTTTAGTTCTAGCCATTTTATTTCTAGCCCTGTGGGCAGTGCCCGCACAGGCGCAAGTATGTACCCCAACCTTGACGCCCGAGCAGGCTTTTTTGGCCGTGACAAATTTGACGGGTACTAATGGTAATACCACAAAACCTTCTGCAAATGTCCTTGCCAGTTCATCCAAAGTGATTAATATCAATACAGCCAGTGAAGCACAGCTTACACAGCTTGATGGTATCGGCGCCAAAAAAGCCCAGCAAATTATTTTATACCGGCAAATGATGGCACCGTTTGCCACGGCAGATGACCTAGCCAACGTCAAAGGTATAGGCAAAGCGACTGTCGATAAAAATCGCCACCGCATCACCACCCAATAGTGATAGCTCAATAAAGCATTGGCAATCATCGCAAGCCTATTCTCATGTTTTATACATTCTGTACTAGCCACCAAATCGTCTCATCCTGTAGCGCTAACGTCCTACAGATAATCAATTAGTAGACAATATTTTTTGCTCACTGGATTTTTTGTAACCGTGAATTAATATCCCTAGTTAGCCAGAAATTTGGTACACTAACCGCTAATAAATTTCTGCCGTTTTCATGGATTTTGGTTACTATACATGGCAAAAAAAACTCGCAAATCACCTAGCACGGCAACCGCTGCTGGCAATACCCAAACTGATTATGTTTTAGATAGACAGTCAGCTCGCCGGGATGCCAAAAAACTGGGCTTAAACAAAGCTGATTTACCCAACTCCATCAAAGAAGTGATTAGCACACTGACGCAAGCGGGTTTTGAAGCCTACATCGTCGGTGGTGGGGTGCGTGATGCCTTATTAGGCTTAAAGCCCAAAGACTTTGATGCTGTGACCAACGCCACCCCCAACCAAATCAAAGAAGTATTTGGCAAACGCTGCCGCATCATCGGACGCCGTTTTCAGCTGTGTCATGTGTATTCTGGTCGCGATATGATTGAAGTTGCGACCTTTCGCGCGCCGCCTAAGGACAACAATCATCTCACCGAAGACGGCATGATTATGCGTGACAATGTGTGGGGTGATATCTATCAAGATGTGGTGCGCCGCGATTTTAGTATCAATGCCCTATACTATCAGCCATTTGACGATATCGTTTATGATTTTTGTGGGGGTCTCAACGATATTGAAAACCGCACCATTCGTCTGCTCGGTGACACCCAAAAACGGGTGGAAGAAGACCCTGTACGTCTGCTACGAGCGCTGCGTTTTAAAGCAAAATTGCAGTTTGATTTTGATAACGCCTTAAACCAACAATTCAACGCACAAAACTGGGCATTATTGGCGCAAGTATCCCCTCACCGCTTGTATGATGAAACGCAAAAAATGTTCACAGGCGGCTACTTGGTGCCGATGTTACCGCTGCTATTTGATTATGGTGCGTTTTCCCAGTTGTTGTTTTATCCACCGACAAGCGTGACACCGCTACTCAACCAAGTCACCATAAATACCGATAGGCGCATAGGTAGCGGTAAAAGCATTAACCCTGCGTTCTTTTATGCGACTATTTTGTGGGAAAACTATCTGTATTTATTGGATAAGTTTAAAAAAAACACACCGTTTAGCGACGCGCAAAACCAAGCCGCCAATAAAGTTTTGGACAAGCAGCGCCAGCACACAGCCATGCCCAAGTTTGCCGAGCAGTTTATTAAAGATATTTGGCTCATGCAGCCAAGACTTGCCCAACCGCGCAAAAAAAATCTGCAAAAGCTGTTTGAAAATCCGCGTTTTCGGGCTGCCTATGACTTTTTGATGATGCGTGAGCAAGTGGAAGCCAAAAACCAAGCGCTTGCCAAACAACATGGCGCAGCGATTACGTTGGATGATGAAAGCACCAACGGCATGGGGCATTGGTGGGCATGGTTTCAAACCCTAGGCGCTAAACAACAGCAACAAGCGATTGATGAGTTTGACCTTGAATCGGTACGTTTGCGCTTTGCAAATATTGTCAATCAGACCAGCTTTGAGGACGACAGTGTTGCTTACGAAACTAGCGATGCAGTGCATGATAATGAAGCAGACATGGGTAGCGATTTGAGTCATGGAAAGCGCCGCCGCGAACGACGTCATTTGCCGTTTGCAGCAAGCAACCAAATCGAGCATGAACTGGTACAAGATACCGCACTATCTACCAAAGAGCACAAACCAACACAGCAGCAGCAACTTGAAAAAGCCCAGCTGCAGCAATTATCGCTTGCCACTCACACCAACTCAGCACCCGCTAAGTCACTTATCGTAGCGCCAATCACAGCGCAAAAAGACGATGACCACCCTTATCAGCCGACAGTTTCTACTTCAGTATCAGCTTATGCTGAGACAAGCGCACGCCCAAATAGTTCACACCCAAATAATTCTAACCCAAGTAATTCACACTTAAGTCGCTCACGCAAACGCGACAAAGCCTATTTATCGGCAGCGAGTGTACCTGCCAAACGTGCGCGACGTACCCCCAGCTCAAACTGGTCGATTTTGGAGCAACGCCAGCAAGCAGATATCGTAACATCTGCTAGTGATTTGCGTGGCGAACCTGTCAGCCTTAGTAGTGAAAATAACAGCGTTACCGACACTCATACAGTGACTAAGACCGTCAATGATTCGCCACAAAATGAATCAGCGGTTGAAAATATCACGGCAAATGTCATGGTACAGCCAAAGCCAAAGCGTGCGCCACGGACGCGTAAAAAAGCGGTTGCTGATAGCAAAGTCTCAGCAGAAGCAGTGACTAAGGACGAGGCACCGGCAAAACGCACTCGCAAACGCGCGGTCAAAATCGACGGTCATCAGCCATGATTACGTGCTATATCGGTCTAGGTGGCAATATCGCAAACGCACTTGGTACGCCAAGGCAGCATATTGCCAATGCCATTGCGGCGTTTTACGCATCGCCGCACTTTGCCAATGTTACCGCATCATCACTGTATCAATCCAAAGCCTTTGGGGTCACCGACCAGCCCGATTTTTCTAATGCAGTGGTAAAAGTTGATACCGATTTGGCACCGTTAGCCCTGTTGGATTTTTGCCAAAGTTTGGAGAGCGCTGCCAAGCGCACGCGCTTGCGCCACTGGGGTGAGCGTAGTTTGGATGTCGATGTACTGTTGTATGGCGATGACACAATCAACAATGCGCGTTTAGTAGTGCCACATGAGGGCTTATTTGCGCGTAATTTTGTGCTGATTCCGATGCTAGAGCTTGACCCGACCCTTATGGTAAATGGGCAAAAATTGGCAGATTTACCCACCAGTCAACAGTGGCAGGGCTTGGAAAAATTAACCGGCGTTTAACCCATATTAGTTAACATGGATTTTTATAAAAATTAACAAATTATTGGTGCTATGGATTTGAAATCGCAAAAAATTAAACCATTGATAAAGTAACGTTTTTTGTTTTCCCTATTTCTTGTTTTTGCCTGTTTCTTTTGCCCTTGCTTCTTTTAGCTTTACTTCTTTTACCCTTGATTCTTTTAACCTTGCTTTTTAAAGGAAACCGCATGAGCTACGTTAGCAACCTAGAATCTAACCCTAATTCAACCACTGAGTCAACATCTGCCGCAGCGACGACCAAACCTAAATTACCTGTGACTTTGTCCACCTTAAACAAACTCAAAGCCAATGGCGAGACGTTCTCGTGCTTGACATGTTATGACGCCAGTTTTGCAGCAGCCATGCAAGTTGCAGGGATTGATACGATTTTGATTGGCGACAGCCTTGGCATGGTGGTGCAAGGACAAACCTCAACCTTGCCGGTGACAATCGCAGACATGGTGTATCATACCCAAAACGTGGCTCGTGCCAACAGTCATGCACTGATTTTATGTGATTTACCTTTTATGAGCGTTGCCACGCTTGAGCGCGCACTCGATGCCAGCCAAGCGGTGATGCAAGCAGGCGCGCATGTGGTCAAAATCGAAGGCGGTGCCGAGCTTGCCAAAATTGTGTCAGTGCTTGCCAACAACGGCGTGCCGACCTGTGTGCATTTAGGTTTGACGCCGCAATCAGTGAATGTGTTTGGTGGCTACAAAGTACAAGGCAAAACCGATACCCAAGCGGAAAAACTCATGGCTGACTGTCAAGCCGTGGTAGAAGCGGGCGCCGCGATTTTACTACTCGAGTGTGTCCCTGCTGAGCTTGCCAAAAAAGTGCGTGACACTTTCCCCGTGCCAGTGATTGGCATCGGTGCGGGCGTGGAATGTGATGGTCAAGTGCTAGTCATGCACGATATGCTTGGGGTATATACCCGTAAACCTGCCAAATTTGTCAAAGACTTTTTGACCGACGAGCATAACGAAACCAAAGATATCACCGGGGCGTTTAAAGCCTATCATCAGGCGGTCAAAGACCGTACGTTCCCAACGCCAGCGCATAGTTTTTAGTAATCATAAAGGCAAAAAAATGCAAGTATTTCATACCATCAACGCATTACGTGACACCTTAAAACCTATACGCCATCAAGCGGCTGCGCCAAAGATAGCGCTGGTTCCCACGATGGGTAATTTGCACAGCGGTCACGTGACCCTCGTCAAAAAAGCCAAAGAACTTGCCGATATCGTGGTGGTCAGTGTGTTTGTTAACCCAACCCAATTTGGCGTGGGTGAAGACTTTGATACCTACCCACGTACGCTAGAGGCCGATTTGGCAAAACTTACCGAAGCGGGGGCAAATTTTGTATTTGCCCCAAGCGTGGAAGAAATGTACCCAACCTACCCTAACAACGTGCAAGTGCTGTCAGGTGATATCAGCAAAATCTTGTGTGCCAACACTCGCCCCACCCACTTTGATGGTGTCGGCTTAGTGGTGAGCAAACTGTTTAATATCGTCCAACCTGACATCGCTGTTTTTGGCAAAAAAGACTATCAACAACTTGCGATTATCCGCCAGTTGGTCGCTGAGCTCAATTTCCCGATTGAGATTGTCGGAGTAGATATCGTGCGGGCTTATGACGGGTTGGCATTATCGTCTCGCAATCAATACCTAAGCGAAGCAGAACGTCAACTTGCCCCCACCTTACAAAAAAGCTTGCAACAGCTTGCCAATGAGTTAACAACTGCCAATTTTGCCGATTTTGCCGAGATTATTGCCAGCGCAATCGATAAGTTAAATCGCGTGACGGTAGCTGATTCAGGCTTTAAAGTGGATTATTTGGCAGTTAAAAATCGCTTATTACAGCCGCCGAAGCCCACTGATAAAGACTTGGTAATTTTGACCGCCGCTTTTTTGGGCAAGAAAACACGGCTTTTAGATAACCTAGAGTTTAGTCGGGAGTTAAATCAGGAATTTAGTCCGGAATTGAATCAGCAATTGGGTCAGCAATCGGCTAGCGATTTTAATCAACAACCTATCACCGCATCTGTAAAGGATTAACTATGTCAACGCTGCAAGTTATCATTGTTTCAGGACGTTCAGGCTCGGGTAAGACATCGGTTCTCAATATTATGGAAGACTTTGGCTATTATCCAATTGATAATTTGCCACTCTCGCTAGTCCCTAGCGCCATTGATAAACTTGTACATGACAGCCAAATTTACAAAATCGCTATTGGTATCGATGTACGCTCGCCACAAGCGGACTTATCGCGGTTTGCTGAAGTCTATCATAAGCTGATAGAGACTTATAGCAAACCGGCGATTAAAATACTGTATGTGACTGCCCAAGAAAGCGTCCTGGTGGCACGGTTTGACGCCACGCGCCGTCTGCATCCGTTAATGGCGGTATCGGGTAATCTACCCAATGCCATCAAAAAAGAAATCGATATTCTAGAGCCGATTGCTATCCGCGCTGATATCAAAATTGACACAAGCCTACTTAATATCCACCAACTCAAAGAAGTCATCCGCGATCATTTGGGCGTGGATAATGCGGTAACCGTCAATATTTTATCCTTTGGGTTCAAATACGGGGCACCGATTGATGCTGATTTTATTTTTGATGTGCGCACCCTACCAAACCCCCATTGGAAGATTGAACTGCGTAACCAAACAGGGCTAGATGATGATGTCAAAGCATTTTTTGATGACTACAGCGAAGTAGATGACATGGCGAATGATATTATCGCTTTTTTTAAAAAATGGTTACCGCCTTTTTTGCACAACAATCGCCATACCGTGACCATCGCTATCGGCTGTACTGGGGGCAAACACCGCTCTGTGTATATCGCAGAAAAGTTGGGCGAATCACTGACCCAGTCGCTACCCAAAGAGATGGTGGTACGTATCAAGCACCGTGAAAAAAACCGCTGGTAGCACGTTCTGAATCAACTTTGTACTTATGATTGATAACTTTGAGATTGATAAATGATTAATTTTGCTGAAATGGATATGGCGGTTAGCCGTACCGAACTAAAAAAAGCCCATGAACGCCTACAGCGACTGGCTGAGCCGCTTGCCAATTTGTCAAAAAAACAAATGAAGGCACTGCCTGCCAGTGAGTTTTTTTTGGATGACTTGCTGCAGCTTGCCGATATCACCAGCCATGAAGCACGTAAACGCCACATCAAGCGTCTGGGCAAATTGCTGGCTGAAGAAGAACCGCATGCGATTGTCGAATTTTTATTTCGCCATACCTTTAGCCCTGAGCAACAAGCCAAAATTGAAAGTTGGCAAACCCGCCTAAATTTGCAAGATGACAATACTTTAAAACAATTTACCAAAACTTTTTTTGACAGTGAATTCAACACCATCAAGCAGCTACTGATTTGGATTGCCTACGCCGAATACACCCAAGATGATGAATTGATGAATGAGAGTGTGGCTGATTTACACACTTATATCCGCCAAGTGGCGATTTTTTCCAAAGGTAAATAGTCGGACTGATGGCCAGTTTTCTGACCCCTTATCCCTATTTAGCGAGGCCATTGGCGCCGCTTTTTTGGTGAGTTGGGGTTGGCGCGCTAGCCTATGAGTCGATTTTTTACTACCAAAACTATTTTCATCATAAATTAACGTAAAATTGCTTTTATTTTATAGAGTGAGCCGCTAAGGTATGCCATCAGCCTTAGCCATCCTGCCCGCAATGAGTCATTTTCACCAGTTACGTCAACACACCCAGTCCAATCCCAACTATCCCAACCAAATTCGCCAGTGGCGCGTGATTGTCATGGCGATTTCGGCATTTATTTTTAATACCACCGAATTTGTGCCAATTGCGCTACTCTCTGACATTGGTCATAGCTTTGCCATGCCGGTAGAAACGGTGGGGCATATGATCACCATTTATGCTTGGATTGTGGCTATTTTGTCGCTCCCTGCCATGCTTGTCACTGCCGGTATCGAACGGCGCAAGCTATTGATAGCATTATTTGTTATTTTTATCGGGGGGCATGCGGTATCGGTGATGGCGCAAAGTTTTGCCATGCTGTTGGTTGGGCGGGCATTGATTGCGCTAGCACATGCGGTGTTTTGGTCAATTACCGCAAGCCTTGTGGTGCGTGTGGCGCCCAAAGATCGTCAAACCAAGGCCTTGGGGCTATTGTCGATGGGTAGCGCGCTGGCGACGGTGCTTGGGTTGCCGTTAGGTCGGATGATTGGGCAGTGGCTTGGGTGGCGGATGACGTTTGGCACGATTGGTGTGGCCGCGCTCTTGGCAATGATTATGGTGTGGTGGATTTTGCCAAAACTGCCGAGCAAAGATGTCGGCTCAGCGGCAAGTTTGCCCAGTATTTTTAATAATATCCCCTTGCTCACTGTCTATACACTCACTGTGCTATGTGTGACGGCACACTTTACGGCATATAGTTATATTGAGCCTTATATGCTGACGATTAGTCAGTTTAGTCAGCAATTTGCCACGGTGATTTTGCTGAGTTTTGGGGTAGCAGGGTTGCTAGCGAGCTGGCTATTTGGGCACTTTTATGACCGTTTTCCACGGGCGTTTTTGATTAGCGCGATGGCAACGCTGCTGTTTTCGTTATTGGCATCGGTCTGGCTGCCCCATGTGCCAACCTTATGGCTTGTCCTAGCGATGCTATGGGGCTTGGCAATTACGGCGATTAGCCTGGCTTTTCAGCTGCGAGTATTGCAGCTTGCGCCGAATGCCACTGATGTAGCAATGTCAATTTTTTCAGGAATTTATAACATCGGTATCGGCGGCGGCGCGTTCGTCGGTGGATGGGTGATTGCCAGCCTAGGACTGGCTATGGTGGGTTATGTAGGGGCAGGTATCGCGCTCATTGCCATGGTTTGCCTAATGGTGTATTTGGCGCGCACCCAAAAATAATCAGACCCCGCAGCTTACTTGTAATTGGGCTTAGACTTACGATTGGGCTTGCTTGCCGCCGACTTTTTTCACTGACAAGTTAACTGACATTCAGCGTTTCTACCAATGCCTGTTTGAGTTTTTCGAGGCGCTCATCCGATAGCGGCTTGTCTTCATGGTCAGTGATAAAGAACATATCTTCGGCGCGCTCACCCAATGTGGTAATCCGGGCAAAATGCACTTCAATATCATGCGCCAAAAACACCTGCCCCACACGCGCAAGCAAGGCTGGCTGGTCAAGGGTTTCTAAAATCATCATATGCTGATTGGATTGCGGGTTAAAGCTAAAAGACACTTTGGTAGGCACATGAAAATGCTTAAGCTGTCTAGGCATGCGTCGCTGCGCCACCTCAGGCAGCGTCGGACTAATAAAGGCTTGTTTTAAACGCTCAACGAGCTCAGTTTGGCGCTCGGTATCGGTGAGTAGCGTGCCATGTCGGTCAAGCAGTACGTAAGAATCTAGGGCAAAATCTCGCGAGGCGGTGATGACGCGCGCATCAAGTACGTCCAAATCCATTTGGTCAAACACGGTCATGGTCACCGCAAATAAATTGGATTGGTCATGGGTGTAGATAAACACTTGCACGGCATCGAGTGCCAACTCGCGATGTTCACGCAAAATAATCAGCGGCTCAGGTTGCTCGCTCTCTGTGCGTTGTTTTTGTACTTCATCATGCGCCATGATGGCTTTGGAATGCCAAACAATATCGCTTGGGACTTCACGCAAAAAATACTCCTCCCCTAGCCCATCCCACAGGCTTTCAATGTCAGCCAAGCCATTATCACCTGCTAGCAAATCACGGGCGCTTTGCTTGTTACTGGCAATCATGTCTTGGCGGTTCATCGGCGCATCGATATCAGCTCGCAGAATACGGCGGGTTTGGGTATATAGTTGACGCATCAAGGTTGCGCGCCAACTGTTCCAAAGCTGTGGGTTGGTCGCATTCATATCGGCAACGGTAAGCACATACAAATAATTCAAATAAGTCACATTCCCGACTTTATCGGCAAATTCTGCGACAACTTCGGGGTCAGAGATGTCTTTTTTCTGCGCGGTCATCGACATCAATAAATGCTGAGACACCAACCAGCCGACAAGCTCGGCATCGGCTTGGCTTAAACCATGTGACAAGCAAAACTTGATGGCATCTTGCTCGCCAAGTTCACTGTGGTCACCGCCCCGACCTTTGGCAATATCATGGAAAATCGCTGCCAACACCAGCATCTCTTTACGGTCAATACGGCGGTAGATACCACTGACAAGCGGATAAGTATCAACATAATTGTCATCGGTAAAGCGGTGCAACATACGTATCAACATCAAAATATGGGCATCTACCGTATAACGGTGGAATAAGTCATATTGCATCAACCCAGTAATTTGCCCAAAAGCAGGTAGATAACTACCTAGCACGCCATAACGCTTCATGACTCGTAGTCGCCAAAATAGCAGATTTTGCTCTTTAATATTGTCCATAAACATGGCTTTATTGACGGGATCATTGCGAAAATGCTCATCAATGCCGCGAGCGGCGATTTTCAAAATCCGTAGCGTGCGGGTACGAATATGGCGAATATTTTGCTGACCCATCAACAAAAACATTTCTAAAATCGCGGTCGGATGTTGGGCAAACACCCGCGTATGCGTCACTGCGATGCGATCACCCACCAGTTTGAAACGCTCATTAATCACCTTATGCATCGGGCGCTGTTCATCGGGTAAGCGCGCCTCAATCAACGTTTCATAATAATGCTGGGTGAGCATTTCAGACAATGTTGAATTTGACATGGCATAACGGTAATAATCGCGCATAAACTGCTCAACTGCGGCATTGGGATGCGAATTGTCACGGTAACCGATGCGCTCAGCAATCAGGCGCTGATAGTCAAATAAAACACGGTTTTCATTGCGTTTGGCAATTTTGTGCAGATGATGGCGAATCAACCACAAAAAATCTTCCGCTTCTTGCAGCTCATCAAATTCTTTTTCGGTAATAAATTCTTGCTGCACCAGTCCAAACAAGTTTGTCACGCGAAAATAGCGCTTACTAATCCAGCTGACAGTATGAATATCTCGCAAGCCCCCTGGCGCGTTTTTCAGGTCAGGCTCTAGGTTATATTCCGTCGAATTATGTTTAAGATAGCGCGCTTTGGCTTCTGCCATTTTGGCCTCATAAAACTTGGTTTGTGACCAGTTTTTATTGAGTAGCTGCATCGGCAACCCAGCTTGGGCAACATTGCCTGCCAAAATTCGTGCTTCTAACAAACTTGTTGCGACCGTGATATCATCGTGACAAGCCTCATCGCACTCTTCAACAGAGCGCACCACCAAAGCCGGATCAATCCCAATATCCCAGAGCTTGGCTACGAACGGCGAAATTTTTTGATTCAATGCCTCATCAATCGGGTTTGGACTTAACAGCAATAAATCCACATCCGAAAATGGGTGCAACTCCCCACGCCCATACCCCCCTGTGGCAAACAGCGTCAAATCGGTTTGATCGAGTTCATACAACTCAAATAAGGCTTCCATCATGCTATCAATTGCACAGCAGCGCCCCATGACGACTTGGCGAATCGGTGTGCCAGATGCCAGCGCCTTATCCAAGTCCGCTTCCACTGCGGCTAACCAAGCAGGTATGCCAAGATTGGCTTCGCCTTGCAAGCTAAGCGCAGGCAGTGGGGTAAAATACGGTAGTATCGGTGGGCAAGTAAACATAGCAAATCCTAATCAACGCCATTGTTATCAGAGTTAGCAGAGCAATTTTCAGTATTACAAATTTGATGCAAAAAAGCTAGCTGCCGCTTGTAGCGAAAACTTGGGCTTAGGCTTAAAAGCTCAGCGATAGGAAAATTATTGCTTGTTAATTATTGATTGTCAAAAGACGGTGACGCTGGCTCGTCATCTATCAGGGTGTTGTTATGAGTGATATAGGGGCATTTGTCTTTGCGAAAGGCATGGGTCAGCTGTTGTGCCACAAAATTGACAGTTTCTACGGGCTGTTCGCTAGCCGTTTCTCGCAATAGTTTAGAGGGTGCATGGGTTAACGTTTGGGTGAGTTTACGGGTCAGTTCGGTCAACACGGCTTCGGCTGCATGACCATCGGCAAGCTGCTGTAAGGATTGGCTTAAAATCATATCCGCATGGTGTTTGGCTTGCTCACGGTACTGCTGAATATCCTGACCCACTTGGCGTACCAAGTATTTACGCTCAATCGCCACCACGATTTGGCTCACCAATAATTCTGCTTCTACGGCCGCTTGGCGACGCTGTTCAAGGTTGCCTGCAATCACATGTTGTAAGTCATCAATTGAGTATAAGTACACGTCATCTAGCTCACTGACGGTAGGGTCAATATCGCGAGGGACGGCCAAATCAATCATTAACATGGGCTGATGACGGCGCTGTTTTAACGCCTGTTTCACCATAGTTTTATCAATCAAGGTATATAGGCTACCGCTACAGCTGGTTACAATATCCGCTTGCGGCAACACGTTGGGTAATTGATCAAGCGGGATAATCTCAATCTGCGGCACAATCGTTTCAAGCTCAGAGGCAAGCAGCGCGGCACGCTCAGGACTACGATTACAGATGATGACTTTGCCGACACCTAAACCTGCGATATTGGTCGCAACCAACCGATTCATCTCACCTGCCGCGACCACCAGCAAAGTATTGTTGCTAGGTTTTTGAAAAATTTGGGTCACCAATTTGGCGGCAGCAAAGCCTAACGACACCGCTTGTGAGCCTACCCGCGTTTCGTTACGCACTTGTTTGGCGGCAGCAAATACCTGCTGAATCACCCAGCTAAGCTTACTCGAGATGGCTTCTTTGGCACGGGATTGGCGCACCGCCTGTTTGATTTGTCCCAAAATCTGCGGCTCGCCCAAAATCATCGAGTCTAGCCCAGACGCTACCCGCACCCAATGTAGCAGTGCATGGTTATTTTGATATTGATACAGGTGGGGCGCGATTTTTTGCATGGGCGTGTTTTTAAAAGCCGCCAGCCATTCAATCACTTGTGACATCGTGCTAGTAAGGGTCTGTCCTTCGGGGGCTAGGGCATAGATTTCAGTGCGGTTGCAGGTCGATAAAATCACCGCGCCTTGGGTGATCGCTTTGAGCGAATCTAAGGCAATCGGCAAATCTTCAGCAGCAAATGCCAATTGCTCACGCATGGCAACTGGCGCTGTTTTATGATTTAACCCAATAACCAGAAGCTGCATATAACGTAATGACCTTAAAAATGACCGCGTTTATCAAAGCTGATTTTTGTGAACCTAACTGGTGCTAGATAAGCGACATCCAGCCCATATCAGCCTATCGACGTTTGTCATGCTTGATAACACAGGGGGAAAAGTGGCAATATAAAGAAACCTAAAGCAACTTAATAATAACCACTTAATAAAAGTAAAGTAGAAAAGTGGATTATTATACCATTGCTAATAACAAATGAAAAACATCCTGCTTTTTTGCTTGGGGGAAATTCTTTAGCCACGCTTTGAAGCATTCTTAAAACCTGTTAATGCCTAGCATTTTGAACCATCGTCCAAGTTATCATAGTATTTTTTTACTTAACTCTGCCACATCTGCTCGTCTGGTTGCTATTTACCCATACGATTTAACCATAATTCTACATAGTTGAGCCCGTCGTAGCCGTATAATTTAATTTTATCATGAACATTTTGTTACATCTTACTTGTCATTAATGTAATACTGACTGTAATTTTTAGGTACGTTACTGTCCAAGCGGGCTAAATGCGAAAGTTGTTTCCAGCGGTTATTTCATCGGCTTGTTGTGCTGTGCGTGGTTGTCCCCTCAATCCACGCTTTTTTGCGTCGAAATATGTCAAGCCTTATTGTTTATCGATTTATTTACCGATACAGTTATCAACACCGCAGCAACTTTTTGTCAAACTAAAGCCTAATCTGAAATCTAACCTAAAACCGCTTGATGTATTTAAACCTTTTACCGTTTTAGGCAAAAATGTAGTCGCGACTACGCTCACGTTGGCAAGTTTATTGTTTAGCCCAGCGGTTTTTAGTGCGGGGTCAAATTTTGCATCCGCTAGTGAGTCTGTGAATCAGTCTCTTAATCAGTCTCTTAGCCAGCCAAGCCTGTATGCGATTTTGATGGCAGAGTTTGCCGCAGATCGCGGTCGTATGGATCAGGCGTTAGCGACCTATAAGCAGCAGTCTTTTTTGGCGGATGCTGCCCCCGTATTTGAACGCGCACTGGGTTTATCTTTACAAAATGAACCGCCACAGTTGTCGCTCGCTTTTGCCAATGCGTGGCAGCAGCAAAACCCTGACCATGTGCCGGCGATTTTTTATGTGACCCATTTGGCACTCAAAGCGCACGAGTATGAATTAGCCGGTGAAAAGCTCAATCAAATTTTGCAGTACGATCCTGACGCTGATTTAAGTCAGATTTTGATTGGGATTTATCCCACCGAAACCCGAGACCAAGCTGAACTGCTTGCTACGCTCAATCGATTAGATATCAAAAACAACCCTTCACTACTGGTGATGAAAGCAGGTCTGCTGCTACAGTTTCAACAGCCCAAAGCCGCGTTAGTGGCGATTAATCGGGCGCTTAAAACCAACCCAAAAAGCCCGGCTTTTTTGACGTTAAAAGCCGATATCCTGCAAGCCTTATCGCCCAGTAATCAAGTGATTGCGTTTATTGCGCAGGCGCGTAAAACCGTGCCTGACAATAAAGCGCTATTTGTCTATCAAATTCGCTATATGCTAAAGCAAGGAAAAAGCGCGCAGGTATGGCAACAGCTCAATGCCCGTGCTAATCAGCAGTTTTTGGCAGATGAAGAAATCAAACTGCTGGCTGCTTTGGTGGGTATTGATTTAAAAAAATATGCCGCAGCAGATCGCTTGCTCAAAGCATTGATTGCCAGCCCCAACTTTAAGGACCAAGCCAATTATTATTTGGCTGTCAGTGCCGAACGCCAGAACCTACTTAATGATGCGATTGGCTACTATGGCAAAGTGATGCAACCTGACTTGGTGCTCAAAGCCAGACAGCAACAGATTGATTTATTAATCTCGCAAAGTCGTTTTGAGGAAGCGATTGCCAGTAGCGTCAAATTACGGGAACAATTTGACAGTTTTGCACCGCAAAGCTACATCATGCAAGCCAATATTTTGCAAAAAAACAACCAAACCGCGCAAGCGTTAGCCTTGCTTAATAGCGCACAAACCAATTTACCCAATAATACCGATATCTTATTTGCCAAGGTATTGTTACTGCCCGATGATGATTACGCCAGTAAACTGCGACTGTTAAAAGAGTTGATTCGCCTTGCACCGGCAAACGTGGATTATCAACTCGAATATGCGCAAACCTTGGTCAATTTAAAACAAAATAATGAAGAAGTGACCGCCCTACTGACGGCATTAATCAATGATAAAGAAGTCGGTTTAAAGGCGCGCCAAATATTGTCGCAACAAGCGCTGCATCAGTCTGATAACAGCGCCGTCATTAGTCTGTTATCAGATAATTTTGATATCGTACCCGATGTGATTAGCGGCTTGCTGCTGCAACAAGCCTACTTAAATTTGGGCAACCAAAAAGAAGCGGAGCGCATCAACCAAGTTTTGGTCAATGAACTCGGTTATCAACCCGAAAATCTGCAATAGCTTTGCCTAAAATCGTCTCTAAGCATGACCCTAAGCATGACGACTAGCGAGCAATGACGGTTGTAAGGCAGATAGATGACAGGTAAATGGCAGATAAACAACAGATAAATAATAACCGCTTTTTCACCAATTTGAGCAGTTAAGCAAAACAGGCTTAACAATGGCTATTTATAGTCTACTCATCAGTTTTTAAACCATCATACTTGAGCACAACCAGTTAACATTTGATGAAAACTTGATTAACAAATTTGATTAACATTTGAGGATATTATGCATTTATTACCAGCGATCACCAGCCAAGTCACCGGATTAAGTATTGCCGGTTTGGGCATCAGTAGTATACTGCTAACAGGCTGTCAGTCAGTACAGGCAACAACTAAGCCCATCACAGCCAAGCCTGCCGCCACAGTGATAACAACCACTGGAATCAATACCCAAACAGCCACAGCGCCATCGACTACCACTACTGAGCAAGCGGCTCCAAGTACGCTATCGAGCGCGCAATTTACCATCAATGGTAAAATTGGCATGACCACGCCGCAGCAGGCAGGTAGTGCGTTTTATATTTGGACACAGCAAGGTCAAAACTTTGCCATTGAGATTGCCGGTGCGATGAATGCGGGTCAAACCAAAATCAGCTACAATGGTCAAGCTGCCACGTTAACCAACGAAAAAGGCACCATCAATGCCGCTACCCCTGAAGAATTGCTATTACGTGCAACCGGTTGGCAAGCGCCCATCTCACAGCTGCCTTACTGGATTCAAGGTCAGCCAGCACCCAGTGATGCCAATGGTAAAAAAGACAGCGCTAATCGTCTAATCAGTGCCCAAAATGGCGATTGGACAGCCACCTTTAGCTATAGCAACAGTAACGATAAACTGCCTTCTCGCTTAACTGCCAGTCATCCCAATGGCTATAAAGTGGTGATGACCATCAATCGGTTAAGCTAGTCATGAAACCAAAAAAAAGCGTGGGGTGTTCCTCAACGCTTTTTTATACCATCAACTGTTAGCATTATGAATTTTTTGCGGACACACCTTTGGCGTAAAACCGACACCAAGCCCATGCCACTGCCGCGCAAATCCCCCATGCCAAGCTCATAGATACCAGCGTATGACTGAAAAAATGGTCACCTATTAACATTTTATACCCACCCATCAGCCAAGCTATCACCGTCACCATCGCTGCGATTTGCCAGCGCTTGTGCCAAAGACTTGGGATAAACGCCCAAGCATACAGAGCAAACCCAGCACTGGCGTGCGCTGCAGGGAAGCATTTTGAGCGGGTGCCGGCTTGGATGTTTTCTAGTATCGTTAGATAGGGATACTCACCGCCAAAAATTTGCAAGTGATTGGGACACACCACATGCGTTACGCCTTTAAGCGATGCGATAATCAAAGGTACCAACACCATCACGATGAATAGATAGCCCATTTCGGTCAGTGATAGTCGCTTAAAAGGCTTAAACCATGTCTGTTGCTTGGCAAGCCAATGACTCGATGCGCGGCGTTGTAATAAGTAGCGTTGTAGCCATGCGACGGCCATATAGACTTCAAACGCAATTAATAATCTTTTGGGAAGGGTATAAAAAATTAAGTTAGGGAGTAGTGATTGTTTGGCAAGCAGCCAGCCATCTGTCGGGGAATAAAAATACTGGCTGATGGCTACATCAATAGCACTGTGCTCCAGCGTTAGCGTAAAAATGATGGCCAGCACCAGTCCGAGCACGGCCTGCCTACTGGCAAAATTTTTTAATTTAGCGATTTGTATACTCATCTATTTTGAA
>OCVT010000163.1_pt1 | contig 23988 bp, 19 predicted proteins | sample 1539111 | NCBI WGS metagenome assembly OCVT01 (sample SAMEA3991482, study PRJEB22521) | metagenome | biome: anthropogenic terrestrial biome; feature: sewage plant; material: raw primary sludge | place: Sweden | collected 2012-09-26 | reverse complement strand
GAAAGTGGAGGAGTTGATGGAGAAGGTGGATAAGATGGAAAAAGCGATGGTATAAAAATAGGCGATGGCGGAAAGGAAAACACAAATGGAGAGGGTAAAATCTCTCTGTGGTGAAACACCATCAACCATTTAAACCCCAGGCGGCCCAGAAGCCCTACCTGGGGCTATTTATAAGGGAACCTCTCCAAGGTTCGGCGGAGATGTGGGAAAAGGTGAGATAGACGTGTGGCTGGAGAAACAGAAAACCTTACTTCTCACATCCATTCAAATACCGAGGGATATTCTTGTATGACGAACTTGAAACCGTTCCCCATATCAGTCTGCAAATCAGTTCGGGATGCAAAATCGTCAGACATCTTCATAAAACTTTTCATTCCTTTTTCCGCGTCCGATTCGGTTTCGGTATTCTTTTTGCGAAAGGCAAACAAGGCAATCCGTTGTTTATAGGAATTCAATTCTTGGTCGATAGATTGACAGTGTTTTAATTTTTCGATGGATTCGGCCATCTGTTGGTAAGCCTTCTCACGTTTGCCGATAACATCAGAGCCGTCTATTGTATGAGTGTCCAAATATTTGGAGTAACAGCAAGTCATATCCATCACAACTATCTGTTTGGAGGTGCACATCAGTCTGTCGCAGCAGCCTCTCCCAGCAATTTCGGGTTTGTTTCCGAATTGTCGGAAGAAGTTCTCCAACTGGATGATTTCCACCGATGTGTCAGAATGGTGCCATGATACCACCTTCTCCTTACATCCTTTGAATTTTTCCAGAACGCAGTCGTTACACGCCTTGCCGTCAGTTTCTCCGAAAGAGTCACTCTTAGTTTCCGCCTCCACCTTTACTTGCCGATTCAATCCATAGGAAGTGGCAAAATCCCTCTCCAGCAGTTCTTTCATGGTCTCTGTTCTCCCAGCGATTGATATTCGTTATAGATAAATTCCATTTCCTCACTCAAATCCATGGTGTTGACAACGGTCTCACCCGAGCGGGAGTCTTTGGCCACCAGATTCTGAATGTTGCCATGAACCACCCGATATACGGCAAGGTCCTCTCCATTCAATGCGGCTTTCGTGTTGCCCGCTATCCTGTGTCTGCGCAGCATCACATTCAGATAGCTGATGATGTAGGGGCTGTGGGTAGCCATCATCAGCGAGATATTATACTCGCGCTGCTTTTCGCCATAAACACTATTTATCAGATAGTCCATCAAAGCCCTTTGGCTAGACGGAAAAAGGCTCAGTTCGGGTTCCTCTATGATAAAATGCACATTCTTGTTGGAAAAGTCGCCCACATTCTTTACCGCCTTGAAGTCGCTGAGGCTGTCCGACTTTGAGACGTAAGTCAGTATGGCATTGTTGATGGTCGATACCAAATCGTAATATTTGGAGTAATATTCAACAATCACGTTCATCGGCACCAGATTCTGAGTGCCCGATGATGCCTCGTTGAGTTTGATGCTCACGGGCTCCGCTCCTTCCGTATGAGGCACTATCATATATCTAAGTCCCTGCGGGGTCTTTTTTGCAATGAAATGGACATTCAAGTCAAGCACATCCAGCTCTTTCACCTCTTTCACGGCAGTCTGGAAATCCATATACGTCTCGTTGGCATAGAACATGCTCCTTTTCACGGTCGCATTGCTGTCAATCAAATCGGGTATAAGATTACGTTTGTCCGAAATAAAGGAGACCTTCTCAAGACTCAGTTCCTCTTTGGGTATGAAACTTGAGGTGCCGGTCAGTTTCTTGCTTTTGGGGTCCCATATCAGTTTGCAGCTGCCGTTGTAATATTCGAGTATGGTATCTTTCTTGAAATAGCCAAGCATTCCGCTGTCACGCATCAAATTAAGGAACAGAAAGCGGAAAGGAGATTTTTTGACGCCGGAATATTTCAGAAAGGACCTGATGTTGACCATCTTGTAAATCCAGCGGAAGAGGGAAATCACCTTCATGATGGTGCTTTTCCCGCTGCCCGTCTCGCCAATGAACACGGAGATTCTTTTTATGTCGTCGATTTCAACCTCCTTGATTGGACCGAAGTTTTTTATTACAATTTTCTCCATGTTGCCAAAGGATTTGCCCTCATATTTATTAATTGCACAATACACCAAATTACTAGCTGCTAAATTATGCAATTTATCGGTTGTTTTCAAATATAAAACAAGATAAAAAGAGCCGTGTGGCACAATCGTTTTCCCAATGTCTTGTTTCCAATCGTATTTTGCCCGATGTATGAAGTGTTTGTCAAAAATTTCTTAATTTTACAATTACTTTTATACGACAGAGAAATATGGGATTTTTTTCAAGATTGGCATTCGGAGGTTTGGGTTTTGCTCTTGGTGGACCGCTGGGAGCGTTGGTAGGCTATGTATTGTCCAGCGTCTTTGACAACATATCGACCGATAACCGCGATACGGATGAGGCCCTGCGTCTGGCTGACCGTTCGGGAGCCGACACGGAGTCGGCCACACCGCTGTTCCGTTTCCAGATGTCGCTGCTGGCCCTTATGGCCGCAGTGATGAAGGCCGACGGCGTGGTGAAGGTCTCGGAGCTGGATGTGGTCAAGCAGTTCCTGCCCCGTGTGTTTCCCGACCATGACGACCGTGTACGCGCCTTGCAGATACTCAAGGGAATGCTCCAACAGGAAATTGATGTGGAGGGCATCGCCCGCCAGGTATCGATGCAGATGGATATTCACCAGCGTCTGGAACTGCTCTATCTGCTGCTGAGCATCGCCTTCGCCGATAATGAGCTGGACCCTACCGAGGATGATATGCTGCGCCACATAGCCCATAGTCTTGGCATCTCCATGCTGGACTATGAGTCGCAAAGGGCCACGTTCTTTTCCAATGGATATGGCCAGCAGTCGGGGGGCTATGGTCAGACGGACGATGGCCAGGAGTCCACTATCCGCAATAATGATTGGGCCTATACCGTTCTGGAAATTCAGCCTACCGCCACCAACGAGGAGGTGAAAAAAGCCTACCGCACCATGGCAATGAAATATCACCCCGACCGCGTCAATACGTTGGGTGAAGATATGGTAAAATTGGCCAATGAGAAGTTTGAGAAGGTGAACAAGGCCTATTCGGTCATCAAGCAGGAGCGGGGACTGTAAAGAAAAACAGTACCTACAATTAAAGCATACTGATACCGGATAGCTCCTTATATTGGTTTGAATATCAGTTCAAATTCTCCTTTGAGTGCATCGCATGGAGATGGATTATCTTCCAGATAAAGGTCAATAGCCTCTTTCATGTTGCTTTCTATTTCTCCAATGCTGTTGCCGACTGTCATTATGGGAGCTTCCTCGATGTAAGCGCTCAGGTTTTTGCCTGCGTGTTCCACTATTACTTTAACATTTTTCATTCTCTTTTTACTTTTTCGAACAGTTCTCTGATGCTCTTTTTTGCCACAGGATGAATCAGGTCGGGGGCGATTTCAGCCAGCGGGCGGAGCACAAAATCGCGTTGCAGCATCAGCGGATGGGGCACCTTCAGGTCGGGAGTGTCAATGATGCGGTCATCATACAGCAGCAAGTCAATATCGATGGGGCGGTCGTGAAATCCAGCCTCGCCAGTCCGTACGCGGCCCATTTCGCGTTCAATAGCATTCACCATTTTCAGACACAGCTCCGGCTCATGCTCCGTCTCCACCAGCACCACCGCATTCATGAACTTATGTTCCGACTCGAACCCCCAAGGCTCCGTCTCGTACAGACTCGACAGCACCTTCAACTTCCCCATCAGTCCGCCAATCAGCATCGTCGCATTCGTAATGTTGCGTTTGCGGTCACCCAGATTTGACCCCAGTCCCAAATATAAATCAGCCATATTGTTTTTTCTGTTTGTTAGTATTGCGCCCCGAAAGAATACAGAAACAACAAAGGGCAGCCCCACGAGCCGCCCTTATATCCGTTTCAGCCCGTGCAGGCATCAGTTGGTCTTGAAGTTATACTTTACCTCCTTCAGTTCCTCGTTGGCTTTCACAATCTTGTTTTTCAGTCCAGCCTTGTGCTCCGCCAGTTTCTTGGCAATGGTCTCATCATACAGCCCAATCATCTCGGCAGCGAGTATGGCAGCATTCTGTGCGCCATTCACGCCCACCGTTGCGACGGGGATGCCCGGAGGCATCTGAATGATAGAGAGCATGGCGTCCAGTCCGTCGAGCATACCCTTGATGGGCACCCCGATGACAGGGATTGTGGTGTTGGCAGCTATCACGCCAGGCAGAGCGGCCGCCATGCCCGCCCCTGCTATTATCACCTTCAGGCCGCGGCCTGCAGCCTCCTTGGCAAAAGTCTCCACCTCGCTTGGTGTGCGGTGAGCCGACAAAGCATTCATCTCAAACGGGATTTCCATCTCGTCAAAAAACTTGGCAGCTTTCTCCATGACCGGAAGGTCGGAAGTGCTGCCCATGATGATACTGACAATAGGTTTCATTTGTATCTGTTATGTTTATTGTTCATTCTGTCTGCAAAGATAGCAAGAATATTTATTTGGTGATGGCATTTTGCCGAATCCTTGCCGACGGCATTACAGTGCCTTTATCTCCTTGAAAAGTCTCCACCTTTTGTCCTCGCGGTAGAGGGACACACTTGCGGCAGGTACCAGCACCGTGATGTTGAACTTTTCCTTATAGTCGAAATCGTCGCTGAAGGCAGGCGGCAGTGCAGCCTTGCAGACAATCGTATCCAGTGCCGCATCGAGTGGCGAAGGCCCGTATATTGGCAACATACGCAGTGAACGGGGCAGCACCAGCCGTCGGGTCTTGGCAAACAGAATGGCAAAATCTTTTATCTTCAGGCATCCTTCTGCCACCGTTATCTCCTCCTCCCATTTGTGGCGGGGTGCAAAGGCGAGCAGCTTGCCCTGATGTCCATACAGTATGCCGTTGGCTGAACGGTATTCACCGCGGTGGCCCATGACGTGGATGTCAGTCAGTTGCGAACATTCGGCAATGTCGAACAGATTGTCAATGTCTTGCACAAATTCGGGCAGGGTGATGCTGGTCACCTTGTTGCAGAAGTCGAAGGCACCCGGCACAATCGTAGTCACAGAGTCGGGCACCCTCACCTCGCCTGTGGCATCCGTCGGGCAGCGGTACATTTTGGTGCCGTCGCAGCTGCACAGCAGTCCATTTATCATCTTGTAGTAGGGGTTTCCCTCGGCCACTTCGATGCGGGCAGCCGTCACCCCATACACGCCTGATTTCCACTCTTCGCTGGTTCTCCATTCTCCGCACTGGTCCAGCGCGGGCGGAATGGCCAGCAGATTCACCGGTCTGTCTTCGAAGGGGGCTGCGGCTATTGAGGTGGTGCGGGTGTCCAGATTGGTAAGGCTGTGCTGTCTTTTAAGCCAGTCTGTCAGCACCAGTCCGGAGCCGTCGGCCGTCCATTGGTAGGTCAGTCCCTCCTTTTTCATCTTTTTCCCCATTCTCACAGGGGGGACGGCTTTCTTGGCTTTTTTCCTTTCCGCGGAGAGACAGTGCCGCAGCCGCACCAGCTTCCCGTTCAGGTCATACAGTTTGCCGTTGATGCTTTGATAGCAGACACTCCCCTCAGCCACTTGCAATTTCAGTCTGTTGCAACTGTCGACAAAGGCGAAGGACTCAATAAGGCGGACCGAAGCGGGGATAATCAGCGAATCCAGTTTGAAGCATCTCTGAAAAGCCTTATTCCTAATGGATTCCAGACCCTCAGCCAGTTGTACGGATTCCAGATTCTGACATCCCCAAAATGTCTTTTGTTCAATTGTTTTAAGGCAGGACGGCAGGGTGACCTCCTTCAGCGACAGACAATCCTGAAAAGCCTCCTTGCCCACCTCGCTGACGGATGCCGGCAGCCGCATGGAGATGAGCTGCGTACATCCGCTGAAAGCGTCGGGGCCAATCTTAGTCACGGACTCAGGAATGTTGAGGGCGGTGAGTTGCCAGCAATGGTCAAAGGCATAGCCGCTGATTCCGTTTACATAGGCGGGTACATTGAACACTCCCGTCTTGTGGCAGGGACAGTGCAGCAGCTGGCCGTCCTTGCTGTATAGCACTCCCTCATCTATCTTGTATTTCTGGTGATTGGGGCTTACGGTTATGCCTTTCAGCTGTTCACAGTAACCAAAGGCGCCCTCCTCCATGCAGGTGCTGTCGGGCAGACTGACAGAGCGCAGGCCACTGTGGTAGAAGGCTGTCTGTCGGATTGTTTTCAGACTGTCGGGCAGGCTGATGCCAGTCAGGCAGCTGCAATAGCTGAAAGCGTTTTCACCGATTTCAGTCAGTCCCGATTTCAGCACCACCTCTTGCAACAGTTGGCATCCCCCAAACGCATATTCACCGATGCGAGTCACGCTCCCCGTTATTTCCACGCGTTCCAGCCAATGGCAAACAGCAAAAGCCATCTCTTCAATGTCGGTCAGCTGTCCGTTGATAATCACCTCGTCGAAGCATGCCTTGGCAAAGGCCTTTTTGCCAATGACGGTCACGGCATAGATTGTGCCGTTGTGCATAATGCTAGCGGGAATGACAAGCCGATAGGAAACGGGGGTGTAAGGCTTTGGAGCCTCCTCTATCCATCCCGTCACTTTCACCTCGTTGTCATGCCCTTTTATTGTTTGATAGCACAGCGTCTGTCCGCTTTCACATTGTTCTTGTATTTCCATCATTCTTTTTCCCAATTATCAGTGTTGCTTTTCCTCTGCATCCTTTCAAATGACTATACAGAATCCGCCTATAACTCACTTGAAAGCTATAGGCGGATTTTTTAGAAAATCAACGCCCGCCAAAAACGGGCGGAAGGTGCAGAAAGCGGGGGCCTTGCCTCATTCATCCCGCGTTGTAAATGTATATCAAATATCAATACAATCAACCCAAAAAATCAAAAAAATGTTGCAAGCCAAAAATGGACCCGTTTGTACTATTTTCTACTGGCAGACAATGATTGTAGCCCGTTTGCCCGCCACCACCACCAGATAAATGCCGGGTTTGACCGCTATCTCCCGTTTCTTTCCGCGGTAGATGGCCTGGCCATTGGCAGCATAGATGGCGGCATCGCTGCTGGTGCCGATAATGTGTATGAGGCGGTCTGAAGCGTAAATGGCTATTTCGTCGGCCTTGTATTCCTGAGCCATGGTTGCTGTCTTCCAGCGTGCAAAGAACGTGGTGTCTTGACTCAGCACAAAATCGGGACTGAAGGCCACAATGTCGCCAGCCAGATACCAACCCATGAAGGTGTAGTCCGTCTTGACAGGAGTAGGCAGTGTGAGCCGTCCGTTGCTGCCTGTCATTCGGGTGGTGTCGTCGCCATCGATGAGGGTAAGGTTGAACAGCCGGCTCCAGATGGGCTGTAGCGTGGTGTCGCTCACCATATCGATGGTGTAAGGGTTGGCTTCAGAGCCATCACTCCATTTGCAGAATACGAAGCCATTGCCGGCTTTTGCCGAAATGGTGGGACGGGTGCCGCAGCTGTAGGCCGTGTCTATGTTCACCGTCCCTCCCTCTGTGCTGGCAATGGTCAATACATAGATGGAGGAATCCTGAATGTTGCTGAATCCGCTCCAGCCGTCAGCCGCTTTATATACACTTGCCTTGCCGCAAGGTACCATTATCAGGGTGGTGTCGGCGAGGCCCGGACTATCAGTGACAGGCGGAACGGCCGCCTTGCTGATGATTTTTTTCAGATTGCTGCAAGCACGGAAAGCGTAATCGTCTATCTTGCTGACCTTGGCAGGAATCACCAGACTGTCAAGGCCGTCGCAGTTATAGAAGGCATATCTGCCGATGCTGGTCAGTGCCGCTGGCAATTCCAAGTTCTCCAGCCTTTCACATTCGTCAAAAGAGCTTTTCCCAATGGATGTTATCGTCTGAGGCAATACCAGCTGCTGCAAATGGGAATCAGATTCGAACAGATAATTGGCGATGGAGGTGAGGCTGTCGGGCAGCGTGAGGGTGCGCAGACTGTCGCAATAGGCAAAGGCGTAGTCGCCGATGCTTTTCACTGTGCTTGGTATGCCGATGAAATTCAGGCGGGTGCAATGATAGAAAAGGGAGCTGCTGATGCTTGACAAGGATGCGGGCAGGCTGAGACTGTCGAGCAGCGCGCAATATTCAAAAGCGTTGTTGCCGATGCTGGTCACCGAGACAGGTATGCCGATGTGCGTCAGATTGCCGCACTGGCTGAAAGCATATTCCCTGAGGGTGGTTACGGAGTCGGGTATGTTCACTATTCCCGTCTTGCCGGAAGGGCAGCTGATAAGGGTCTTTCCGTCCTTGCTATACAGTATGCCGTCAATCGACTTGTAGACCGTATTGGCGGTGTTGACCACATAGTTCTGCAACTTGAGGCAGTCTTGGAAGGCTGAACTGTTGATGCTGTCGGTGGTTGCCGGAATGTTGACTGTCTTCAGCTCTCCGCACTCCTTGAAAGCCTCGTCGCCGATACTGGTCAGCCTCTTGGGCAGCGAGATGGAGGTGAGACTGGTGCAATGCTCAAACGCATGGTCGGGAATGTTGGTGAGCGAGTCGGACAGCGTTGCGGAGGCAAGGCTGGTGCAATACGAAAAACAGTAGTCGCCGATGCTGGTTACCGACTTTGGTATTGTTATGGAAGACAATGCGCTGCAACTGCCAAAGACTTCGCTGCCGATTTTCTTTAAAGTGCTTGGCAGACTGATTTTGGGCAGTGCCCGGCAGTCGTTGAAAGTCCTGTCGGCCAACTCTGTCAGCGTGTTAGGCAATATGACATACGAGAGACTTTCGCAGCCATCGAAGGCACTGGCCCCGATGCTGGTCACCGAGTCGGGAAGGGCGATAAAGGTCAATCCATAGCACGACTCGAAGGCGGCAGCGCCGATGCTCTTCAAGCTGCTCGGCAATTCCGGGCGGTCGAGCGAGGCGCAGTAGCCAAAGGTGTGGGCACCGATGCTGACCAAGGAGCTTGGGGAACTGAAAAAAAGGTCTTTCAGCGAGTCACAGCCATCGAATGTGTATTCGTAGATGCTGTCGAGGCTGCTTGGTATGGTAATCTGGGTGATGTGGTGGCAGTTCTCAAAGGCGCCTTTCTGAATCTTGGTTACCGAATCGGGAATCACCACTGCGCCGGTTTTGCCGCCAGGACAGGCAATCAGATGCTTGCCGTCGGCTGCGTAAAGTATGCCGTCAGTGCTTTTGTAGACGGGATTGCCCGCCGCAATGTTGATGGAGCTCAGTGCATTGCAGGAGGTGAAAGCGCCGGTGCCGATGGAGGTGAGGGTGGCAGGCAGACTGATGTCAGTAAGGCTGGCACAATAGCCGAAGGCATAATCGCCCAATGATTGCAGCGAATCGGACATGGTCACCTTCTTCAGACTGTCGCAGTGGTTAAAGGCATCTTCGCCAATGAATTTCAGACCGCTGGCCAAGGATATGGTATCCAGCCCTATGCAGCCCTGAAAAGCGTTGTTGAGGACACTGTCCACCTTGGCCGGCATTTTGAGGCGAGTCAGACTACGACATTCGCCAAAGGCATAGCTGCCGATGTGCTCCAGCGATTCGGGCAGGGTGATACCCTCCAGATAACTGTCCTCATAGAATGCGGAGTCTCCTATCACCTTAATCCCGTTGGGCAGGCTGATGGAGGTCAGGCCTCCGCAGTTGGAAAAAGCCAGGCTGCCGATGGAGGTGAGGGTGGAGGGCAGGGTGATGCCGTCCAAATCGTAATTGTAGAGGAAGGCACTGTTGGCTATGCGTGTCACGATATAGGTTTTGCCGCCGTTTGTCACGCTGGAGGGCAGGACTATGGTGCCCGACAACTCATCGTTGATTCCAACCTCGACAGTACTGTCGCTGGTGGTTACGTATTTTATGGTATGACCAGAGGAACACAGTGTGCTGAATTCCTCAGAATTAGCGTTAAGCAGCGTGGTGCTTAATAGTAATGAGGTAATGATTCGGTACATCATCTTTCTGAAGTTTTAATGAGATATTCACCCTTTGTTGCCGATTTCCTTGCAAACGGAAAAACGCAATAGTCAAGGCCACAAGGTGTCTTTTACTTTTTATTCAATCATTGCGGCGACAAAGTTACAAAAAAAACAATATGAGATAAAAACCCCATATTGTTTTTTGGGAGAATGGTTATAAATGTATAAAATAGTTAGACAAAAAAGATAAGATTTAGGATGTATCTGCCTATTTTATAGCTTGTTTAAGACTGGTAAAAAAGTTGCGTTCCATTTTGCCAATTTCCACCAGTTGGTCGGCCACCTGGTCATAAGTCGGCGCCTCGGCGCGGTGCTTGAAGATGGCTGCCGCGTCTGCGGCAAAAGCTCTCCATTTGTCACCAATTTCAGTGATTTGTCGGGAGTAATCGTTCAGCACCTCTCTGCCCGTCATTTTGGCCGCCAGCTGCAGGAATGCGCCATACATATAGCGGAAGCCCGCGCCGCCAGTGCCAATTTCCTCCAGCATACGAATGACCTGAGCCAGATTGAGTCCTGCTTTGCGGGGGCCATATTTGGCAGGCCACAGGCGCACCTGCTTGGCCAGACAGTCGATGCCATTCACCCCGAAGTAGGGCAGCCAACTGGGTTGGGAAGTCATGTACCAGCAGTTTTTGCCGATAGCTTTCAGTACGAGCGGTTTCAGGTCGGGCAGCTGCGCGGGAGCCCGCTCTATCCAGTACATCTGTCCCAGCAGCGGGTAGGTGCCGCCTTTGGTGAACCGCACCTTCTGCAAATCCTTGCGGCTGATGTGCACCTTCTCGGTGGCATTGGGGTCGCTCACGGTGTAGGTCTCTCCATCGTCGCTGCGGCCAATGATGCAGATGTTGTGGCCATTGAAGGGGAAACGGTATTCGATGGGCATATAGGGCAAATAATACATACCCACCACACAGCCCACGGGAATGCCCTCGGCCAGTTTCTGGTCGAGCGCCTTCATGGCCTTTTCCTGATTGAGGAACCGGCGGGTGTGCATCTTGAATCCCAGCATCCGGGTGACTCTGCTGAACAGCACTCCCGGAAAGGTGCGGTAGCTGGTGACGGGCAGTCCCGCCAGCTTGACAAACGGCATGTGGGAGAAGAAAAGCCCATAGGACAAGCCGAACACCAAAGGCTCGGGCAAGTCGAATCCGTAGTGGCGCAGCATATTGCAGATAACGCCGTTCTCGCAGTGGGCGGCGGGTCTATGTTCAAATTCTATTTCCATTGTTCGTGTCTGTTTGTGTCAGCGGGCTCTGGTCGGGCACCGTTTTCAGTTGTTCCACACTGATGCGCAGCGCCTCGGCAATTTTTCCCAGCGTGTCATCATCGGCCTCTGCAAAATGGTCGAAATCCATCAGCTTTTTTACGGTGCGTTTGCTCACGCCAGAGTTGTCGGCGAGCATACCCTCGTCCATCAGCCCCTTGCGCAAGTGGTAGGCCAGAGGACTCACCTCGTGCCGCAGCACCTGCTGGCGAATTTCCTCGCACTCTTCGGCAATGCCGTCGAGCGTCACTTGCAACGCATCATTTTTAACCGCCCAGCCGTCACTCTGCACGGCCTTGTAATTCCCGTTCTCATCCACCGCGTAGCTCAAGTCACGGATGACGGTCCCTTTGAAAAACTTGAGGTCTTGCGGTACTTCGTCTACTTTCATTGATATTGTCAGCTATAATAATTGAGGTCAGCACACCGTAAGGAACGCATAACCGTAGCTGAAACGGGCGCTCTCAGGAATCATCATCAGCAGGTGCTGTCCCTTCTGCAATTTGCCCGAGTGAAAAATATCGTCGACCATGGCGAGTGCCGACACCGCCGCCACATTGCCGATGCGGGGCAGGTTGATGAACCAGTGCTCATCGCCTATCGGCAGTCCTATGGCGTCCAGCTTCGTCTTTATCTGTTCGCGGAAGAACATGGAAGAGAGGTGAGGCAACAGCCAGTCAATGTCCTCGCTCTTCATGTTATGTTTCTTTGCAATCTTGCGCAGAAACTCGCCACCCAGTTCCACAATGTTGGCACCGAGCTCGCGGGTGTCCTGCTTCAGTGCGAAAATGGATTTTTTGAGCCAATCCTCGCCGCTGAACATGGCCCAGCCGTCCACCTGCCCGTCCTCGCGTTTGTCGCCGCCGGCATACATGCAGGTCTCCTTCTCGTTGGCATAAGAGCAAAGCTCCACCCACTCCACTTTCAGCGACAGCCCCTCGGCGCTTGGCTTGTCGCGCAGCAGCAGGGCAGCGGCGCCATCGGACAGCATCCAGCGCAGAAACTCCTTCTCGAAAGCGAGGATAGGTCTTTTCTGCAACTTCTCAATGTTCTCGGCCTCCACCTTGAAGTAGTTGGAGTTCATCCACGCCGACATCCTTTCGGAAGCTGCGCAGATGACGTTGCTGGCCACTCCCGACTGAATGGACATCCATGCATATTTGAGGGCCTGCATGCTGGTGCAGCAAGAGCCTTGAAAGGAGACCACCTCCATGTTGTTCTTTCCGCCCAGCTCGCCATGTACCATCACTCCGGGTGAGGGCATCACATACTCAGGCGAGGCAGTGCCATAGGCCAGCACATCGGCATCGTCGATGCTGAAATGTTCATCTTCCAGCCCGTGTATGGCATTGGCAGCCATCTGCACGCTGGTGTGCGTCACATGGCCCTCTTTGTCGAGTGCATAGTAGCGGCTCTTGATTCCGTTCTTGCTCAATACAATGCGGCGCGCCAGTGAAGGCTTGCCATTGACCATGCCCAGATAGCTTTCCATCTCGTCGTTGCTGACTGGCTCGTTGGGGAAGAAGTGGGAAGTCTGTGTGATGTATACTGTCATAATTTCTTTTTTTATTCAGATACCTGTTATACTTTAATAGGACTCTGTGTGGTTATTGTTGTTATTGTTTCTTTTGCTGATGGTTATTTGCCGATGATGAGAATTTCGGTGCGGCGGTTTTGTGCGCGTCCCTCGGCGGTGGCATTGCTGGCAATCGGCACATCAGGCCCGTAGCCCTTGTACTCCATCCGCTTGTCGTCGATGCCGCGGGCCACCAGATAGTCGTAGGCGGCTTTGGCGCGGTTGAGCGACAGCTGCACGTTGTAGTCGTGGTTGCCCACAATGTCGGTGTGTCCGCTCAGGCGGATGCGGACCGTAGGGTTCTCCTTCATGAACTGAACCAGATGATCCAGCTCGTGGTGGGAGGCAGGGCGGAGGCTGAACTTGTCGAAATCGAAAAAGATGTTTTTCAGAATAATCTTTTTGCCGACTGCAATCTTTTCCATCTTCACGCCGCCATCGTCAAAGTGCACCTTCCCATTGTCCTCAAAGTAATCGGAATAAAAGAGGTACCCTTTTTTATCCACATCCACCCCGACGTCTTCGCCTTCGGGCACACACGACACAAAATCGCCCGTGCGGCCGTCGCTCACCGACTTGAACACCTTTTCGTTGCTCTTGATGCTGTACACATCAATCTGAGCTTGTATGGGCTTCTTGGTCTCGGCGTCCACAATCTTGCCGCGGGCATACTTCATGTGCTTTACGGGGCGATAGTTGCCGTCTTGCAGCTTAATCTCGTAGATGTCCCGTCCGCGTCCGTTCTTTTCCTGTCCGTTGGAGGAGTAGTAGGCCTTGTCGCCATAGGCGTTCACCACAAATCCTATCTCATCCTTGCACGTATTGAGCGGGTATCCGATGTTTTTAGGGTCAGTCCAGCCGCCGTTGCCGTCCTTGTAGCTGACAAATATATCGTAGTTGCCCAGTCCATCTCTGCCTCTCGACGAGAAGAACAGCGTGCGGTTGTCGGCGTGAATGAAAGGGGAGAGTTCGTCCTCCTTGGTATTGATTTTCGGTCCCAGATTCTGCGGATTGCTGAATGAGAGGGTCCCATTGGGGTTGATGGTGACATCGACCACCCAGATATCAGATTTGCCCACGCCGCCCGGTCGGGTGCTGGCAAAATAGAGTTTGTCGCCGGTAGGGCTCAGACACGGGTCTGTCTCCCAGTCGTGGGAGTTGAGCGGCTGTCCGGGATTGATGGCCTTGCCCCAGGTATCGCCCTGACGCATGGAGTAGTAAATGTCGCAGCCCCCGAATCCGTTGGAACGTCCGCATGCCACAAAGAACATATAGCGGCCGTCGAGCGAGACACTCTGTGCACCCTCGTTGTAGGATGTGTTGATGCTGGGTCCCGCATTCCTGATTTTTTCCCATTGGCCGTCGGCCCCCTTCTTGCTGACGAAGATGTCCTCCTGCACTCCCCGCCCGAAGTCGGACTGGCCTTCCATCTTGTTCAGCTTCACGGTGGTGGAGAACAGTCCCTCGTCGGCAGTCAGGCTCGGCCAATAGTCATCATATATGGTGTTGATGTTGGTGCCCATGTTGGTGGCGGCAAAGGGAACGGGCTTGGCCATCATTTTCAGTGCAATCTGACATTCCTCCATTTCGGAAGCCGCCATTTTGAAGTATCCTAATTCAGTTTCGGGCACCTGTTTGTAGCAGTTGATGGCCTCCTGATAGTTGCATGTCTCGTGATAGGCTCTGCCCAGCCGCATCAGCGAGTTGTAATAGCGGGCCACCTGCGGACGGGTCACATATTGGAGGGCGGCAATCCGTTTGGCATCGTCGCCCATCTTGCCATACAAATCTGACAGTGTCCATGATGCGTCCACAAAATCCTTGTTGCTCCGCACCAGACTTTTCAGTAGTGGCAGTGCCTCCTTGTATTTTCCCTCGTTAATCAGCAGCACCGCCGTCTCATATTGCTTTATCTCCTTTTTGGAGGCCGCGGCCCCCGCTTTGCAGGGCAGCAGCAGGCAACTTATCAATATTATACCAAATATGTAGTGTCTCATTGTCGCAGAATATTCCAAAATATTTATCAAAGAAAAGCATTTCTGTCCAATTATGCAAATATCATTTTTGCTACTGTTATCCGCTTTTGTTATATTTGTGTGACAAAATTCAAATTTTACGATTATGCTGAAATGTAAGGGAACGGTGCTGCTGGCGCTGGCAATGGGCCTGCTGGGTTGCACCAAAGAGTATACAACTAAAGAATACAATACCTACAACACGTACAACAACACCTACGACAGTGAGTATTATTCCACTGTGCTGGCGTCGCAGACCGAAATCACCACCGACATCCGTCCGCCTTATCTGCAGAAGGGTGACACCGTGGCTGTGTGTGCGGCCTCCAATTATGTCACTTCTTCCGATTTGGCGAGCGGCATAGCCCAGCTCAAGTCATGGGGACTGGCAGTGAAACTGGCTGACAATCTGTATGCAACCGATGGCCGCTATGCGGGCACTGTGGCGCAGCGTGTGGAGGGATTGCAGAAGATGATAGACGACCCCAATGTGAAGGCTATCATCATGGCTCGCGGCGGCTATGGCTGTGCGCAAATCATGAATTATCTCGACCTGAAAGGTCTGGCCAGCAACCCCAAGTGGATAGTGGGTTACAGCGATGTGACGGCGCTGCATATCGCACTCAACAACAGAGGCATAGAGTCAATACATGGCCCGATGGTAAAGACACTCACGCAGGATGCGAATAGTGCCGATGCACTGAAAAACGCGCTATTCGGCAATCTGGATAGCACCTCCATCACCACCAATTCGCATTGCGTGAAGGGCACCGCCGAGGGCCGTCTGGTGGGTGGCAATCTTTCGCTCATTTACAGTATGGGCGGCACGCTGTTCGACCTGAACGTCAAGGGCGGCATTCTTTTCTTTGAAGATACCGGCGAGGCCAACTATGCCATCGACCGTATGCTGATGAACCTTAAACTGAGCGGCAAGCTGGATGCCGTGAAGGGTATTGTGGTGGGTGAGTTCACCAATATGACCGCCAGCGGTGATTCGTCCATCGAGTCGATAGTGAGAGACCGGGTGGCCGACCTCAAGATTCCGGTGATGTATGGGGTGCAGGTAGGTCATGACACCGAAAATCTGTCGCTCTATCTTGGCCGAAAGGTCAAACTGACGGTGGATGACAGCAAATCGACACTCACTTACGAGTGAGACGTTGAGGCTATGAAAAATGATAAGGAGGAGACCAAGCACCGCTGTCAATGAAAAGCAAGCTGAAGAAAGGCTTTGAAAGGCTGGCGCGGCTATTGGGCAGGACGGAGGGCTTGGTGTTCCGTTTGTCGTGGACAACTGTCAATCGGGACTGCTTCTTGCAGCATACACTGGGCTCATACTTGTCGCCCAGCCAGATGCAGCAGGCCATAACGGGCAGTCCGCTTGACGTGCTGACTCCCGAAGAACTCCGACATTTTGCCCGAAAAGTCATTTGGAAGCAGTCGCTGCTTGTCTCCTTCTTCTCGGTATTGCTGGCGTTGCCTTCGGAGCGGTATCTCTCGTTGCTGTTGGCAGCCATCGACATCGTCCAATTCCAGGTGCAGGTGTTCATAGTGGCACAGAAACTGCTTTACTTGTATGGCAGTCATAATCTGGAGGAGGATGGGCGCATACGGCGTCATGCTGCGACTTTGTTGTGGGTGGAGTCGATGGTGATGATAGGCAGCAGCAGAGTGTCGCGGGTGCTGAAGTCGGCATCAGGACAAGCCATTCGCCGCGCCTTTTCGCTCTTTACCGTCAAATCGGGCGCCCGTGTGCTCATAGTCAATACGTTGCGACAGGGACTCAAATGGTGCGGTTTGCAGGTGATGCGCCGCACCGTGGTTCTCTGGTTCGTGTTTCTTATCAATATTGTTTGTGCCCTCATTTCCGGTCTTGTCACCTTTTGGCTCTTCTATCCGATGGCCATGAATCTGTACCGCCATCTGAGCCAATACAGCATGCAGGAACTCAGGGTGAGAATGAATCGGCAATAAATATTGGCGGAGAACAGAAAAAGTGCATTTTTCATTCTGTCGGATAGACTTTAGAAAAGGATAAATGAATCACCAAAAGAACTAAAATTTTTTTTTACGCATAATTTTCTCTAATTTTGATTATTTTACGGTAAAAGGTTTTAGGCAGAAGTGAAATTTAGCGACATATATGGTCAGACAGACGTCAAACGGCGTCTCATCCAATCAGTGCAGGAGGGCAGAGTACCCCATGCCCAGATTATTTGCGGTCCGGAAGGCAGCGAAAAACTGGAATTGGCGCTCGCCTTTGCGCAGTATGTCAACTGCACTAACCGTACCGAGACCGACTCGTGCGGGGTTTGCCCCTCCTGCCGAAAATTTGCCGCTCTGGTTCACCCCGATTTGCATTTCGCTTATCCCATTGTCAAGACGGGAGATAAAAATGTGGTGTGCAGCGATTTTGCTACCGAATGGCGGGATATGATTCTTCACCATTCGCCATTCTCGCTGAATGCCTGGCTCGACTTTATAGGGGCGGAAAACAAGCAGGGAGTCATTTATGCCGGTGAGAGTGAGGAGATAATAGGCGCCTTGTCGCAGAAGTCGTTTGAGGCAGATACCAAGGTGATGATTATCTGGCTGCCCGAGAAGATGAACCCCACCTGCGCCAACAAATTGCTGAAGGTGATAGAGGAGCCTGTGGGCAAGACGCTCTTCCTTTTGGTATCAGATAATCCGGAGGCGGTGCTCGGCACCATCCAGTCTCGCACGCAGCGGGTACAGGTTCCGCCGTTGACCTCTGCCGATGTGCTGGGTTATCTGGCCGCTGCGCATCCCGAACTGACTGAGGAGCAACGTACTGATGTGGCACACGTGGCGGGCGGTAACCTGCTGGCTGCCGAGGATGCCTTGTCGGCCAGCTCCGACAATAAGGAGTATTTCGACCTTTTTGTGGAACTGATGAGAGCCGCCTATGCGCGCAAGACCAAACAGCTGCTGGAGTGGACCAACAAGGTGGTGCCCCTCGGACGCAAACGGCACTCGGCTTTTATCGATTATATGTCGCGTATGGTGCGTGAGAGTTTCATCTTCAATATGAAGCAGCCCCCGCTCAATTTCATGACAGGCTATGAGCAGAACTTCTCGCTCCGCTTTTCTCCTTTCGTCAATGAGCGCAATGTGATGGGGCTCTCCAATGAGCTGCAACTGGCCGCCCGCGATGTGGAACGCAATGTGCAGCCGAAGATGATATTCTTTGACTTCGCTCTCAAAGTGACGATGCTGCTCAAAATGTAGCTCCGTTGGCTCTGATTTTTCTTGTAGGCCGTCTTGCTGTCAGTGGACACGCGGCGGCCGACTATTATATATTTATTGACAAATTTGTTTATGAATTGTGATAACTGTGGGGGCTGCAAAATGAATTGTGAGGGTTGCAGCCGTAAAACTAATAATAAGTTGGACACCTTCGACTGGTTGTGCGATATACCCGCCTCGCGCGAGGTAACCGACTATGTGGAGGTCACTTTCAAGAATACCCGCAAGGGCTATTTCCGCAACACCAATGGACTGAAACTGACCAAGGGCGACCTGGTGGCAGTGGAGGCCACTCCAGGACACGACATCGGAACGGTGTCGCTGGTGGGACAGCTGGTGCTGCTGCAGATGAAGAAAAACAAGATAGACCCGCTCCGCTCGGAGACGAAGAAGATATACCGCATTGCCCGCGATGGCGATTTGGAAAAATTTGAGGAGGCCAAGGCCCGCGAACATGAAACCATGCTGAAGGCCCGCAAGATTGCCGAGGACTTGCATCTGAACATGAAGATTGGCGATGTGGAATATCAGGGAGACGGCAACAAGGCCATTTTCTACTACATTGCCGATGAGCGTGTGGATTTCCGACAGCTTATCAAGGTGCTGGCGGAGACTTTCCGTGTGAAGATTGAGATGCGCCAGATTGGCGCGCGGCAGGAGGCTGGACGAATCGGCGGTATTGGCCCTTGCGGCAGACCGCTCTGCTGCTCCAGCTGGATGAGCAACTTTGTATCGGTATCCACCACCTCGGCCCGCTATCAGGAAATTTCGCTGAATCCACAGAAACTCGCCGGACAGTGCGCCAAGCTGAAATGCTGTCTCAATTTTGAATTGGACTCCTACATAGAGGCCCAAAAGGACATACCGCCCCGCAATATTCCGCTTGAGACGAAAGACGGCAATTATTACCACTTCAAGACGGATGTCTTTGGCAAGACCATGCAATATTCGTCTGACCCTCATGTCGCTGCCAATATTGTAACAATACCGGCTGACCGTGTGAAGGAAATACTTGCCCTCAACAAGCAGGGGGTAAAGGTGGACCGACTGGTGGAGGAGGAAGAGGAAACCGTCCCTCAGCAGGATTATGAGAATGTGGTGGGGCAGGATAGTCTGACCCGTTTCGATAAGAAGAAGAAACACAAGCAGAATGGCAATAACCATGGGCGTGGCCGCGACCGCGACCAACGGGGCGCGACTGATGACACCCACAATGGCGAACCTGCCGCACAGGAGGAGCAGACCGCACCTGCCGGCAATGCCGAGACAAACAATGGTGGCAATGCTCCTGCTGGCAATGGCGGCAACCGTAATGCTAACGACAACCAACGCCGTGACCGCCGTGACAATCAGCGTCGCGATAACCGCGACCGCCGTGACCGTCGTGACGACCGTGACAGAAGGCCCAATAATGCCGACCGTAACAATGGGGCCCGCAACCAGAATCAGGAGGCGGCTGGCCAGCAGCCTACGGAGGGCAACGCAACGGCCAACAATGGCAACGGAAATAACGGAAACAATAATAACGGGAATGGCAACAATGGCAACCGTGACCGCAATCGTGGCGATTTCCGCCGCGACCGCCGTGACCGTAACGACAACCGCCGTCCGCAGCGGGATGCGCAGGGCCCGAGAAACGACAATGCCAACAATGCTCCGCAGAATGCACCGCGTCCCGCTGACGGCGGAACACCTGCACAACACAATGATACCCCCCATAATGACAATAACAGCAATAATGGTGACAACAATGCGTAATATTAAATTTCTGGCTCTGGCAGCCCTGACTTTTGCCTTGGCTTCTTGCTCTGATGGCGTGGTTTTCCAGCAAAGCAAAAATTTTCCTAAAGATACTTGGGTGAAGGATACAATGGCCGTATTCAACTACGATGCCACCGACACCAAGGGCCTTTATGATGTGGTGTTCGATATCCGCAACACTGATGATTATCCGTATCAGAATTTTTACCTTTTTGCCAACTCGTATTCTCCCGACGGCAAGGTGTATCGTGATACGCTGGAGTGTGTGCTGGCCGATAATGACGGCCGATGGATTGGAGAGGGCGCAGGCTCACACCACCATTTGCCCGTCTCTTTCTTCAAGAGCATACAGTTCCCCAAGCGAGGCACTTACCGGTTTGAACTGATTCAGGGTATGCGCAACGATTCCCTTCACGGTATCAGCGATATCGGCATCCGTATTATGCACACTCCTAATCCTATCAAGCGATGAGTAAAGGCAAACTCCAGAAGTTCAGCGAGATGGAGTCGTTCTCCAATGTGTTCCAATACACTTTCCAGAACATGAAGGAGGCTGGCCTTGCCTTTGAGAAGAAAGGAAAATGGGCCGACTATTTCGGCAATTCCAATCCCATTGTGGTGGAGTTGGGCTGCGGCAAGGGGGAATATACGGTGGCATTGGCACAACTGTTTCCCGACCGCAATTTTATCGGTATCGACATCAAAGGCGCCCGTATGTGGTCGGGTGCCAAGGACGCGCTCCAGAAGGGGCTGAAAAATGCCGCCTTCGTCCGAACCAGCATCGAGATGTTGCCTGCCTTTTTCGCACCCGGCGAAATCAGCGAGATTTGGCTTACCTTTCCTGACCCGCAGATGAAGAAGGTGCACAAACGGCTTACCTCTACCACTTTCATGGCTCTCTATCAGCAAGTGCTGCCGCAGGGGGGCATTATCCACCTCAAGACGGACAGCAATTTTATGTTTACCTACACTTGCGAGATGGTGAAAGCCAATGGATTCGAGGTCCTCTTCCAGACCAATGACCTCTACCATTCGGGATTTGCCGATGACAAGATTCTCTCTATCCGCACGTTCTATGAGAGCCAGTGGATAGAGCGGGGCATCTCCATTAAATACATAACATTCAGGCTGAATCCTAAAAATGAATATATAGAACCGGACGTTGAGATACCATTCGACGATTACCGCAGTTTCAACCGCGGCCCGCGTGGGCAACAGCCGGCCAGACATAAAGATGAAGACAAATAACATGAAGACATTTAGCGAAATACAACAGATAGTCAATGATGAACTGAAAAAAATTGATTTCAGCAAAGCCCCACGTGGACTGTACGAACCGATAGAATATGAATTGGGAGTGGGTGGCAAGCGTTTGCGCCCCTCGTTTGCGCTATTCACCTGCCAGCTTTTTTCGGGTGATTATGCGGCAGCTGTCCATCCTGCAGTTGCACTTGAGGTGTTCCATAATTACACGCTTATGCACGACGATATTATGGACAAGGCCGACAAACGCCGCAACAAACCTACTGTGCACAAGGTGTGGAACGAGAATACGGCCATACTGTCGGGTGATGCCATGATGGGAATGGCCTATCAACTGCTGGCGCAGTGCGATGAAAAGGTATTCAAGTCGGTGTTCGACATTTTCAGCGAGACGGCTATGGGAGTCTTTGAAGGTCAGCAGTATGACATGAATTTCGAGGTCCGCTCCAATGTCTCGATTGACGAGTATATGACGATGATACGTCTCAAGACGGCCGTGCTGCTTGCCGCCTCTTTCAAGATAGGCGCAGTGTGTGGCGGTGCCAGCCATGAGGATGCCGAGGCACTCTATAATTTCGGCATCAATGTGGGACTGTCGTTCCAGCTCTGTGACGATCTGCTCGATGTGTATGGCGACACCGCCAAGTTTGGCAAGAACATCGGTGGAGACATCTGCGACAACAAGAAAACCTATCTATACATCAAGGCGTTGCAGCTGGCTGATGGTTCGGCCGATGAGGAACTGCTGCGCCGTTGGTTCCGTGTGGAGGAGTTTGACAAAAACCGAAAAATTGCAGAGGTGACGGAGGCCTATAACCGTCTGAACGTGAAAAAGGATACGGAGGACGAGATGGAACGTCTGTATGGCGAGGCTGGAAAGGCGCTCGATTCCTCTTCCCTCTCTGACGAGCAGAAATCGTCGCTGATGCAACTGGCAGGACAACTCATATCGCGAGATGCCTGACGTTACATCTGATGATGCCTATCCTAAAAAATTTAAAGTATATATGCCATATCGTAGATTACCTAATACCAACCAAGCCCGCCTGCGTGCACTGTCGCGTGTGGTGGAGACTGGCACGCGCGATGATGAGGCCTATTGCCTTGCCGTCCCTTACACGTTGCTGGAACAGGCGCGTATGATGTTGCCTCAGTATGAGCGCAAGATGTCGGAGTATCATCAGTGTTTTGCCACGCAGGTGGCCAACAGCAAGGCTTGCATGGCCGAAGCCAGGCAGGCGCGGATGTACGTGTCCCACTTCATTCAGGTTCTGAATATGTGTGTGCAGCGTGGCGAAATAAATGCCCGTCTCAAGCAACTGTATGGATTGACCCCTGACAACTATGCGGTGCCCGACATCGCCTCCGATGACAAACTTTTTGTCTGGGGCAAACGGGTAATAGACGGGGAGCAGAAACGCCAGTCGCAAGGCGGCATACCCATTTACAATCCGCCTATTGCCAAAGTGATGGTCTATTATGACCTCTTTGCCGATAAGTACAATGGTCTGCAAGTATTGCAACAGAGCACGGTACGTACCTTGCGGGCTGTGACTGAACTAAATGCAGAGGTGGATAGTCTGTTGCTGCAAATATGGAACGAGGTGGAACACCATTTTTCCGACCTCCCTCCTTGCGAGCGTATGGATAAATGTTGTGAATATGGGGTGGTATATTATACCCGCCGCACCGAAACTGAAAAGGTAAAGGAAGAGTGACTTTTTTTGAAAAATCACTTCTTGTTATATAAATTGAACAGCTCTTCTGATTCGCGTCGGCACTCCTCGCGGACCCAGTCGGGTGACAGCACTTCCAGCTCGGCACCATGTGACAAAATCTCGTGAATAAAGTCGTAAGTGGGGTAGACCTCCACTTCAAATATGGAGTAGTCACTGTGTCTCTCCACTTCCTTTTGGGTGGCGTGCAATGGCAGTGTACGCAGGTATTTACGTTTGTTGTTGAGGTCGCCTGCCTTGATACGCACTTTTTCCACTTTCATGAAATCGGGTGGAAACATCACTCCGTAGTTGTATAGAAAATAGTTGTCAACGCTTTCTCCTTCAGGGAAAGTGAATTTCTTGTCGATAGGTTTCAGGCCCCTTATGCGGTCCAATGCAAATATATATTGCTTGTTCTGCGGCGATGCCAATCCCACCAGATACCAGCGTTGCTTGAAAACTTTCAGAAAATAAGGGGCCAACTGGTATTCCCGAGGCCCATTCTCGTAGAAGGTTTCATAAGATATTTCAATCTGGTAGCCATCGCGCATGGCTCTGAGTATGGTAGGCAGATTTTCGTTGCCCGAAGGAATGCGTTCAAAGGAGATACGGTCTCTCAGTTCTTTGCTGTCATGCAGGGTATTGTTCACCGCAAAAGTACTCAGCATCCAGTTCTTCACATCGTCCGTCTCAATGTCCTGCCGGTTGACAATGTGGTAGCGGTATTCATCGTGCAGGTTACATTCAATGTCAATGTCGAAAATCCGTTCAATATCATCGATATAGTCTTTGAAAGTGCGTTTGGGAATGGTGTCGCCAGTGACATTGGCCGAGCTGTTGCGCCAGGCTTCCATCAGTTCGTCGTAAGAGCTCCCGTGCATGGTGCTCAGCAGTTGGTCCAGAATCCAAAGATACTTTGTTATTTGTGTCGACTTGCTCATGTCTCCGTGTCTTTCTCTTGGCGTGGAGGCCATCTGCCGGCTTGGTGTCAGATTCTTGTCTCCATCGTCGGTGCGAAAGTAGGTTTCACCACTGCGAAAAGTCCGCCGAGGTAGAAAAACATTGTCAAATATTGTTTCTTTTTTTTCTTTCATTTGTGGCCGTTTACATAAAAAATCCGCACAAAAATACGAACCATCCTTGTCAGAATGCGCATTTTTGTGCGGAAAAATGAA
>OCVT010000158.1_pt1 | contig 24230 bp, 11 predicted proteins | sample 1539111 | NCBI WGS metagenome assembly OCVT01 (sample SAMEA3991482, study PRJEB22521) | metagenome | biome: anthropogenic terrestrial biome; feature: sewage plant; material: raw primary sludge | place: Sweden | collected 2012-09-26 | reverse complement strand
AAATAGAGAAAATAGTACATATTTGAAAAAAAAAAAAGAGGTGTTGAAATGATTTGAGAATATTAAATAGCTTACAAGCGTTAGCCGAGTTCCCAGACAGCAGAGTTTCTACCCTGTGCTCTTTGTTGGCGGCTTTATTGATGAGGAATATAAAAATGTAATTAGGCAAACCTACGCGCGAAAATATAAGAAGCAAAGATATGAAGTGTAGTATATTTGAATATTTACATGAACGAAACGGCGACGTATAATGGTAATCGGCTGGGAACTTCATTAAAAAGTCAAGATGTAAGTTACCTCTTAGTAAGAAGAGTTATTGCAGCAAGCTTAGTATCAATAGGGAGACTCTGTCATGTAAAAAAATAAATGAACACAATCATAACCTCTTCGACTGGGTTATTCGTTGTATAGTATATGTGGTGGAGTGTAATGAATGAAGTTCTCAGAAACTTGAAAGCATATCAAAATCACGTATTGACTATGACAGATTCTTGTTTCTTGCTCCATTACTCCATTCGAGTTTTTCACAACTTTTGTCGTTCGTCTATAACATCTCTTTTTTTTCCCACTCTTCTAAAATATTGGCATAGCTGACATGTTTGGAACCGAATAAGCAATTACAATACGACAGTAAAATAAAAGCATGTTATTGCTGCTTGTAGAGAATTCCTGCATATGTAACTTTCTCATTCCGACGGGATAAGTTCATAAACTAATCAGCGATGAGTTGCGGAAAATTCGTCAATAGAATATTTTCCAGTCAGTGGTGGTCCCAGTGGCCTGCAACCTAATGGCTATAGTTCTGGATAATAAATTGGGCAAAGGTCAGTATAAAGAATGAATGTATCAGGCCGTAATTGAAAGCTTTCAAGTCCAGGTGAAAGGCCAAATCGACAATTAGCGAAAACAGGATTTTTTTACCAACTTGAAATAGTGACTGCTGTCTTTTTGCCTGATTAAGTAGTTATATATTTCAACTAATATCACAACAAAAGGCCTCTCAAAATTTGTGGCGAAGTGTACATCCTGGGTGCTCAGGTAAGCGTCGTCTTCATATTTTTTTTTTTTCAACAGTAGTTTGGAAATAATGCTCTTCGAGGAATGCGAGCTGAAATGTTATCCACTGTATAAGTCGATATTTTAAGGGACGCTAAATATATCATCATAGCTCGTCTATTGGTGGCTTCTCCAATTGCACTTTCAATGCATTATGGTAAAGTGTGGTGATAAGGCATAGTGATGTTTACAGAGGTCCGTTGGTTTCTCTGGGCTCGCTCATCATCCGACCAGTAACCTTGTGGGGTTTCACATATTGTTCTATGCATTATTATCACGGATTTGTGCCTGCAAATGCTGTTTCTTTGGCTTTTCTTTCTAAAAAAATTATGATATATATATTGTTCCTCCTTGTTTAACAGGCTTTACGGTATTGTGGATCCTAGTAATAGGCGTACTTTTCTTCATTTACATATTTGAACAATATATGTCTCACAAGTAGTTGACCGAATAGCGTTACGTAAGGGTCAAAAACCTTTTCAGAATTGTATATATGACATTTTTAGAACATGATATAATAAACAGAATATAAAAGAAAATAGAGACGACGTACCATGGCATGAAGAATTGTACTGATACCACATTGTGTTGAGCACTGATAGATTAATACTATATTTCTGCTAGGTGCGGGGGGTAACATGTCCTAATGTGTGGCAACCACATTCTAAGGCTCGGTAAGTGATGCGATATATGTGCATGTGTGGCTTTCTTCCTAATTTGCTATTAGATGATTGGGTGCAAATCCACAGAAATATACAATTTCGAGAATATATATACTAGTTATCGTTATAAGAACACACAGTATTGGCCAATTCTTGCCTCTGAATGGTACAAAATGCTTTAAAATGTAGTAAATGAAACATTAATTCCAAATCAGATTTTTTTTCGCAATGCTTAAATCTAGTAAACACAAAGTACTACCGAAAAGCAAGGATGGAAACTATGGCAGTATTGAAGAGACTGAAATTCCTTCTGTCGACTACAGTGAAGACTTAGATGAGGACTTGGACAAAGGCGAAGATATAGCGCTTTCAAGAATCCCAAATTGATGGATTATTGAAGCTACTCTTTTTTCTAATGTCTTTTTGTCCGGTTTTGACGGAACCGTTACAGCTTCGACGTACCAAACGATTGGTAACGAATTTAATCAGATGAGTATTTCAAATTGGATCACCACTGCGTATTTAATTACATCAACATCTTTTCAACCTCTTTATGGGTCATTTTCTGATGCACTTGGTCGAAGAAACTGCCTTTTCTTTGCTAATGGGGCTTTTACCATTGGATGTCTAGCCTGTGGTTTCTCGAAAAACATCTACATGCTTAGTTTTATGAGAGCATTGACAGGCATAGGAGGTGGTGGCTTGATCACACTTTCTACAATCGTAAATTCAGACGTTATTCCAAGTTCGAAAAGAGGAATTTTTCAAGCGTTTCAGAATTTACTTTTGGGATTTGGTGCCATATGTGGAGCGTCTTTCGGTGGCACAATAGCGTCGAGCATTGGTTGGAGGTGGTGTTTTCTCATCCAAGTACCCATATCTGTGATTAGTTCCATATTAATGAATTATTATGTACCTAATCAGAAAGAATATAATCGTCAAAATTCTAGCATATTCCAAAATCCCGGAAAAATACTCAGGGACATAGATGTTATGGGCTCAATTCTTATTATAACTGGTCTCACACTACAGCTTCTTTACCTGAGCCTGGGGTGTTCTACTTCTAAATTATCATGGACCAGCCCTTCTGTGCTACTGCTATTAGTTGGGAGTGTAATAATCCTCTTACTGTTCATATTGCACGAAAGGAAAACAAGTGCTAGAGCGATTATTCCTATGGAGCTGGTCAATTCCTCCTACAGTGTCGTTGTACTTTCGATAAGTATACTTGTTGGTTTTGCCAGCTACGCGTATCTTTTTACTTTACCATTACTCTTTCAGATTGTACTTGGAGATTCCACTGCAAAAGCAGGATTACGTCTTACGATTCCTTCCCTATTTACTCCGGTAGGCAGTCTCATAACAGGATTTTCCATGAGCAAGTACAACTGTCTAAGATTATTACTCTACATTGGTATTTCTTTGATGTTTTTGGGTAACTTTTTATTCCTGTTTATTGAAAAAACTTCTCCGAACTGGTTGATTGGTCTATTTTTGATACCTGCAAATCTAGGACAAGGTATCACTTTTCCTACGACCTTGTTTACTTTCATATTTATGTTCTCTAAGAGTGACCAAGCTACTGCGACATCAACTTTATATTTATTCCGTAGTATTGGATCTATATGGGGTGTTGCAATTTCAGCTGGCGTCATTCAATTATCTTTCGCAGGTTTATTGCGTAGTAATTTGAAAGGTCTACTGGATGAAAACAAGATAAAGAAACTTATTGTTCAGCTTAGTGCAAACTCCTCATATATTGGATCTTTACATGGCGAAGTTAAAAACACAGTCATAAAGAGTTTTGATGAGGCAACAAAGAGGGCTCATCTAATGTCTACATTACTCTCTTTATTGGCCCTGATACTCTGCATCCTTAAAGACAATCTGGCGAAACCTAAAACAAGAAGATAAACAATATATACCTATGCCCTTGACCGACTCAATTGATACATTAACAGTATTGAAACTAGATATTCTACTTGACACTAAACTTTTTTTGTATTTCGTGGAATTGCAACGTTTCTAATTGACCGACAGTGCTGAACTGTGAGCGAATGCAACTATCTCTATAGTTTTTTTATCCTCTGTAAACTTTAACTAAATACATACTACTTTCATAATCTGTGAATAAGATGTGGCTGTGGTAACCTAAAATAGTCACAAACCAATGAAAAAAGGCTTCAGAAAACTTGCTGTAAAGTCCCCCCACTTTTTTGTGTTACCGCCACCTCGAGTGCACTTTTTTTAATAAAGATCTCGTGTAATTGTCCAAATCTGACTTTTTCTTATAGTCTCGCTGGAACCACAGTGCGGCTTTGCAATTTTGCAAATCGGAATTTGAGTCACAGATCCCAGAAAAACTCCACACCTTCCCCACGCAGCAAGCGATAACGAACAAGTTGTCAAATTAGACCCATAATAATTTTGAACACTTCTACCTGTTCATGTCTTTTCTCGAACACTGTCATTTGAAATTATGCACTGTGAAAAAAAGAAACAAAGACCAAAAGAATAATATAAATAGTGAAGTAAAATGTGTTGTAATGCACATGGATCTTGTACTGCTCAAACTTAATATTTCTATTGTAGAAAAATTTTCGATTTAAAATTGTGAAACCGATTATATAAAAGTATATTAGCTGACATTAACGTCTCAAAACCAGGTCAATAGCTTTAAAAATAAAAATAAATCCCTGCAGAATACTCGGAAAGAATATGTCACGTAAGAGCTCGACTGAATATGTGCATAATCAGGAGGATGCTGATATCGAAGTATTTGAATCAGAATACCGCACATATAGGGAATCTGAGGCGGCAGAAAACAGAGACGGACTTCACAATGGTGATGAGGAAAATTGGAAGGTTAATAGTAGTAAGCAGAAATTTGGGGTAACGAAAAATGAGCTATCAGATGTCCTGTACGATTCCATTCCAGCGTATGAAGAGAGCACAGTCACTTTGAAGGAGTACTATGATCATTCTATCAAAAACAATCTAACTGCGAAATCGGCAGGAAGTTACCTCGTATCTCTTTTTCCTATTATAAAATGGTTTCCTCATTATAACTTTACGTGGGGCTATGCTGATTTAGTGGCAGGAATTACAGTTGGCTGCGTACTCGTGCCCCAATCTATGTCATACGCACAAATCGCTAGTTTATCTCCTGAATATGGTTTGTATTCCTCCTTTATTGGTGCGTTTATATATTCTTTGTTTGCCACATCGAAAGATGTTTGTATTGGTCCGGTCGCTGTAATGTCACTATAAACTGCCAAAGTCATTGCTGAAGTTCTAAAAAAATATCCCGAAGACCAGACAGAAGTTACAGCTCCTATCATTGCAACTACCCTTTGTTTGCTTTGTGGGATTGTCGCCACTGGGTTGGGTATACTGCGTTTAGGCTTTTTAGTGGAACTTATTTCTCTAAATGCTGTTGCTGGTTTCATGACCGGTTCCGCATTTAACATCATCTGGGGTCAAATTCCGGCTCTCATGGGATACAACTCATTAGTGAATACCAGAGAAGCAACGTATAAGGTTGTAATTAACACTCTGAAACATTTACCAAACACAAAGTTAGACGCCGTTTTTGGCTTGATTCCGTTGGTAATCCTCTATGTATGGAAATGGTGGTGTGGTACATTTGGTATAACTTTGGCAGATAGATATTATCGAAATCAACCAAAGGTAGCAAATAGACTGAAATCCTTCTATTTCTATGCACAAGCTATGAGAAATGCCGTCGTCATAGTAGTTTTTACTGCCATATCGTGGAGCATAACAAGAAACAAATCTTCAAAAGACCGTCCAATCAGTATTCTGGGTACAGTTCCCTCGGGCTTAAATGAGGTGGGAGTTATGAAAATCCCAGACGGTCTGCTATCTAATATGAGTTCAGAAATACCTGCTTCAATTATCGTTCTGGTGTTAGAACACATCGCTATTTCAAAATCCTTTGGTAGAATTAACGACTACAAGGTTGTCCCTGACCAAGAACTTATTGCGATTGGTGTGACAAATTTGATAGGGACATTTTTTCACTCATATCCAGCAACTGGGTCATTTTCCAGATCTGCTTTGAAAGCAAAATGTAACGTGCGCACTCCGTTTTCTGGGGTATTCACTGGCGGTTGCGTTCTATTAGCACTTTATTGTTTAACTGACGCCTTCTTTTTCATTCCTAAAGCGACACTATCGGCGGTTATTATTCATGCTGTTTCTGATTTGCTGACTTCTTACAAAACCACCTGGACCTTCTGGAAGACCAACCCGTTAGATTGTATCTCATTTATCGTTACAGTGTTCATCACAGTATTTTCATCCATTGAAAATGGTATATATTTTGCAATGTGTTGGTCATGTGCAATGTTACTATTGAAACAGGCTTTCCCTGCTGGTAAATTCCTTGGTCGTGTTGAGGTGGCAGAAGTATTGAACCCAACAGTACAAGAGGATATTGATGCTGTGATATCATCTAATGAATTACCTAATGAACTGAATAAACAGGTTAAGTCTACTGTTGAGGTTTTACCAGCCCCAGAGTATAAGTTTAGCGTAAAGTGGGTTCCGTTCGATCATGGATACTCAAGAGAATTGAATATCAATACCACAGTTCGGCCTCCTCCACCAGGTGTCATAGTCTATCGTTTGGGTGATAGCTTTACTTACGTGAACTGCTCAAGGCATTATGACATTATATTTGATCGTATTAAGGAAGAAACAAGGCGAGGCCAACTTATAACCTTAAGGAAAAAGTCAGACCGTCCATGGAATGATCCTGGTGAATGGAAAATGCCAGATTCTTTGAAATCACTATTTAAATTTAAACGTCATTCAGCAACAACGAATAGTGACCTACCGATATCGAATGGAAGCAGTAACGGAGAAACATATGAAAAGCCGCTACTGAAAGTCGTCTGCCTGGATTTTTCCCAAGTTGCTCAAGTGGATTCAACCGCTGTTCAAAGCCTGGTTGATCTGAGAAAAGCTGTGAATAGGTATGCGGATAGACAAGTCGAATTCCATTTTGCCGGAATTATATCTCCATGGATCAAAAGAAGTCTTTTGAGTGTTAAATTCGGAACTACAAATGAGGAATATAGTGACGACTCTATTATCGCTGGCCATTCTAGTTTTCACGTTGCAAAAGTTTTGAAGGATGATGTGGATTATACTGATGAAGACAGCCGTATAAGCACATCTTACAGTAACTATGAAACATTATGTGCTGCAACTGGGACAAATTTACCGTTTTTTCATATCGATATACCCGATTTTTCTAAATGGGACGTTTAGTGTAGTAGATAGTAAGTACTTTAATTACCCCCCCTGTTTTTAGTTATACATGAAAAGATAATTGTGTTATTAATGTAGATTACCATCAAATAGCTGGAATATTTATTATTTTGAGTATGTTGAATGGCGAAAGTAAAAATAAATTTTATAATTTCCTGAAAGCATTAGTACACGAAAAGGGCCGTTTTCAGTAGTTTAAGGCGCTGAAAAGACATGGTCTAGAAGCTAACTTGAGCTTGAGCCTATTTTCTACAAATGTCCTTTGAAAATACAAAAATAAAAATAAAAATGCATTTAAGTATTAAGCTTATGCTAGATAGAGCAACATTTTCCTAATTTTTTTTGAATTTATTTCATGGTTTTTAGGCGGAAAGAGTTTGGACGACTTGTCTCTCCTAATGTGGAAGAAATTATGTTTTGTTATGAATCTGAAAAGAAAAATACTATTTTAGCAATACAATGAATTTTAAAAAGTTACCCTGTACTTTAATCCTTCAATTAAAACACTTCTTAAAATAGTATATTTTGAAGATCATCGATATATATACAGAGGCAGTTTTGCAAGGCAGATAACGTTATTGAGTTGTATGTAGGCTGTGTGATTTTAATCTCATAAATCAATAATGGAATAATTTTCTTATTGTTAATATCGATTTATATTTTCCAACAATACAATGAAGTAAGGACTATTTCTATTTGGAAGGAATTCATTCCCCATTTTAGCTCCTCGAGCGGATGAATCCATCACTGTTTTGAAGAAAACCAACAAAGTGTCAAATAGTTGTCTTTTTGAAATTGGTTCTGAAGAGTTTTCGGAAAATGATCTGATAACAGGCCTTTCTAAAAATATAAGGTTGAACGAATGTATGGGTTAGGTAATCAAAATTTAGGCGCCAACAAGGAATTTTTCTTTAAAATCGCATGAAAAGCCTACACTTGGCATAAATAAGGTGCAATTATAAATATAAAAGCAAGATATTTTCGAGATGCTTCCAGGATTTATACAATGAAAGAGCCCAAAGCTGCTGATAACGATGAAGCCGGAAAAACTCTTCTCCGGTTTAGGTACCAGCGATGGCGAGTATGGAGTGGTAAATAGCGAGAACATATCAATAGATGCTATGCAAGATAATAGAGGCGAGTGTCATCGTAGATCCATAGAAATGCATGCTAATGACAATCTGGGATTGGTCTCCCAGCGAGACTGTACCAATCGGCCCAAAATTACTCCTCAGGAATGTTTGAGTGAGACTGAGCAGATATGCCATCATGGCGAGAATAGGACTAAGGCTGGGTTAGATGTAGACGATGCTGAAACCGGTGGTGATCACACCAATGAATCCCGTGTAGATGAATGTTGTGCTGAGAAAGTGAACGACACTGAGACTGGCCTGGATGTGGACAGCTGTTGCGGCGATGCTCAAACAGGTGGTGACCACACCAATGAATCCTGTGTTGATGGATGCTGCGTTAGAGATTCTTCAGTGATGGTCGAGGAAGTTACAGGCAGCTGCGAAGCTGTATCTTCTAAAGAACAATTGCTGACCAGCTTTGAAGTTGTTCCAAGCAAATCTGAAGGTCTGCAATCTATTCATGATATTAGAGAGACAACTCGCTGCAATACCAATTCCAACCAACACACAGGGAAGGGTAGGCTTTGCATCGAATCAAGTGACTCTACACTCAAGAAAAGAAGTTGTAAAGTTAGCAGACAGAAAATTGAGGTTTCCAGTAAGCCTGAGTGCTGCAACATTTCATGTGTTGAGCGGATTGCATCTCGTAGCTGTGAAAAGAGGACTTTTAAAGGTAGCACCAATGTTGGAATTTCTGGGAGTAGCTCTACCGACAGTTTAAGCGAGAAGTTCTTCAGCGAACAGTACTCTAGAATGTACAATCGTTACTCCTCAATTTTGAAAAATTTAGGTTGTATCTGTAACTATTTGCGTACTTTGGGAAAAGAATCTTGTTGTCTCCCAAAGGTGCGTTTTTGTAGCGGGGAGGGTGCTTCTAAAAAGACAAAATACTCCTACCGCAACAGTTCTGGATGTTTAACAAAGAAAAAGACCCATGGAGACAAAGAAAGGTTGAGCAATGACAATGGCCATGCTGATTTTGTTTGTTCTAAAAGTTGTTGCGCTAAAATGAAGGATTGTGCTGTTACCTCAACTATTTCTGGACACTCTTCGAGTGAAATTTCAAGAATCGTATCAATGGAACCAATTGAAAATCATCTTAATCTTGAGGCAGGATCTACCGGTACCGAGCACATTGTTCTTAGTGTTTCAGGAATGACCTGTACTGGTTGTGAATCAAAACTTAAGAAATCATTTGGCGCGCTCAAATGTGTTCACGGTTTGAAGACCAGTTTAATATTATCGCAAGCTGAATTTAATCTGGATCTTGCTCAGGGATCTGTCAAGGACGTTATCAAGCACTTGAGCAAAACTACTGAATTCAAGTACGAACAGATTTCAAATCATGGTTCAACTATAGATGTTGTTGTTCCTTATGCAGCAAAAGATTTTATTAATGAGGAATGGCCACAAGGTGTCACAGAGCTGAAAATTGTTGAGAGAAATATCATTCGTATTTACTTTGACCCAAAGGTTACAGGTGCCAGAGATCTTGTCAATGAAGGATGGAGCGTGCCTGTTAGTATTGCTCCATTCAGTTGTCATCCAACCATTGAAGTGGGAAGGAAGCATTTAGTTCGTGTAGGCTGCACGACCGCTTTATCCATAATATTGACGATCCCGATTCTCGTGATGGCTTGGGCTCCACAGCTTCGTGAAAAAATTTCCACTATCTCCGCGTCAATGGTGCTAGCAACTATTATTCAATTTGTTATTGCAGGACCGTTTTACTTAAATGCCTTGAAGAGTTTGATATTTTCCAGGCTCATTGAAATGGATCTACTAATAGTTTTAAGCACTAGCGCTGCCTACATATTTTCGATTGTATCATTTGGATATTTCGTTGTTGGACGCCCGTTATCTACGGAGCAGTTTTTTGAAACCAGCTCTTTGCTTGTAACTCTCATCATGGTTGGTCGCTTTGTGAGTGAACTAGCTAGACATAGGGCTGTAAAGTCAATATCAGTACGTTCCTTACAGGCCTCTTCTGCTATTCTGGTGGATAAAACTGGTAAAGAGACGGAAATTAATATTAGACTTCTCCAATATGGCGATATTTTTAAGGTATTACCTGATTCAAGAATCCCAACTGATGGAACAGTCATTTCTGGGTCTTCTGAAGTCGACGAAGCGTTAATCACAGGTGAATCTATGCCAGTCCCGAAAAAGTGTCAATCAATTGTTGTTGCAGGATCGGTGAATGGCACTGGTACTTTGTTTGTGAAGCTGAGCAAGCTTCCAGGGAACAATACTATTAGTACCATAGCCACGATGGTTGATGAAGCAAAATTAACTAAGCCAAAGATCCAAAATATCGCTGATAAAATTGCAAGTTATTTCGTGCCAACTATCATTGGAATCACTGTCGTCACCTTTTGCGTTTGGATAGCGGTTGGAATCCGTGTGGAAAAGCAATCCCGCTCCGATGCCGTAATTCAGGCCATTATATATGCCATTACGGTACTTATCGTTTCGTGTCCCTGCGCGATTGGACTTGCCGTTCCTATCGTATTTGTTATTGCAAGTGGCGTCGCTGCGAAAAGAGGGGTAATCTTCAAATCAGCAGAGAGTATAGAAGTTGCTCACAACACTTCGCATGTTGTCTTCGATAAAACGGGTACCCTAACTGAAGGAAAACTTACTGTAGTACATGAAACTGTTAGGGGTGATCGTCATAATTCTCAATCTTTGTTGCTTGGATTAACTGAAGGAATAAAACACCCAGTTTCCATGGCAATAGCATCCTATCTCAAAGAAAAAGGTGTTTCTGCTCAAAATGTTTCTAATACAAAAGCTGTGACTGGTAAGGGGGTAGAAGGAACATCATACTCTGGTTTGAAGTTACAAGGAGGGAACTGTCGTTGGCTTGGTCATAACAATGATCCTGACGTTCGAAAAGCCCTTGAACAAGGATATTCTGTGTTCTGTTTTAGTGTTAATGGTTCAGTCACTGCAGTTTATGCATTAGAGGACTCTTTACGGGCAGATGCTGTCTCCACTATTAACTTGTTACGCCAAAGAGGGATTTCACTACACATTTTATCAGGGGATGACGATGGAGCCGTTCGTTCTATGGCAGCCCGTCTTGGAATTGGAAGCTCCAATATTCGTTCTCACGCAACGCCTGCAGAAAAGAGTCAATATATTAAGGATATTGTCGAAGGAAGAAATTGCGATAGTTCTTCGCAGTCAAAAAGACCGGTTGTTGTTTTTTGCGGTGACGGAACAAACGACGCAATTGGTTTGACTCAAGCAACGATTGGAGTTCATATCAATGAGGGAAGTGAGGTTGCCAAGCTAGCTGCTGATGTAGTTATGTTAAAGCCAAAGCTCAACAATATTTTGACTATGATAACTGTAAGTCAAAAGGCCATGTTTAGGGTCAAATTGAATTTCTTATGGAGTTTTACTTACAACTTATTTGCTATCCTTTTGGCGGCTGGTGCCTTTGTTGACTTTCATATTCCACCAGAGTATGCGGGTTTAGGGGAACTAGTTAGTATCCTCCCTGTAATTTTTGTAGCTATACTTCTGTGTTATGCAAAGATTTAGTCCAGGTACTGCTGCTATTTGATTGTAGATTTTCTTTTTTCTTTTCTTTTTTTTTTTTGACGACTCTGTAATACTCTATTTATTATTTAGTTTAGTTTTCTATTTAATATGATGGAATTCATAAAAAAAAAAAATACACATAGCCATGTCAGGTAATTGCAGATCAACTGATAAATTAGAAAAAAATTAATGCATCTTTAAGGTTTTAAATTAGAAATGTTTTAACTTTAAAGTCACTGAGCAATAAAAGTTCTACCTAATGTTGTAAAACTGTATTCATAACCGAAACACATTATGATTATGTCATTTGGTATTCCACACCAAAGCGAGGAGCATTCAAAATGATACCATTTATGATACCGGCAATCAAACCAGCAATTGGTAAAGTTAAAAACCAACCAGAATAACACCAGGCTACCATTCTCCAATTAACTGATTTGAGATCCTTGTTACATAAACCAACAGCGACAATACCACCAACGGCGATCTGGGTTGTTGAGGTAGGAATACCTAATTGGGTAGCCATGACAGTAGTAATAGCAACAGCTAGTTCAATTGAAAAGCCTCTTGATGGCGACTGCAAAATCATCTTATTACCTAGATTTTTGATAATATTGTAACCATAAGTCCAGCAACCAATAACTAAGGCAACACCACCATAAGCCAGAACCCACACGGGAACTTCGGACTTTGCCCCAATAGTGTTAGTTTTCCAGATCACATACACAGCAGACAAAGGACCAGTAGCGTTGGCAACGTCATTAGCTCCATGAGCAAAAGACATAGTGGCTGCAGTAATGGCTTGGAGAACCGAATAGATATATTCTACTCTATTGTCGTAAAATTTAGATCTTTCGTACATTCCTTTCAGGTCACCAGATAACATATCTCTATCATTAACTTGAGCATGAATGACGTCTTGAGTCCAACCATGAGAGATTACTAACCAGAACAATAAGGGCCATTTTTTAGGTCCTTGCTTTAATAATGACCACCAATATTGTTTCGTTGACAACTTTGTTTCTGGTTCAGTTTCAGTTCTAACCAGGTCCACTTCCTGGATGTCTTCTTTGTTTTTGACGGAATCATTAGAATTACTGGCTGCCTTATTTTCTTCGTCTTCAACAGAAACAGTTGTTCCAAGATTTCTTCTGCCCTCGTAATAATCGATTGTTAATTGATGGCCGTCTGGCATTGGTGGGATATCATCAGTGGACTTAAAGTAAAAAGATGGACCTCTGAAAATATCAATCAACTTTAGTGTCCAATCTTGGTCCAAAACTTTTCTTCTGTAGAATGGGTAGAAAAAGATGAAGTAAACGATCGAAGCAATTGCACCTGTGAGAACAATAGATACGGCAGTTTCAGTTTCAGATAAATCGTCCAAGTGTAGGTTTGGAGAACCCTTCCAGACAATCAACATTGTTAAGATAGAGAAAGTGGCGAATACTAAAACACCAACCAGCAGTAAAGCATTCTTAATCGATCTTTCCAAAGACTTAACTTCAAGGACAGAAAACCTAGAAATTGAAAAAACTATAGCTGCGATCGCGCCTGCCAAAATCGGAGCAATGAACCATGACGCAATAATTTGAGAAACACCACTCCAACCCCAAACGATACCGTTAGCTCCACCGGCTGCAATCCCAGCGCCAATTGTACCACCAACAATGGAATGTGTAGTAGAAACTGGCATTCCGATTGCAGTAGCAAATGTTAACCAACAAGACGAGCCAATCAAAGCACTGGTCATAGTAAGCATTAAAACAGCGGGGTCGTTGGTAAAAATGGAGGAATCTATAATGTTGTTCTTGATAGTACCAGAAACTCTTGCGCCTGCCAAGACAGCACCCAAGAACTCACAGAGACCCGCCAAAACCATGGCTTGCCAGTATTTTAGAGATCTGGAAGAGATCGACGACGCGAATGAGTTCGCCACGTCGTTTGCCCCGATGTTAAAGGCATCCAAAAATGCAAATAACATGGCAATGGCAAAAATATAGTCAAATTGATGTAAAGCCATTTTTGCTTAATCTTTGTTTATATTGATTCGATTAGATACGCTCCAGTATTCTCACCTTTGATCTATGTCACTCATTCTATGACAATTCATGTAAAATAACCTCAATGTAAAGATCATCTTCAGCAGGTTTATATATAATTTTCTTCATATCGAAAACCGGGCTTAGTGACATGAATTGTTTGGAGATGTCCACCCAGTAGACATTGTAAAAAAAATCTGCTATTGACTGAGTTAATCTAATGATTTACATAATAGAAGGGTCCAAAGTGGCTGTGACATCTAGTATTGATAGATTAGTATTATTACTATTTGTCTCCCACGTGCTGCATTGTCATATGCAATTTATTAAGATTACATAAACTCCTTTGTACGGTATATTCTTAAAGCCTTTCAATGACTCGGGCCAATTTTTAGCAATATTTCGACATTTAAGGGCCCACTAACAAATTAATGGCACAACGTGGGGATGACGAAAAAGCAGAAAAAGAAAAAAAAGGTTTATCGCACAGCCACACACCCTTGTGGTGAAGCCGTTTTGTGATCGGTGTGGCGCGATCTGTGAAATTTAAACTTTTTTGCGGGTGAAACCGAGATTTCTGAAACTAGATTTTCTGGCTTCGCCAAAGAAAGATGCATCGAATTAATGAAATTAAACGGATGTAAGGAATGAAATTATAACGATTCCGCTAATGTTCTTTACTGACGAGTGTCACTGAAGTACTTACTCGTGAACAAAAATTAACCTATATCAGTAATTTTGATATTGTTAAAAGTAGGTATCTCTATCAAAAGAGATTATAAGACCCATCGGCAAAACTCGAAATATCGTCTTGAGAAAATCATTATACAGTACATGGTGCAATTTTAAATGATTTTTAAATACTATTATATAATCGATACATTTAGTACACGCGAAGACAACGTAGTGTTGAGATTCAAAGAGGTTACAGTTGAATACGTGACAAAGCTGACGAGAGTACTGTGAATTCAACAAACCATAAATGGTCACTCCAAGTAACGGTATTGTGATTTCAACAGAAAACACAAGCATTGTGTTAGCGTGCTCGTAAAATATTATTTCAGCGGTGAAGCAGATATGCGTTAAAGGTGGGCTCGCTATTAAATCATGAACGAAAAAACAGTTATGTCGTTACTGGTGTGAGTCGATATTACGAAACCACTGGCAGGTAGATGGATAGAATGGGACTGATTGGAACAGCGCAAGTTTTTTTCCGTGGTCGGAATTCTCGTAGTAATATTGGAAAATAGTTGGAAGAAAAATTATGTGAAAAAATACATGCTGAAATAGTCAAACGAAGAGAGGTGAAGAATAGATAAAGCTGTTGAGAGGCAAGACAATGTTTTCAAGATGATCAGAAAAGGATACGGTCCAATATCTATTTATATTCATTGCCCTACCGTGGTATGTTAAAAAAATATGTTACATTTATTGCTCCCATTGGATTTTGCACAGGTGTGAAAGAGCTCAGTTGTCAAGATTTAGTCATTAAGAAGGGCCGCAGCAGCTTTTTGTATAATAGAGCGTCTTTTTTGTTTGTGAAAAAAATTTTATGGTGAGATATTGTTCGATTCTACGAAGTCATTTTACTAGTTTATGGACTCTGATATAAGACAGAGTTGACAAGGAAATGGTGCCGTGATTGTTTCCGTGTACAGCTTTTGAGAACTTCCTTGAAAACCAATCATCTAGCACTTTCATTTCTGGGGAAAAACCTGGAACCAAATCTTGAAAAATAAATTCCCCAGAAGTTTTCCTTATTCCGTGTTCTAATCTTCTCGTTCACTTTGCAGTGACATTCCACGGCCATGCGCAATTTACCCCGCCCCCGGATTTTATTGTCCGTACCGCCATTTTTCAATAGATTAAAAAGGAACAAAAAATCATTTCAGAAGGTTTCTTTCTCGGGAAAACACTAGAGTGTAAATATTGAATATCAAACATCGAACGAGAGCATCTTGAAGATATTTATGTTCTAAATATGACTTTAGTCAAGTATGCATGCGACTATTGTCGTGTCCGTCGAGTAAAGTGTGATGGTAAAAAACCATGTAGTCGCTGTATTGAGCACAATTTCGATTGCACATATCAGCAACCATTAAAAAAAAGAGGCCCAAAGCCTATTGGAACTAGAAGCTTAAAGTATATACCAAAGGCCAAAATGTTTATAGATAATAAAAGTTGTACGGCAGCGGCAGAAATATCAATGAAGGTTCCTAAAAAGGTGATTGATCAGTGTTTGAGGCTTTATCACGACAATCTATATGTTATCTGGCCTTTACTCTCTTATGATGACCTTCACAAGCTTTTGGACGAAGAATACAATGACCATTACGTTTATTGGTTTCTCGTAGCTCTTTCAGCAGCCACTCTTAGCGATCTACAAAGCGAATTAGAATCTGAGGGGGGATTTTCGTTTACTGGAAAACAATTAGCCGTTCTCTGTATGTCCTCACGCCAACAATTTGATGACCTTAGCGGCAGAGACATTTTCCGAATTATGACATATTATTGCTTGCTACGTTGTTTTTCACAGTCTTCTGATGTAAGAAATTCATACAGACTTTGTCGTGAAGCTATTGGCCTTGTTATTGTAGCAGGGTTACATCGTGAAAAAGCATACGAATCACTATCATTTCGTGAGCAACAGCTTTTACGCAAGGTGTATTATTTGCTTCTCTTGACGGAAAGATACTATTCCGTATATGTTCATTGTGTTACAAGTTTGGATACCACAATAGCGCCACCACTACCAGAGGTTGTAACAGACCCTCGTCTTTCTCTGGAAAGCTTCCTTGAGGTGATTAGAGTTTTCACTGTACCTGGAAAGTGTTTTTATGATGCTTTGGCTACTAACTGTGTCGATGATTCCTGCACCGAAGACTCTCTAAAAAGGATATGGAACGAACTTCATACCACATCACTTGATATAGAGCCATGGTCTTACGGATACATCGATTTTCTGTTTTCGAGGCATTGGGTCAGGACACTAGCGTGGAAACTAGTACTTCATATGAAAGGTATGCGGATGAATTTTCTTTCGAATACTAATAACACACATATACCAGTCAAAATTGCTAGGGACATGTTGAAAGATACGTTTTTAACTCCGAAAAACCTGTATGATGTACATGGTCCTGGAATACCGATGAAGGCATTAGAAATAGCCAATGCATTGGTAGATATCGTAAATAAGTATGATCACAATATGAAGTTGGAGGCTTGGAATATTTTGTGCGATGTATCTAAGTTCGTTTTCTCCCTGAAACATTGCAATCATAAAATGTTTCAAAGGTTTTCAACTAAATGTCAGAGTGCTCTAATCGATTTGCCTATCTCTAGACCACTGCGCCTAAATGATGATTCCAAAGATGAAGACGACATAATTCCTTAATTTATTGTTCACGCCGTTCACTTATACGAGATAGATATACTGATAGAGTGTGAGTGATATTCTTAAGTCTTGCTTTTCGAGGGTGTAAGAAGCTATGTTCTTCAGGCGAGATTATTCTACTCCTGCCTTACTTGTTTGTAATATTTAGTTCTGATGGTCATGATAATTCTATATACAGTTACATTAAGTATATACTTAAGCGGGCAGCTTACTAATATAAATTTTGTGGCATTTTTGTTGGGATATGAGAATCATGTATCGTTGATTTACAAAGCGAATTTACGTTACCAGGAATAGGGAATACTCTCTTGAATTCTAACATAAGCATATAAATGCTGAAAGAATACGTCAAAAAGTAAATTTACAGAATTAAAAAAAATAATTGTTGCCGGAACATGAATAGAGTGTATCAATATACAATATAAAAATTCAAGCATTTTCATTAACGGGAATGAAAAAATTGTATATTAGTACTTCTTTTTGCAAGATATTTAAATCTAGGACCCTCATCACAATGATTCATTTAAATCATTAACGTTTTTTCAGAACAAAATAATAACCTCTAGTTGAAAAAACTTCAAAGCCGCAACAAAACCAAAAAAAAGTCATAATGTCGAGTAAAAATAAACTCGATGTGTTAAGTACTAGTTATATAAAATAAAATTAAATAACGCCGTATCTACCTACTGGCTAAAAAAATCATTTGTTCACAACAGATGGGGTGCTTCGCCCTTCATCTACCACAGAAGTTTCCAAATCTTCCTTCGGATCTTTAACATTAATTTCTGCAGCTGCTGCTTTGGCAGCTGCAAAAGGGTCGACTTTAGTCGACTTGAACTTTCTTGCTGGAACACCAAGTCTAAACAATTCATTTATCTCAATAAAAGTCCTGCCAGCGGTTTCTGGTAAATCGACAACAGCCCAAGCTAAAGTGGCCAGACAAAATCCTCCCCAGAAAAAGCCTGATTTAGCACCCCAATTCCATTTCTCTGAGTTCAATTGGTACATGATCAAAACTGTAACTACAACTTGGATCACATTGTAAGCATTACGAGCCAAAATAATTGTTTTGGTTCTTAGCCTTGAAGACGGCATTTCAGACACTAAGCAAAAAACAACAGGTGCAATACCGAGGTTGTAAAAGAACGCGACAACCATTAGAAGAGCACCACTACCCATTTTAGCGCCATGAGTGTCTGAACATCCTAAACCACCGATAATGAAGAACATAATAGCCTGAAAAGCCAGCCCAAAAGCATAAAGGTCAAATCTGCCACAATATTTTGAAGCCCACCAGGATACAAACGTTGCAGCAATACCAAGACAATATTGGATAATACTGAAAGTAAAAGCCGTATCAGTGCTAACACCAGCTTTTTCATAAAAGTAAGTTGAATAACCAATTAATGATGCACCACAGGAGCATTGACCGATCCAACATAAACAAGCTATTCTCGTTCTTCTCCTGTTAATACCATCTTTCACACAATCCCAGTAAGTTCCTTCATCAGACATTTTCTGCTCCTTTTCTATAGTAGTTTTGATTTTATCGAGTTCCATACTCACTAGTAATTCTTTCTCGGGTCCTTTACCACTTAATGTTCTTTCAAGTGATCTCCTCGCTTGATCAATCCTTCCTTTTTTAACCAGCCACCATGGAGACTCTGGTGCAAAAAAAATACCTACCGCCAAAGGAAGGGGCCAGATCCACTGCAAAGCAAAAGGTAGCTTATATCCTAGTTCTGAGTTGGCATATTTGTTCTGGGAATTTTTCATAATACCAGCAGCGAAAAGTTGACCGAACGCCCAACATAAATTAGAATAAGTCGTCAAATAGTATCTTAGGGCCAAAGGACAAATTTCAGAAGCATAAGAAACGGTCAAACATTGGAAACAACCCCATGGCATACCACACAATGCCTGTCCCACGGCAATCATACCCAAACTCTTGCAAAAATACAGAATGAAAATGAAAGCCGCTAAAAAGAACAACGCCATGATCAGAGTGTAACGGTTGCCCATGTAATCTACAGAAGGCCCAGTCATTTGCAAACCGACAATCTCACCTGCCATGTAGCATAGACATAGACCGATTTGCCAGGAAACTGAAATTTCATAATCTCCTGTATTGCTATTCAAAGAACCATATTTTTTTTGAAAAACAGGCAGGGCATAGAAAGATCCTAGAATGGCTGTGTCATAACCCTCTTGAATCAATGTTGTGGAAACTAATAGTGACCAAGCAGCAGCTTTTGGATATGTCTTCAAAGCTGTCATGAGTGGCATTCCCCTCTCACTTTCATCTGCCTCTTTGGCGTCCTGCATAGCTTCATCGAGAAGGTCGGGGACTTCTTCATTATTATCGTTTGGTGTTAGTGAACCTGGACCGTACTCATGATGGGAAAGATCAAAATCACTTTTCTTACCTTGCTCCTCCATCTCTATCGAGTTGAATTCGGTAGCGTTCACGCCATTCTCGATCTCATCTAAGTGTGAGTCGTTCCTGTCTTTTTTTCTGTTTATTAATGAGGATAATCCCTTCATAGTTAATTAATAGTCTTGGATGTAATTCTTATTGTTATACTGAATACGCTAAAACCACTCACAACAAGTATGGAGTATATTGTGTCTCTTTATATACTGAGTACTTATGCAATATGCGCTCACTCAGGATGAAATGTACACAGCCGAAAGTATATTGAAAGCTGCCTCTGTGGAAACTTCTATCTAATGTTGTCTCCAGATGTAGACTATGAGGCCTGAAGAAGTCTTTAAGCACCTGTTGGAGAGTATAAGGAGACTGCTACAACAACGTCTTCCCCACAAAAATTATGTGGAGGCCGCTATGATACCTGCACAAACGTTAAGTTACACATGAAAAAGAGACTGACATAACTTTGATCTCTGAAAATATGTTTTCCCCTGAGTAGCTTCACTGCTTGGATACCAATACGAATAGACCTTGGCTATAGTAAGTTGCATCTGTACCGTAGAGATTCTTGCAACCTCGCTTAAACTCTCGCTTTTATATAATATTTCTCCTTATTGCGCGCTTCGTTGAAAATTTCGCTAAACACGGGGTTTAAGTTTAAGTTTACAGGATTTATCCGGAAGTTTTCGCGGACCCCACACAATTAAGAATTGGCTCGAAGAGTGATAACGCATACTTTTCTTTTCTTTTTTTAGTTCCTAGCGTACCTAACGTAGGTAACATGATTTGGATCGTGGGATGATACAAACAACGTAAGATGAGTAGTTCCTTCCTCAATTCTTCTTTCAGCATCATTTTCTTGAGGCGCTCTGGGCAAGGTATAAAAAGTTCCATTAATACGTCTCTAAAAAATTAAACCATCTATCTCTTAAGCAGTTTTTTTGATAATCTCAAATGTACATCAGTCAAGCGTAACTAAATTACATAAATGACTATTTCTGATCATCCAGAAACAGAACCAAAGTGGTGGAAAGAGGCCACAATCTATCAAATTTACCCAGCAAGTTTTAAAGACTCCAATAACGATGGCTGGGGTGATTTAAAAGGTATCACTTCCAAGTTGCAGTATATTAAAGATCTTGGCGTTGATGCTATTTGGGTTTGTCCGTTTTATGACTCTCCTCAACAAGATATGGGGTATGATATATCTAACTACGAAAAGGTCTGGCCCACATACGGTACCAACGAGGACTGTTTTGAGCTAATTGACAAGACTCATAAGCTGGGTATGAAATTCATCACCGATTTGGTTATCAACCACTGTTCTACAGAACACGAATGGTTCAAAGAGAGCAGATCCTCGAAGACCAATCCGAAGCGTGACTGGTTCTTCTGGAGACCTCCTAAAGGTTATGACGCCGAAGGCAAGCCAATTCCTCCAAACAATTGGAAATCTTTCTTTGGTGGTTCAGCTTGGACTTTTGATGAAACTACAAATGAATTTTACCTCCGTTTGTTTGCGAGTCGTCAAGTTGACTTGAATTGGGAGAATGAAGACTGCAGAAGGGCAATCTTTGAAAGTGCTGTTGGATTTTGGCTGGACCATGGTGTAGATGGTTTTAGAATCGATACCGCTGGTTTGTATTCGAAACGTCCTGGTTTACCAGATTCCCCAATTTTTGACAAAACCTCGAAATTACAACATCCAAATTGGGGGTCTCACAATGGTCCTAGGATTCATGAATATCATCAAGAACTACACAGATTTATGAAAAACAGGGTGAAAGATGGTAGAGAAATAATGACAGTCGGTGAAGTTGCCCATGGAAGTGATAATGCTTTATACACCAGTGCAGCTAGATACGAAGTCAGCGAAGTTTTCTCCTTCACGCACGTTGAAGTTGGTACCTCGCCATTTTTCCGTTATAACATAGTGCCCTTCACCTTGAAACAATGGAAAGAAGCCATTGCATCGAACTTTTTGTTCATTAACGGTACTGATAGTTGGGCTACCACCTACATCGAGAATCACGATCAAGCCCGGTCAATTACGAGATTTGCTGACGATTCGCCAAAGTACCGTAAAATATCTGGTAAGCTGTTAACATTGCTAGAATGTTCATTGACAGGTACGTTGTATGTCTATCAAGGTCAGGAGATAGGCCAGATCAATTTCAAGGAATGGCCTATTGAAAAGTATGAGGACGTTGATGTGAAAAACAACTACGAGATTATCAAAAAAAGTTTTGGTAAAAACTCGAAGGAAATGAAGGATTTTTTTAAAGGAATCGCCCTACTTTCTAGAGATCATTCGAGAACTCCCATGCCATGGACGAAAGATAAGCCCAATGCTGGATTTACTGGCCCAGATGTTAAACCTTGGTTTTTCTTGAATGAATCTTTTGAGCAAGGAATCAATGTTGAGCAGGAATCCAGAGATGATGACTCAGTTCTCAATTTTTGGAAAAGGGCCTTGCAAGCCAGAAAGAAATATAAGGAACTTATGATTTATGGTTACGATTTCCAATTCATTGATTTAGACAGTGACCAGATCTTTAGCTTCACTAAAGAGTACGAAGACAAGACGCTGTTTGCTGCTTTGAATTTCAGTGGCGAAGAAATTGAATTCAGCCTCCCAAGAGAAGGTGCTTCTTTATCTTTTATTCTTGGAAATTATGATGATACTGACGTTTCCTCCAGAGTTTTGAAACCATGGGAAGGTAGAATCTACCTCGTCAAATAAAATTAGTGCCGACTTTTTTTTAGCGCGTACTTTAACGAAATAACAGATGATTTTTCACATGATTTTTGTTAGATAAATTTTTTATATGTAAATGATGATAGCGTAAAAGCACTGTTGATAATTTGTTTCACCATTATGGGTAAATGTGTTTTTCTACATGATCCTCGTTCATTATGATATTTAGCGTGTATATAAATGTGAATTCCAAATTATTAATGAAGCATAGGAAGCACTATCCTTTCTCTTCGGATGAAAACAAGGGAGAAGAAACCTGTGCTGGTATTAATGCTGGAATGTCTTGCTAAGAATCATACAAGGTGGTAGTTTTATTTAATAAAGAAAAGAAAAGGACTAGATATAAAAAGTGAAATGAATATAAGATAGCGTTAAGAGATGCCCACAGTACTTGACACATAATTTAGCGTTTTCTCGGGAAGCTCTGTGATTTTATGATTCAATAACACAGCGTAATTGATTTCGTGATGGTTCGATCCTATATGTAATCTCATGTAACACTCAGGCGAGTTACAAAATCGATTCAACATTGCCGGCTTATGCGTTTACGTCAAGTCTGAGCATGCCTACCCCCTTCCGAACCCGCCTTTTATTGTCTAGCCTTCAGATGAACTAAACCAATCATCTGTCCATAATCCATATGCTTTAGACAGTGTGATTAAGCAAAAGAAAATAAGCGCATAAGAATCTTGCTACTTCGGTAACTCTACAACATTAACACCCCACAATCAATATATAAAAGCCAACGAAGTGAAGAGAAGAGGTGGAATGACGCTCTTATCCTTTGAGAAATTTGACTACGAAAATCTGTGTCCCCTATGCCATTAGTTATTGAGCTATAACTATATATCAGAGAAGTGTAGTTATTCTTCAGCAACGGGCCTATAATCTGGATACGTATGATTACTTATCGCTGTAATAATTGTAAATTCCTGGAAGAAAAACACATGACCAGAATGATAGACATATTGAAACGGTGAATAAAAGGGAGAAAAAGGCTTAAAGGCTTTCTGTATTAGTAACACTAAGCCCTCTATCAATTTCATCCAAACAGAAAGACTGCAGATACATCCATAGGATAGAAGTTCTGCATGTAAGCCGCCACTTTTTGTCTCCTTCACTTACCATATAATGAATAGAGAAACGTAGACCTAGGCGGCAACCGTTGCCTAACATACGAAGCGCTGGTGCTGTTCTCCGATTATTAGTATTACAAAAAAAAATTATATAATACTTATTAAGATGTTGATTTATCAATTTCCGGTATAGTTTCCGGTATGGCCAGCTTGATCCAGTGGAAGTTCCGCTGTTTCAGAACTAGGGCTTCGTAGCACCTCGAATGCTCATTTATTCTTGTCAACATTTTTGCTGGCAGTGTATAAGACTGTAGGCACCTACAATATACGACTCCGGTATTCGATAAGTCTTTCACTTTCTATTTTAAGAAAAACAGAATCGACAATTTTCCCGTAGCAACCGTTTAGAGCACAAAGATTAGGTGGCCTCTTAACGAGGGTTCAAAGCAAATTTGGTTTTGGCTTTTTCTTGGCCAAAAGCTGCAGCTGCATCTCTGAAGGCACCCTAAAGGGATTCTTCGGAAGTATGTACACTGTGAGAAAACATTCTTGTGCCTTGGAAATGCAATAAAAGGTATAGGCACTATGAAGCGTGCGCCTCGTATACGGGACCTATGAAAGACGCATCGTTCAAGTACAGAAGCACCGTAATAATATGAATAATGAATGTGGGATGAAAATTGTACACTGAGGCATTTTAGGTGAGAGATGGGTGCCAGATGATAACTCGTTTGTGCCAGGGAAGTTGGCAAGACATTCATATAAATAGAGCTGCTGTAGCTATCCATCTTTGAGGTATGCGCTTTCATTTCACTATTTCTTGTTAAG
>OCVT010000153.1_pt1 | contig 24379 bp, 17 predicted proteins | sample 1539111 | NCBI WGS metagenome assembly OCVT01 (sample SAMEA3991482, study PRJEB22521) | metagenome | biome: anthropogenic terrestrial biome; feature: sewage plant; material: raw primary sludge | place: Sweden | collected 2012-09-26 | reverse complement strand
ACTTTTTTTTAAATTTCTTGATAATATCAATTAAATTTGTTGAAAATATTTATTTATGAAAAAAGTTTTTGCATTATCGTTTTTGTTTGTTTTCTTGTTTTCTTTTGGTCAGCAAAGGCCAAAACTTGTCATTGGAATAGTAGTGGATCAAATGAAAGCTGAATATCTAGATAGATTCTATGATGATTATTCTCAAGATGGTTTTAAACGATTGATGAATAATGGGTACTCATTTTATAATATGAATTATAATTATGTGCCTACTTACACAGCTCCTGGACATGCTTCAATTTATACAGGAACCACTCCTGCAATTCACGGTATTATTGGGAATGATTGGTATATTCGTGAAACTGGTAAAAACAGGTATTGTACAGACGATGCTTCTGTAAAAACATTGGTTGTAGGAAGTGAAAAAGAAGGAATGATGTCTCCAAAAAATCTTTTCGCAACTACTGTGACTGACGAGTTAAGAATGGCAACAAATTTTAGAGGTAAAGTTATCGGTCTTAGTATTAAAGATAGAGGAGCGATTTTACCAGCGGGTCATTTTGCTAATTGGGCTTTTTGGTTTAGTAAGTCTGGAGACTTTATTTCAAGTTCTTTTTACGGTGATAAAATGCCTGATTGGGTAACGAAATTCAATAGTGAAAAGCACTATATGGATTATATCCAAAAAGGATGGAGTTTGTTAAAGCCTGCAACCGATTATAATGAAAGTCTTCCAGATGACAATCCTTATGAGGGTAAAATAGATAAATCTAAAGGGCCAATTTTCCCTTATGATTTAAATAAATTGTACAAAGAAACTGGTGCTGATATCCTTAGAACTACCCCATTTGGTAATGATTTGTTAGCCGATATTGCTTTACAAGCTATAGAAAGTGAAAGTTTAGGTAAGGATAATGATACCGACTTTTTAACGGTTAGTTTTTCATCAACGGATTATGTTGGACATACTTTTGGTCCTAGATCGATGGAAATTCAGGATACTTATTTGCGATTAGATTTGACTTTGGCTAGGATATTTGATTACCTAGATAAGAAAGTTGGTAAAGATAATTATCTACTTTTTTTAACTGCTGATCATGCTGCTGCTGAGAACCCTATTTTTTTAAGAGATCGTAAATATGATGTTACTAATGTGCCATCAAAAGAAACTTTTAAATCTCTTGAAAAGTTTTCAATCGCAACTTATGGAGTTAACTTAGTATCGAATTATTCTAATTATAATATTTATTTGAATAGAGATTTAGTTAAAACCAAAGGATTAGAATTAAGCGCTGTAAAACAGGCTTTCAAAACTTTCATTTTGGAACTACCTCATATAAAAAGAGTATATACCGATGAAGAAATTTTGGCATCATCAGGAGGTGATTATTATTTAAATTTTATTTTTAAAGGATTTGATCCTAAACAGAATGGAGATTTAGTTTTAGTTCAAAAAACGGGTTATATGGAATATAACGAAACAGGAACAACACACGGAACACCTAATAGTTATGATACTAATGTGCCATTATTGTTTTATGGTTGGCACGTTCCTAAAGGCGAATCATATAAAAAAGTTTATATCACTTCAATTGCGCCAACTTTGTCTAAAATGCTTAAAATCACTTTTCCAAACGGAACTGAAGCTGAAGTTTTGGAAGAACTCTTGATTTCTAAATAAATAATTTTATTCATGAAATAAAAAAAAACTCCTGAATTTCAGGAGTTTTTTGGTTAAAATTTATTTTCTATTTCTGCAGCTTGAAGCATCAAATAATGAAGGTCCGTATTTTTTATAAATGGAGATAAAAGTTGACTTCCTGGTCCAAACATAGCTAGTTCAGTATAATCAGCTGAATGGTCTGTACTAATCCAGCCTACTGAGTTGCGCTTTTTCTGAATATCTCCTAACACTTTAAGAGGTAAGTGCCTTGGATTGTAAAGTCCATCTTCAAGTTTTATATTAGTATAGTAGCTTAAAATTTCCTTAGCTTCCTCTTCTTTTAAAATTATCTTATTTGCATACTCAATTCTTTCTATTACTTGCGCTACACTAGTTTCTTTTCCGATGCCATTTAATATCCAATCATTGGTTTGAGTGTATTTTTGAATGCTATCAAAGTTATCATTGGCTTCTTTTCCGTATACTATACCTGGGTTGGCATTTCCATGATCAGAAGTTATAATAACTAAAGTATTTTGATCTTTTTCGGCAAAATCTATCGCTACTTTTATAGCTTCATCATGTGCGACTTGATCATAAATTAACCCAGCTACATCATTTCCATGAGCTGCCCAGTCTACCTTTCCAGCTTCAACTTGTAAAACGAATCCTTTTGGATGGTTTTTCATTTTGTCAATAGCTCTTTGGGTCATTTCTGCAAGTGTAGGGATGCTATTGGTTAGTTCTTTGCTGCTTTCTCTGTCTTTTGAATAGGGAAGTCCCTCTTTGTCAAAAATACCTAATATGGGTTTGTTGTTGTCACTTGACCACATTTCAGTTTTGTTTTTGACTACAGTAAAACCTTTATCTTTAAATTCTTTATAAAGATCTCTTTTATCTTTTCGGATATCAGATGAAAAGTAATTATCACCACCACCCAACATGACATCAAATTTTAAGTCCAAATAAAGTTCTGCTATTCCTTCTTGACTATTTCTGCTTTTAGAGGAAATACAAAATCCTGCTGGTGTTGCATGAGTAACGGGAACGGTAGTGACACAGCCAGCCATTTTTCCAGCTTTTTGGAATTTTTGCCAAATTGGTAAATATTCTTCGCCATTAGTACCTATGTTTAAGGATCCGTTTTTAACACGAAAGCCACAACCCCACGATGAGCTTGCAGCTGCAGAATCTGTAACAATTGAAGATGCAGAGGCCATATCCATTAGTGCACGACTAACTTTTTTGTCTTTATACAATTGCATCCAGTTACTTCCTTTACCAGTTTTTCTAGTTAGATAAAGATCAGCCATGTTAAGAGTACCAATACTCATTCCATCACTTACTATAACTATAATGTTTTTTGCTTTTTTATTTTTGTGAAAATTGGATAAATCTAATTCGTTTGCAGGGCTTTCGAATGGATTGAGTAGTGTAGTTCCAAGTGCGAAAAGGGAACCGTTTTTGAAGAAATTCCGTCTGTTCATATATTATTTTTATTATAAATCAAATATAAGAAAGCTTACGTTTGATTGAGGTTAAGATTTTTTTAAATATATAAAACATAAATGAAAAAATCCCATTTTTTCAAATGGGATTTAAATATTATACTGTTGCTTCTATTTGTAGAGGTATCTGATTTTGAAGTAAATCCTCAAATTTTTCATGAGCTCGAATCAAATGCCCTTTGCCATTTAACCACAAAACTTCTGCTGGTTTATATCGGGAGTTATAGTTTGAAGACATAGAGAAGCAATAAGCTCCAGCGTTGTGGAAAGAAAGGATATCTCCCTCTTTTATTTCAGCGATTCTTCTATTGTTTGCGAAAGTATCAGTTTCACAGATGTAACCTACAACAGAATAGAAACGTTCTTTTCCTTTTGGATTAGAAATATTTTCGATATGGTGTTGAGAACCATAAAGCATTGGTCGAATTAAATGGTTAAAACCACTATCAATTCCTGCAAAAACAGTTGATGTAGTTTGTTTTACCACATTTACTTTTGTTAAAAAGTAACCAGCTTCACTGACTAAGAATTTTCCAGGTTCAAAAATCAATGTTAAGTCTTTTCCGTACTCAACACAGAAAGCATTAAAACGTTTTGATAATTTTTTACCTAATTCTTCGATGTCTGTTTGTACATCGTCTTTTTTATAAGGTACTTTGAAACCACTACCAAAATCTAAGAATTCAAGATTTTTAAAGTTTCTAGCAGCATCAAAAAGAATTTCTGCGGCGTATAAAAATACTTCAATATCTAAGATATCAGAACCTGTATGCATATGGATTCCGACAATGTTCATTTTAGTATTTTCTACTATTCGAACCAAATGTGGTAATTGGTGAATGGATATTCCAAATTTACTATCAATGTGACCTACAGAAATGTTAGTGTTTCCACCAGCCATTACGTGAGGATTGATACGAATACATACAGGAACATTTGGGTGTTTGGTGCCGAATTGTTCTAGTATGGATAAATTATCAATGTTTATTTGAACTCCTAAAGCATTTACTTCTTCTATTTCTTCTAGAGAAACACCATTTGGAGTGTAAAAAATCTTTTCTGGTGCATAGCCCGCATGCAAACCGAGAAGCACTTCTTGAATAGAAACAGTGTCTAAACCAGACCCCATATCTTTTAAAAGTTGAAGGATTGAAATATTTGACAATGCTTTCATCGCATAATTAATGCGAAGTTTTTCAACCTTAGAAAAAGCTTTTGTTAATCTGTTGAATTGAGATTGAATTTTTTCAGCATCATACACATATAAAGGTGTGCCAAATTGTTCTGCTAATTGAAGTAAGTCTTTTCCTTGCATTATGATTTAATTTTTTACAAATTTATTACAGTTTCTACCTTCGACCAAATAAAAAACAAAATATAACAAAATATAACAAAATGTTATTAATTAAACATTTTGTTTATGAATTTTGTTTTTTATAACAATAAAAAATCCCTTGACTTAACAACTTATAGCCAAGGGATTTAAAAAAAATGGTTCTTTTATAAGCTAGGTAAATCGCCATTGCCTTTTGTAGGCAAATTGGTGTATCCCATTAAAAATAAATCAACTTCTCTCGCGGCTTCACGACCTTCTGAGATTGCCCAAACAATCAATGATTGCCCTCTTCTCATATCACCTGCTGTAAAAATATGAGGAACATTAGTTTGGTAGTTATTGGCTTTGAAGTTACTTCTCATATCCAATTCTAGACCAAGTTGTTCTGCTAAAGTTTTTTCAGGTCCTGTAAATCCGAGAGCTAATAATGCTAAATCACACGGCCATATTTTCTCTGAACCTTCCTTTTCAATTAGTTCAGGACGTTGTCCAGGAACAATTTTCCAAGCAACTTCTACTGTCTTTAGTGCAGTTAGTTCTCCTTTTTCATTAGCAATAAATTCTTTGGTGTTGATTAACCAATTTCTATTACAACCTTCTTCGTGTGAAGAAGAGGTTTTTAGTTGTAGTGGCCAAAAAGGCCAAGGAGTAGATTCGCTTCGACCCACTGGAGGTTTTGGCATAATCTCAAAATTGGTAACTGATTTTGCGCCTTGTCTATTTGAAGTTCCAATACAGTCAGATCCTGTATCTCCTCCACCTATTACGATAACATCTTTTCCTGTAGCTTTGATTTGATTAGGAACTTCTTCACCGTATAAAACTTTAGTTTGTTGTGTTAGGAAATCCATAGCTTGCACTACGCCTTTGCTATCGGCTCCTTTTGTAGGTAAACCTCTTCTTTCTGTTGCTCCACCACAAAGAACAATTGAATCAAATTCATTTAATTCCTCTACTGAAAAGTTGACACCAACATTTACATTGGTTTTAAAAACGATACCTTCAGCTTCTAAAATAGCAACACGACGATCGATTATTCCTTTCTCTAATTTGAAATTTGGAATTCCGTAGCGTAACAATCCGCCAATAGCATTATCTCTTTCAAAAACAGTTACAGTATGTCCAGCACGATTGAGTTGTTGTGCAGCCGCTAAACCAGCTGGTCCAGAACCTACAACAGCAACTTTTTTACCAGTTCGAACTGCAGGCGGTTGTGGTTTAATCCATCCTTCCGCAAAACCTCTTTCTATAATGTTTTTCTCGATATTTTCGATGGCAACAGGTTCTTTGATAATACCTAGAACGCATGATTTTTCACATGGTGCAGGGCATAATCTTCCTGTAAATTCAGGGAAATTATTCGTTGATTGCAATATTTCTAAGGCACTTTGCCATTCTTCTTGATGTACCATATCATTGAAATCTGGAATTAAATTCCCCAATGGACATGAGCTATGGCAAAATGGGATGCCACAATCCATACATCTTGAACCTTGTTCTTTTATTTTATCTTTTGGTAATGCAATTGTGAATTCATTATAATTGGCAACGCGTTCAACAACAGCTATGTTACCTTCGTCGGCTCTATTAAATTCTTTAAATCCTCCTATTTTTCCCATGACTATTGTGCTATTAATTCTTCAACTTCCTTTTCTGCTGCAATACGTTGTAATGCTTTTTTGTAATCTGTAGGCATTACTTTTACAAAATGCTTGACTTGGTTGTCCCAATCTGCTAAAATTCTCTTAGCTAATGGGCTACTTGTGTATAAGGAATGATTTTTTATCAAACGTTTCATTTTTGCGATATCTTCTGCTTCTAATGGGTCAAAAGCTACCATTTCCATATTGCAAAGGGTTTGGTCGAATTTCTTATTTGGGTCATAAACATAAGCGATACCTCCACTCATACCTGCAGCAAAATTACGTCCGGTTTTGCCTAGTACAACTACAGTCCCTCCAGTCATGTATTCACAACCATGGTCTCCAATACCTTCAACCACTGCAGTTGCTCCTGAGTTTCTAACACAGAAACGTTCTCCAGCCATACCATTAATATATGCTTCACCAGTAATAGCACCATAAAGTGCTACGTTTCCAATAATTATATTTTCCTCTGGTTTGAAAGTTGCTGTTGGTGGCACTTTAATGATTAATTTACCTCCAGAAAGTCCTTTACCTAGATAATCGTTACAGTTTCCGTGGATTTTAAATGATAATCCATTGGTAGCAAAAGCTCCGAAACTTTGTCCAGCAGAACCCGTAAAGTCAACTAGAATAGTGTCTTCTGGTAGTCCTTGTGCACCGTATATTTTTGAAATTTCGTTACTCAAAATTGCTCCAACTGAACGATCTGTATTTTTGATGTCAAAGGTTACTCTTGTTCTTTCTTTTCTATAAATTGAAGGAATCGCAGCTTTGATAATATCAAAATCTAATACATGCTCTAATTCATGATCTTGAGGCATTGTATTGTGGTTAGGAACTGTTTTTGCTTTTTCTGGTTTATAAAGAATAGTTGACAAATCTAATCCCATCGCTTTGTAATGTTGAATCGCTTTATTTACGTTCAATTTTTGAGATTGTCCTACCATTTCTTTTAAAGTTCTAAAGCCAAGTTGTGCCATAATTTGTCTTAATTCCTCTGCAATGAAGTACATGAAATTAATAACATGTTCTGGTGTACCCTTGAAGTTTTTACGCAACTCAGGATCTTGAGTTGCAATACCTACAGGGCAAGTATTTAAGTGACAAGCACGCATCATGATGCAACCTGAAGCTACTAATGGTGCAGTTGCAAAACCAAACTCTTCAGCTCCAAGTAAAGCGGCAATAGCAACGTCGCGACCAGTTTTTAACTGTCCGTCACACTCTAAAACAACACGGCTTCTTAAATCATTTAGGATTAAAGTTTGTTGGGCTTCAGCCAAACCTAATTCCCACGGGATTCCAGTATGAGTTAAGGATGTTAATGGTGCAGCACCTGTTCCTCCATCATAACCTGATATTAGGATGACATCAGCTTTTGCCTTAGCAACACCCGCAGCGATGGTTCCAACTCCAACTTCTGATACTAATTTTACATTTACTCTAGCTTCACGGTTGGCATTTTTTAAATCGAAAATTAATTGTGATAAATCTTCAATAGAGTAGATGTCGTGGTGTGGAGGCGGAGAAATTAATCCAACATAAGGTGTAGAATTTCTGGTTGCAGCAATCCAAGGCACTACTTTTTCACCTGGTAATTGTCCACCTTCACCTGGTTTAGCTCCTTGAGCCATTTTTATTTGAATCTCTTTGGCATTGGTCAAGTAATTAATAGACACTCCGAATCGACCTGAAGCAACTTGCTTGATAGCACTATTTCTTGAGTCGCCATTCAATTCTTTTTGGAAACGTCTTGAATCTTCACCACCTTCTCCAGAATTACTTTTTCCGCCAATTCTGTTCATGGCAATCGCTAGATTTTCGTGTGCTTCTTGACTTATAGATCCATATGACATAGCACCTGTTTTGAATTTTTTTACAATTTCAGTCCAAGGTTCTACTTCGTCAATTGAAATTGGATCCAAATTATTGAATTCAAATAATCCACGAATAGTCATCAAATTAGCGCTTTGCTCATTGACCATTTTAGAATATTCGGCATAACTTTCAGGGCTATTCAAACGAACGGCTTGTTGTAGTTTTGAAATGGTTGTTGGATTAAACATGTGTTTTTCACCATTTCGTCTCCATCTGTAAATACCACCAATTTCGAGCGGTAGCAAGTTGGCTACTTTTGAATTTGGGAATGCTTTTTGGAAACGCTTTTTCACTTCTTTTTCTACTTCCATTAATCCAATACCTTCAATTCTAGATGGAGTGTATGGGAAATATTTGGTTGAGAATGATTTGTTTAAACCTAAAATTTCAAAAATCTGAGCAGCTCTATAGGAATGTAAAGTTGAGATTCCGATTTTATTCATGATTTTCAGAATCCCTTTTCCAATGGCTTTGTTGTAGTTTTTAATTGCATATTCTGCAGTTATTCCAGCGATGTGGCCTTCTTTAACTTGATTATGAATTATTTCATTTACCATATATGGATTAATTGCGCTAGCACCATATCCAAATAAAAGAGCAAAATGATGAGGCTCACGAGGCTCAGCAGATTCAATAACAATTCCAAACTTAGAGCGTACTTTAAGTTGGTTTAAAGTGTGGTGAATATAAGAACAAGCCAAAAGCATTGGAATAGGTGCTAGGGTTTCGCTTACTCCACGATCAGAGAGGATAACAATAGTACTTCCTTCAGAAACAGCTTTGAAAGTGGCTTGTACGCATTTCTCTAAGGCACGCTCTAAACCATTAGCTCCTTTTTCTATTTTGTACAACGTAGAAATAGTAACTGATTTGAAATCTTCGTGCTGAATGTTTCTTATTTTATCCAAATCTTCATTAGAAATGATAGGGTTTTGGATTTTTAATTTTTTGCATTGTTTTGCTTCAATGTCAAATATATTGTAATCTCCACCAATAGCTAAACTAATATCTGTGATAATTTCTTCACGAATTCCATCCAAAGGAGGATTGGTAACTTGAGCAAATAATTGTTTGAAATAGTTATACAATAATTGTGGTTGATCTGATAAAACTGCTAATGGGGTATCATTACCCATAGAGCTAATGGCCTCATTTCCGCTACCACCCATTGGGTTGATTATGGTTTTTAAATCTTCGATTGTATAGCCAAACATACGTTGTCTGGTTTCGAAATCAAGATTCTCAACAGGAATAGGGTTGTCTGTGTAAGGAATACAAGCTAATTGTAAAAGATTTTCATCCAACCATTTTTGGTAAGGACGTTTAGTAACTATGGAATGTTTTACTTCGTCATCCTCGATTATTCTTCCTTCGTTCATATCAACCAAGAACATTTTTCCTGGTTCTAATCGACCATGTTGAATTACATCTTCTGGGTTGATGTCAAGTACACCAATTTCTGACGACATAATTACAAAACCACTCTTAGTCAAAGTGTATCTTGAAGGGCGCAGACCATTTCTATCCAATAACGCTCCAATAACGTTTCCGTCAGTAAATGGTATAGAAGCTGGGCCATCCCAAGGTTCCATAATACAAGAATTGTACTCATAGAATGCTTTTTTCTCAGCACTCATCGTTTGATGTTTTTCCCATGCCTCTGGAACTACCATCATCATAACTTCAGGAAGAGTTCTTCCCGTCATTAGTAACAATTCTACAACCATATCCATAGAAGCAGAATCTGATTTGCCTTCTAAAATGATTGGGAATAATTTTTTTAAATCTTCGCCAAAAACATCACTTTTCATCAGTTCTTCACGAGCTCTCATTCGGCTCACGTTTCCTCTTAATGTGTTAATTTCACCATTGTGACACATATAACGGAAAGGTTGTGCTAAATCCCATGAAGGGAAAGTGTTTGTTGAGAATCGTTGGTGTACTAATGCCAATCGAGTAACTAAGTCGCTGTCTAATAAGTCGGTGTAATAACGGCTAATGTCTTCTGGCATTAGCAGTCCTTTATATATAATAGTTGTTGTAGAAAAACTTGAGAAATAAAACATATGACTCTCAGAAATTTTTGAGCCTCTAACTGCATGTTCTGCTATCTTTCTAGCGGCAAACATTTTGGCATTGAATTGTTGTTCTGTTAAGTCCAAACCATTTTTGCCAACAAAAACTTGTTTTACTGTAGGTTCTTTCTCAGCTGCGATTTGTCCTAGATTGCTAACATCAACAGGAACGTCTCTCCATCCGAGGATTTCTAATTTTTGATCTGAAATTGCTTTTTCAAAAGTAGTTTTACAAAAATCAACTTGATTGCTACTTTTAGGCATGAATACCATACCAACAGCATATTCTCTAGGCTCAGGAATAGAAAATTCACAAACTTTCTTAAAAAATGTATGCGGAATATCAAAAAGGATTCCCGCTCCATCACCAGTTCTGCCATCAGAGCTAACAGCGCCACGATGCTCTAATTTAATTAAAATGTCTAATGCCTTGTGAATAATATCGTTAGATTTTATTCCATTCAAATTACAAATGAATCCTGCGCCACAATTGTCGTGTTCAAATTCGGGCAAGTAAAGGCCTTGTTCTTTAACTTTCATGCTTGCTTTTTTTTTACAAAATTATGTAATTCATGAGATAATCTGTCTAAATACATGTTTTAGTTATTATTTTTGCTATAAAATCAAATTCAGCTTTCAAAAATGACAATTGCAAAATTTTGCCCCGCCTCTGTTAACATTTTCATAATATTTGAAATTGAAAACGTCTTATTTACCTACAAAAACTGACTTTTTTAGTGATTTTAGCCTGTCCAAAAAAAAATATCACAAATTTTTGAATAACCTTTAATTTTTTTGATAAAGTACGTTTTTATGTAAGGTTATTTTTAAGTTAAACCTATCTTTTTTTAAGAAAAAAAAATAATTCTATTTGAGTTTAATTTTCTATTTTTGTCGCACTTTATTCTGGAACGTTTTCAGAGTCCGGTCAAATTTTATATACTTATGAACATACACGAATATCAAGGAAAAGAAATTTTAGCAAGCTACGGCGTACGAATTCAACGCGGAATTGTAGCGAATAGCCCTGTAGAAGCTGTTGCTGCTGCAAAACAATTAACTGCCGAAACCGGTACAAGTTGGTATGTTGTTAAAGCTCAAATTCACGCCGGTGGACGTGGAAAAGGTGGTGGTGTAAAACTTGCCAAAGGCTTAGACAAAGTAGAAGGAATTGCTAGCGAAATCATCGGTATGCAATTGATTACGCCTCAAACTTCTGCCGAAGGTAAAAAAGTACACAAAGTGTTAATCGCTGAAGATGTATATTATCCAGGTGAAAGCGAAACTTCTGAGTTTTATGTTTCTGTTTTATTGAACAGAGCTACTGGCCGTAATATGATTATGTATTCTACAGAAGGTGGAATGGATATCGAAGAAGTGGCTGAGCATACTCCTCATTTAATTTTTACTGAAGAAGTAGATCCAGCTGTTGGTTTGCAAGGTTTTCAAGCAAGAAGAATTGCTTTTAACTTAGGACTTTCTGGAAATGCTTTCAAAGAAATGGTGAAATTCATCGATTCTTTATATAATGCTTACATTGGTTCAGATGCTTCGATGTTCGAAATTAACCCAGTGTTAAAAACATCTGATAATAAAATTATGGCTGTTGATGCTAAAGTAAATATCGATGATAATGCTTTATACAGACAAGCTAAATATGCTGATATGCGTGACATTCGTGAGGAGAACCCAATCGAAGTTGAAGCAAAAGAAGTAGGTTTGAATTATGTAGACCTTGACGGAACTGTTGGATGTATGGTAAACGGAGCTGGTTTGGCTATGGCAACTATGGATTTGATTAAGTATGCTGGTTTTGAGCCTGCAAACTTCTTAGACGTAGGTGGAACAGCTGATGCAAAACGTGTAGAAACTGCGTTCCGTATCATCTTAAAAGACCCAAACGTAAAAGCAATTTTAATCAATATTTTTGGTGGAATTGTTCGTTGTGACCGTGTAGCACAAGGTGTTGTAGATGCTTACAAAAATATGGGTGACGCTATAAAAGTGCCAATCATTGTACGTTTACAAGGAACTAATGCTGCTATTGCAAAAGAATTAATTGATAATTCTGGAATGCCAATTCTTTCTGCAGTTGAGTTTCAAGAAGCTGCTGACCAAGTTAAAGCTGCATTGTCTTAATTTACAATCTAGTTATATATTGAAAAGCCTGTTCGTTATGAACAGGCTTTTTTATTGGTTTTAATTTGACTCTAAACTATGAAAATACATTTTCCTTTAGCTCTAAAAATTGTATTACCGCAAATTCGCAAATTTTAAAAGAGTCAAAATTGGAGTAATTTGCGAATTTGCGGTGAAAATTTGGAGTTCAACTTTACTGAATTTTAGTTTATTGTGGTTTGTTTCCCTATGTTTTGAAGTTCATCCGATTCGTAAATGGTGTAGCCTTTTTTGTTGGATTGTGCCAAAAGGTACAAGGCTTTGGCGACAGTCGAACTTTCTATAGGGCGGTATTTTTTTACTTTTCCAAAGAATAAAAAAGAAAATCCTTTCATGAAAAAAGCACCTATTTTTTCTCCTAATCTAAATTCTGAGCGTTGACCTAATAATAAGGAAGGTCTAACAATAACAGTGGTTTCAAAATTAGCTTTGGCTAATGCTGCTTCCATTTCTCCTTTTGTTTTTAAATAGAAGTTATTGGAGTCTTTGTTGGCGCCCAAAGAGGAAACAATCAGGAATTGTTTTATTTTATTCGTCTTTGCAATTTTTGAAAATGCAATTGGATATTCGTAATCTACTTTTCGAAAAGCAGATTGGCTTCCTGCTTTTTTGATGGTCGTGCCAATGGTGCAAAATAAATCATCGCCTTTCACCAAATGCTGATAGGTTTCGGGAGCATCAAAGTTGATGATGTGTTGCTCTAGTTTGGGATGTGATTTTCCAGATTCTCGTTTTACAAAAATGACAACTTTTTGATAGTGTTCACTTTCTAAAAGTATATCTACCAGTTGCGAACCAATAAGTCCCGTACTGCCAATAACTAGAGCCGTTTTCATTATGATTTTTTATTCTTTCCGTTGTTGAATTTTACTTTTTCTACCACTTGAATTTTTGGAGCAGCTGCTTTATTACTTTTTTTGAAAGGTTTTTTGCTTGCTGGCTTTTTGTCTCCGCGGCTTTGTTCTGCATCTTTTGGTTTGGCTTTGAACTCTGGTCGTTTTGCGGCTCCATCTTTTGCTGGGATTTCAGCTCTGTGTTTGGCTAAAACTTCAGTAGGTACTTTTGGGCTTTCTTTGGTGCCACGCAAGTGAATTACTAATCCGTTAAGGAAATTACGCAATACTTGGTCGCCACATTCCATATAGTTGGGATGTTTTTCGTCGCGGAAAAAGGCACCCAATTCTGATTTTGATATTCTGAAATCTACTAATTCTAGGATTTCAACGATTTGGTCGTCACGCAACATTAAGGCTACGCGTAATTTTTTGAAAATATCGTTGTTGGTCATATTCTTTTAATTTTTTACAAAGGTACAGTTTAAAAATAGAGAGACGTTATATTCGAGTCTGAATTCAAAGGACTATGTCAAAAAAATGAAGATGAATCGCTATAATTATCATTAATTGACTGCTTTTTTTAAACATTTAAGGCATATAAGTTTCTATAATTTTTGATGTGTTTTATAGGAGTAAAATAATAGTTCATATAAGGAACACAGGTTAATCGGTATGGTTTTTTAATTTGAAAAGTCTTAAGGTTGGAGTCTTTAAGTGTTTCAGACTAAAGCTATGAATTTGATGTTTACAAGAAGGCAAGATGTTTCCTTTTAGCCCCGGTAGTAGCGGCATCCTTTGCTTTTTTTCTTTAAAAAAGCAAAGATATAGCGGATGACGGGTTCTATGATGGCATAAAAGCCTTTTTTTTCTGCTCCTAAAATCTATAAAAATGAATTTAAAACTTGAACTAGTTGGTCAAGGTCTTCTTTTTGATGATTGGCGGAAATGACGATTCGGTTCAAGGTTTTTTGGTCTGAGGGATAATCAAAATGGGTGATTACGATTTTGTTTTTCAACAATATCTCGTAGCTCTTGTCCCAATTTAAGTAAATGGAAGGATAGTTTGTGGTGAAGTTTATTTTGGGATTGGGTTGTAAATGTTGCGCAAGATAGTTTAAATTGTCCTGTAATTTTTTAAGTTGCTGTTGTACTAAGTTCCCAGTTTGGGCAAGGGTTTGTACATAGGCAGGATTCATTCCAGCGGCTGAGACAAAGGTGTCATAATTTTTGATTTCTTGAATAAAATTTGAATCGCTCGCTATCACGCCTCCAGTGAGTCCCAATGCTTTGCCAAGTGAGGCGACCAAAATTTTGCGTTTGATGTTAGGATTGGTGATACTCGAATAAATTCCTGCTCCGTTTTCACCTAGGATTCCGATAGAGTGGGATTCATCTACAACCAAAGTGATTTCTTTGTGGGAGGGAATGCTATCGAGAATTTTTAGATTTATGGCTTGTGTCTGAAACGAAGGCACCGCATCTGTAACGATGGTAATTTTTTCTTTTTTATGGTCTAAAATTCTTGGATTCAACTCGTTTTCTATCAACAAAGGGATGCTGTCTTTTCTTTGAATGGCGGGATGAGCATTTGGAAAATGGTAAAAAACATCGGTGCTTTTACTTAAAAAATCTATAGTTAGTTTGCCGGCTAGCATTCCTGATGAAACGGTAACTGCAGCATCGGCCTGAATGAATTGTGCAAGGTGAGTTTCGCCAGTGTCGTAGGCGCTCAATTGGACGTTTGCGTTTCTTGAACTTCCGTATGCGGTGCCCCAACGCTGGATATTTTTGAAAATGATTTCTTGAAATTCGGGTAAAGTTGGCAAACCAAGATAAGCCGTTCCTCCAAAATAAAGGAACGTTTCTTGGTTAATTTCGATTGTACGATTGGGGAATTGATGGACTTTCATACGAATCATAAAAGTGTTACTCCAGTTCCGTTTCCGTCTGGGTAATCAATTTTGCCATAAGTAATGGTTACTCCTGTAGCAATATCCTTATCTAATAGTAGCGCTCCGTCCATATCTACGTAATCTAGTAGTGGTAGCAGATGTGCTATAGCTGAGATGCCTACTGTAGATTCGGTCATACAACCTACCATAGTTTTTAGTCCTAGTTTTTTGGCTTCTTCTAGCATACGTTTGCCTGGAGTAAGACCGCCACATTTTACTAATTTGACATTTACGCCGTGGAAATGGTTGTGGCATTTGGCTACATCGGATTCGATAATACAACTTTCGTCAGCAATGATGGGCAAAGCGGAGTGTTTGTAAACTTCTTTATGTGCTTCCCAATTATCGGCTTTCATAGGTTGTTCTAAGAATTCCACCCCGAGTTTTTTTAAAGCTATGGAATTAGAAATGGTTTCTTCAACGCCCCAACCACAATTGGCATCAATTCTGAAGATGGCGTCTGTATGTTTACGTAATTCAGTTACAATTTCGATGTCTTCTTGGGTTCCTAATTTAATTTTATAGATAGGCCAAGGGAGTTCTTTCATTTTGGTGACCATTTTTTCAATAGAAGCGATGCCAATAGTATAATCTGTTAATGGATTTTTATCAGTAGTAAAATTCCAAAGTTCGTATAGTTTTTTGCCTTTTTTGCGAGCATATAAATCATTGTAAGCCAAGTCTAAAGCACAAAGCGCAAACATATCCTCTTTTAAATAAGGATGTACTTTGTTCCAAAATTCTTCGGGAGTTTCGGTTGTTGTGTTTTCTATCAATGAACGAATGTTTTCCAAATCCGCACGCATCATTGGAACCGTGGTGTGATAATAAGGGTTGGAGGTTGCTTCGCCAAATCCTGAGTAGCCTTCGCTTTGCAATTCTACAATTAGTGAAGGTTGAAAATCGATAGATTCTCTAGAAATGGTGAAGGTGTGTTTTAGTTTTAGGTTGTATTCGCGAAGGATTAGTTGCATAACATAAATTTTTATTGTTCTAAAAAAGGATTAGTAGCCCAACCAAAGTAAGGCTTTTACAAAACCATCTCGCCATAATTTTTCGTTGTGTTGACCACCTTTTATAATGGTTTTTTTGTTCAAATGTTTACAGGAACAACGCTTGGTATTGATGATGTTTTCCATTGTATTCAAGTCTTTGACCATACTGTCATCATCGCCTTCTTGGTCTCCACAAAGGAAATAGTACTTTGCTTTTATCTTTTGAGTTTGTTCTGTTAATGCGATAATGTCCTTTCTATTAATCCAAAAGGCAGGAGAAAAAACGCCTGCTTTGCCGAAAACTTCTGGATACTTTAGCGTAGCGTAAAAAGCGGTCAATCCACCCAAGGAACTGCCAATTATGAGTGTGTGCGTTTTATCAGTTTTGGTGCGGTATTTTTTGTCGATACTCGGCTTTAAGGTGTTGACAATAAAATCTAGGTATTGATTGGCCTTGCCACCGCCATATTTTTCGTGAGGATAGGGAGTGAGTTCCTCGAGTCGTTTTTCGTTTCCGTGTTCAATTCCCACTACGATTACTTGTGCGCTCAGACTGTCTAATTTTTCATCAATATTCCATTCGCCACTATAGGAAGTTTTAGCATCGAATAAATTTTGGGCATCGGGCATATAAATCACGGAATATTTCTTCTTGGAAGCGCTATAGTTTTTGGGTAAGTAGAGCCAGATTTTTTTTGTCGTTTGTAACTCTGGAGATACAATACTAAAAGTACTTACTTGAGCAGAAGCAGTGGTTTCCTGTGTCCATCCTTTCGCCACAAGAAAAAAGAAGCAAAAAAATAGGATTGTTTTTTTAGACATAATTGAATTTTGTGGATACATTTAAAAACAATAATTTAGCTAAAAATAAGAAATTGATGAATAGTTTTGAAGAAAAAAGAAGTTTACTTTTAGAAATGATAAGTTTTTCTATTGTAGACGGAAAATTACATCAACGCGAGTTGGATTTTATTTGGATTGTAGCCAAAGAATTGAGTTTTACCAGAGCAGAATATTCTGATTTGTTTCATCAAGAGTTGCCTCATTTGCCCATTAAATCAGAATTTCAGCGTATTCAGCAGTTTTACAGATTGGCACTGATTATGCATTGTGATGGAGTTTTGCACGAAAAAGAGTCCGTTGCGATTCGTCAAATAACCATTGATATGGGATTAAATCCAGGAGCTACCAAACGAGTTTTGCAAATGATGCAGGAATCTCCTAATGCTATGATTGATGCCAAAGCATTGTTAGGAATGTTTCAAGAACAACACAATTAAGAGAGTTTTTCTTGTAATGCTTTAATTTCATCGCGGAACTTGGCAGCCTGCATAAAATCTAAATCCTTTGCGGCTTTTTCCATAGCCTTACGTTTTTCACGAATTAATTTTTCCAATTCTGGTTTTGATAAATAAGCGGTTTCAGGCTCAGCTGCTTTGGCAATAGTGTGTCCTAATTCGTATTCCACCAATGGATTTTTAGTAAAAGCACTGTCTATTTTTTTATCTAAAGCTTGTGGGACTTTATTGTGTTGGGTGTTGTAATTGATTTGTTTGGTACGGCGATAATTGGTTTCATCAATCGTTTTTTGCATACTCGCTGTAATTTTATCGGCATACATAATCGCTTTCCCGTTTAAGTTTCTTGCCGCACGACCAATAGTTTGAGTAAGGGAACGATGGCTTCTAAGAAAACCTTCTTTGTCGGCATCCAAAATAGCAACCAAAGACACTTCAGGCAAATCCAATCCTTCTCTCAATAGATTGACTCCAATCAATACGTCAAATAAGCCTTTTCGTAAATCTTGCATAATTTCAATACGCTCCAATGTATCCACATCTGAGTGAATATAGCGACAACGAATGGAAACTTTAGTCAAGTATTTAGCCAATTCTTCTGCCATTCTTTTGGTCAATGTGGTGACCAAAACACGTTCGTCTAACTCGCATCGTACTTGTATTTCTTCGATTAAATCATCAATTTGATTCAGACTTGGACGAATTTCGATAATCGGGTCTAGTAAACCTGTTGGACGAATGATTTGCTCTACATAAACACCATCACATTTTTGTAATTCATAATCCGCAGGTGTTGCCGACACATAAATGACTTGATTTTGCATAGCTTCAAACTCTTCGAATTTTAAAGGTCGGTTGTCCATAGCAGCGGGAAGGCGGAAGCCATATTCTACCAAGTTTTCTTTTCTAGAACGGTCGCCACCATACATAGCTTGTACTTGCGACAAAGTCACGTGGCTTTCATCGACTACCAATAAAAAATCATTGGGGAAGTAATCCAATAAACAGAAAGGCCTTGAGCCCGCTTCTCTTCCGTCAAGGTAACGAGAATAATTTTCAATTCCAGAGCAATAGCCCAATTCCCGAATCATTTCTAAGTCGAAGTTGGTGCGTTCTTCGAGGCGTTTGGCTTCTAAATGTTTGCCTATTTCCTTGAAGTAATCCACTTGTTTTACTAAATCTTGCTGGATTTCCCAAATGGCATTTTGTAACACATCTGGCGAAGTCACGAACATATTGGCGGGATAAATCGTCAATTTTTCAAAGCGTTCTATGACTTGAGCGGTTTTGGTATCAAAGCTTTCTATTTCTTCGATTTCATCACCAAAAAAATGAATTCGAAACGCATCATCCGCATAACTTGGATAGACTTCAACCGTATCACCTTTAATTCTGAAATTTCCTGGGGTAAATTCGGCTTCGGTTCTAGAATATAGACTTTGTACTAAACTGTGTAGCAATTTAGTTCTTGAAATCATTTGGTTGACTTCGATGGCAATTACGTTTTTTTGAAATTCCACGGGATTTCCAATACCATAAATGCAAGAAACCGAGGCGACCACTATAATATCTCTTCGTCCAGACAATAAAGAGGAAGTCGTGCTCAAACGCATTTTTTCTAACTCTTCATTGATTGACAAATCTTTCTCTATAAAAACTCCTGTAACAGGCATAAACGCCTCGGGTTGGTAATAATCATAATACGAAACAAAATACTCCACCGCGTTGTTAGGGAAAAATTGTTTGAATTCTGAGTACAACTGCGCTGCCAATGTTTTGTTGTGAGCAAGAATTAGGGTAGGTCTTTGTACTTCTTGAATGACGTTTGCAACCGTAAATGTTTTTCCAGACCCAGTAACTCCAAGCAGCGTTTGAAATGGTTCACCAGCAAGGATGCCTTGTGCTAATTTTTCTATCGCTTGAGGTTGGTCACCCGTAGGTTGGTAATCTGATACAATTTGTAGTTTCATTAGTTGAAGATTCTAAAGTGCTGTACGATTGAATTCAAAGATACTATGTTTTTTAGCGAAATGAGACTGCTACTTTTGGATTCGTCTGATTTTGTTAAGTACTTATTTGTTGAAAAAATCTAAATTATATGTGATTAGTTTATTCAAACTTCCATTCCTTTTGTTGCTTTTCGGTCAAAAAAGTCCACGCTAAGATGCGGCTCGTTTTTTGGCCTTGTGCCATATCAATGGTGCTGATGTTGGCAGCATTTACTTTGTTTAAGGTCTTGTACAAACTATTCAAATGTGCTTGTTTTGAGACCAAAGTAGTATACCAAAGACAGTGCATAGGATATTTGGCGCTTTCGTAAATCATTTGAGTGATAAAACCCAATTCACCACCCGGACACCATAACTCAGCATTTTGTCCACCAAAATTTAAAGTTGGTGTAGTGGTTTTGTTGGTGCTTAAATTATTGACTTTTCGTAAAGCTACTTTTGTAGCTTCTTCTTTTGAATTATGAAACGGAGGATTACAAATGGTAAACGCGAATTTATCTTCAGATTCCATTATGTTTTTGAAAATAAAGCGAGGTTCTGTCTGTAACTGTAAGCTAATAGCATCGATTAGTTTTGGATTTTTCTCGATAATTTTTTTGCAATTTTGAATCGCTTTTTCATCGATATCTGTGCCTACAAAACTCCAACCGTAAACCGCATTTCCTAAAATAGGATAAATACAATTCGCACCTATGCCAATGTCTAAGCCCTGAACAGTTTCTCCTTTTGGGATAATACCATTATTACTTTGGGCCAACAAATCGGCTAAGTAATGAATGTAATCTACTCTACCTGGGATGGGAGGGCAAAGAAAAGTAGAAGGAATCTCCCAATATTGAATGTCGTAATGAGCCAGTAATAATGCTTTGTTCAATGCTTTTACGGCATCAGGATTACTAAAATCTAGCGTTTGAATTTGATGTTCATTAATGCCTACAAAATTTTTGAGTTCAGGCAATATCTGAATTAAGGAATCGAAGTCGTATCCTAAACGGTGCTGATTTCTTGGATGTAGGTTTTTTTTCTCGGGCTGCTTTGTACGTTTCATTTTCTAAATTTCGGTGCAAAGATAGGCATTCCTTTTTTGGTAATTAATCCATACATTCCATCAACAATAAATCTCCTTCAGAATGTTCAATAGTGACCAATCCATCGGAAGCTACAGCATTGCTACTGCCGGTTCTGTAGCCAATAGTCAAGGTGTCATTTGCTAAAGGACACACTAAGTTTTGAGAATGAATACCTTTTACCACGCCAATTGGGATTAGCGAAATCGGTGTGCCTGCAGTGTACCATTTTTCGAATTTGTTGGGTAAAAGAAATATTTTGGAATGGTCATCTAAAATCACAATTTTGATTAAATCGCGATAACGTACGATATTTGTGAGATTGGTTATGGTGTGGTCGGCTCTTTTTCCAGTAGCCCAAACAATATTGACTGAGGGAATTTTTCGCTCGATTAAATAGTCTAATGCTTTTTCTAAATCGGTTTTGTTTTGATCGGGAGTGTGCACAATTTCCAGCGGATATTGTTTGGTTTTGTATATCTCTGGATCAAAATCACGATCAAAGTCCCCCAAGAGCACATCGATTTTAATATCAAGATGCATCACGCGTTCTATGGCTGAGTCAAGCACAACAACCAAAGGTGACCATTCTAATAATTGACCCAATAATTCGGGCTGACAAGAAGCTCCATTGGCGATAATTAAAGCAGGTTCTTGGTCGTCGCGAACGATGTGATGTGAGGACATTTTTTGGATTTAGATTTAAGATTATTCGAAACAAATGTACAAAAGTTATTGAGCTAGTTCATTTCTTATGCATCAAGTAGTCTGCGGTGGTAGGTAATTTGTCCCAAATGATAGGCTAGATGCGAAGCAAGATGCACTAAGAAAAAACCATAAGAGGTCTTTTTGTCCAAAACTAACAATGGATATTCTGTTTCTAAATCTTCTTTTGATAGTTGATTAAGTGCTTGATGAACAACAGTTATGGTTTCATCAATTTTTTGAATCAATTCTGATTTGGAAATGTTTTTCGCAGAAAATTCTAAGGTTCTATTTCTAACATAATTTGTTTTACCAATTTCAGCTCCAATGTAAGTGTTTAAATTACCAATAAGATGCAAGCATAAATTGCCTGCCGAATTATTGATTTGTTGGTCACTAGACCAGATTACAGCCTCGTTGTGATAGGCATTTATTTCTCTTTTTAAGGAAGTCAAATCCCTTTTGAAAAGTGTTTGTAAGGTCTGAATTAGCATAAAAAGATACTTGAAAAGAGTATTATTGAATAGTATAACTTCTAAAATCAATTTCACTTAAGGAAAAATAGCCCAACGGATAATTGGCTTTGTCTGTAGTGTTGATGATGTTACCACGAACCGTAGCAGGCGGAGATTGAAAAGGACCGCCACCATTATTACCAGCAATACTAACCAAAATACTCATATAGTTATAGTATGCTTTTGAGATGCCGTAGTGAGTGATTTCGATTTTATCTCCTTTTTTCAGTTCGTCATTTTGAGAAATACTAAAAAACTCATTCCCATCAAAAAATTCGTCTCGATCTACATAAAGATTGGATTTTACTTGATTGGAATAGGTGTATTTGTATAAATAGTAATTAGGTATACCCGCAGGATCATTATAAAAAGTTTTCACTTCAATTTCGTCACCTGTAATACCGCCATCATTTTTTTGTTCTAGTTTGGTAATTGGAGCCACAGGTTGTAAAGTTTCTGTAGCGGTATAAGTTTGTCCTTTGCTAACTACAGTCAAGGTGTACGTTTCATTGATTACAGGGACAAAATTCGAGCAGAAATATTCGCCTGTATTTGGTACTTCCACAAAATTAAAAACAGTATTGGTGCTATTGGTAATGGTTACGATTGCTCCCGAAACTTTTGGGATGTTAGTACTAAAATAATCCGTTGTTGTAGTCAATTTGATGCGTTGTTGATTTCCTGAAGTTCCTTTTTGCCAATTGATGGAGGCTTCAATTACTAATTTTGGAGGAGCAGTGTTTAGGTCTACATCCACTACATCTTCACATCCTACGAATAAGGTTGCTAGTATAAAAACGAAAAAGAAAGTGATCTTTTGCATAATGCTTAAAATTTAAAATTATAACTCACAGCTGGAACAATACCAAAAATTGAAGTTCTTACTGCTTCATTATTACCAGTATCAATGTTTTGTCTAAAGTTGATTGACGCAGCATTTCTTCTGTTGTACAGATTGTAAATACTAAAAACCCATTCGGTTTTGTAGTTACGATTGTTGTTTTTTCTTGGAGTTAACGTAGCAGCAATATCTAAATGATGATAAGCGGGTAAGCGATTTTCGTTACGCAAACCATAGCTAGGAACAGTAATTCCTAAATACTCATATTGTCCTTCAGGGTAGGTTACGGGTTGACCACTTTGTAAAGCAAAATTAGCTCCAAAGCTCCATTTGTCGTTCAAAGTATACGAACTAGTCACGGCCAAATTATGCAACTTATCGTAAACAGAATTGTACCATTGACCATTATTAATTCCTGTTTCTAGTGGCGTTCTACCCGGCGTTTGTTGTTCAGATCTTGATAAAGTATAAGAAATCCAACCGTTGAGTTTGCCTTCGTTTTTCTTTAGCAAAATTTCTAATCCGTAGGCTCTCATTTGGCCATTCAAAATGACTTGTTCCAAAGCTTTGTTCGCAATTAATTCGGCACCATCAATATAATCGATACGATTTTTGATTTTTTTATAATAGGTTTCTACTTCTAATGAGTACATTCCGTCATTGAAGTTTTTGAAATATCCCAATGCTACTTGGTCAGCAATTTGAGGTTTAATGAAATTATCACTTGGTGTCCAAACATCGAGTGGAGTAGGTGATGAGGTATTCGAAATTAACTGTAAATATTGCACCATACGGTTGTAACTCGCTTTTACCGATTGGGTGTCATTGAATTGATAAGCCGCAGAAAAGCGAGGTTCTAAATTGTCAAAACTTTGAATCACATCGTTTTTACCATAAAATTTTGTATCTATTGGCGTTGCTTTTTCATACAATTTTAAGTCATTATTGAAAACAACAGGATTGTCATTCGCATAAATATTTACGGTAGATTGTCCTAAGCGATAAAATAAACTGTAACGTAATCCATAAGAAATACTCACTTTTTTACTTAAATCGTGATCGGCACTGATATAGACGGCAGGTTCAAAAGCATATTTCTTATCCAATTGATCGGAATTGATTCCAGAAGTGCTATTAGATGGAACAATGGTGCCCGGATTGAAGTCGTAATAAATTGCGTTCAGTCCGTAGTTTAATTTGAACGAGTCCGTTAAGTAATTTTTAAAATCGTACTTGATGTTGTAGTTTTTGATACCCGAATCCCATTTGAATCCTACAAAATCAAGATCTAAGCCATAATAGTAATCGCTATAAATCAAGGAAAGATTAGAAAACAATTTATCAGAATACAAATGATTCCAACGCAAGTTTAGGGTTGAATTACCGTAAGTATTGGTAAAACTTTTGTTTAGGCTAAAAACGTCTCGGCCAAAATATCCAGAAAGATATAAATTGTCATTTTCGGTTAATTTATAACTGAATTTTGCATTTAGATCATAAAAATATGCGGCGTTATCTTTTTGTTCTGGAGATAATTTCAAAAACAAATGGGCATAGGACCCACGACCACCAATCAAGAAGGAACCTTTATCTTTAACCAATGGGCCTTCTACTAAAAGCCTACTTGAGATTAGTCCAATACCTCCATTCATATGGAATTTTTTGCTGCTTCCGTCTTTTTGATAAATATCTAAAACCGAGGAAGCTCTTCCTCCAAAGCGAGAAGGAATCCCGCCTTTGTAGAGTCGAATATCTTTTATAGCATCGGGATTAAATACAGAGAAAAAACCAAAAACGTGAGATGAGTTAAAAATAGTAGCTTCGTCCAACAGAATCAAGTTTTGATCCGCTCCACCACCACGTACGTTAAATCCAGAAGCACCTTC
>OCVT010000150.1_pt1 | contig 24780 bp, 20 predicted proteins | sample 1539111 | NCBI WGS metagenome assembly OCVT01 (sample SAMEA3991482, study PRJEB22521) | metagenome | biome: anthropogenic terrestrial biome; feature: sewage plant; material: raw primary sludge | place: Sweden | collected 2012-09-26 | reverse complement strand
ACACGAAAGTGTGACAGCTGAAAAAAAGCTGGCAAAGCCAACTTTTAAAAGATATTTGGTTATGACGGGTAAGTAGGAATTGGTATTAAAGTTGTAGCCATTCCAAGGCCTGTTCAAGGCTATCAACCAACTTATCCGCTTTGGATTGATCCATTCCAAACTGTTGATCACGAATAGCCCATACGGTTAAACCAGCTGCTTTTGCGGCCTCAATCCCTTTGGCGCTATCTTCAAAAACCAAAATGTCCGATTTTGGAACCCCTGTTGCTTTTGCAGCTTGTTCATAAACAGCTGGATCTGGTTTGGGTGCTACACAATCCATTGCTGAATAGATTTGACTGAAATACGAGCGAATTCCCGTTTCTTTCAAGGCTCTCTCAATATCAATTCGATCAGTATTTGATGCCAGAACAAGCGGGACAGGATGTAAACTGAGTCGCTCTAAGACAGACTTGACATCTGGAAATACTCGTTCAGCGTAAGGTGTGGGACGATTCTCCTTATAAATTCGGTACTCCTCCTCCAGCACAGGAACATCCCATTTTTCGTAATCATCTCCTAAAATACGTTGCCATACTTGACCAGCACGCCCTCCAATAAAAAAGGATGGTTTCAGATGACTCACTGACAACCCTTTCGTCAGCAAGAAATCTATACGCCGCTGAAAATAAAATGATTCTGTATCAAAAATTACTCCATCCATGTCAAAAATAATTGCTTTTACCATTCTGGCCTCCTAACTCCTCTATTGTATCATAGTCAATAAGGATTTTCGATTTTCTGAAATTTTTCAACAACAAACCTTGTTCGTATTTTATTAGGTTTCTCACCAAGATTTTTCTGAACATACTGACAATTCCGCCTTATTCTGCTATAATAGAAAAAAATATTCAAGGAGATTAGAATGAAAGTGGTAAAATTTGGTGGAAGTTCCCTTGCTTCTGCCGGTCAATTAGAAAAAGTATTCAACATTGTTCAATCGGATTCTGAACGCCGTTTTGTTGTTGTTTCAGCACCTGGAAAACGCAATGCCGAAGATACAAAGGTTACAGATGCATTAATTAAGTATTACAGAGAATATGTTGATGGGAAAGATGTAACAGCAAGCCAAGAGTGGATTATCAACCGTTACCAGGCAATGGTCGATGAACTTGGTTTTTCAGCTAATAGCATGAAGAAAATTGCTGAAAACATCATTTCTCTTGCCAACTTACCAATTAATGATAACGAATTCCTTTACGATACTTTTTTATCCGCTGGGGAAGATAACAATGCAAAATTAATCGCTGAATACTTTACTTTTAGAGGGTTACCAGCACGCTATGTTCATCCGAAAAAGGCTGGCATTATTGTAAGTTCTGAACCAGGAAATGCACGAATTCTTCCTTCGAGCTATGATAAAATTGAAGAATTGCGAAATGCAGAGGAAGTCTTGATCATCCCTGGATTCTTTGGGGTGACTGTTGACAATCAAATTTGTACCTTCTCACGGGGTGGATCTGATATCACAGGATCCATCGTTGCTGCAGGGGTTAAGGCAGATCTGTATGAAAATTTTACAGATGTAGATGGGATCTTTGCTGCTCACCCTGGAATTATCAAACACCCACACTCTATCAAAGAACTAACCTATCGTGAGATGCGTGAATTAGCATATGCAGGTTTCTCCGTTCTTCATGATGAGGCCCTTCTTCCTGCTTATCGCGGTCGTATTCCATTGGTTATTAAAAATACCAATAACCCTAGCCACCCAGGTACTAGAATTGTTCTTGATCATACAGATCAAACTCTCCCTGTCGTTGGGATTGCTGCAGATGATGGTTTTGTCAGCATCAATATTTCTAAATACCTCATGAACCGTGAAGTCGGATTCGGGCGCAAAGTCCTTCAAATTTTAGAGGATTTAAACATTCGTTTTGAACATATGCCAACTGGTATTGATGATTTGTCCATCGTACTTAGAAATAGAGAATTGACACCAATCAAAGAAGCTGAAATTCTACGTCAATTGAAAACAAAAATGGAAGTTGATAAGGCTGAAATCGAACACGGCTTGTCTATTATCATGATTGTCGGTGAAAATATGAAGAGCCATGTCGGTGTAACTGCGACCGCAACTAGTGCCTTATCCGACCAAAATGTTAATTTAGCTATGATTTCACAAGGTGCTAGTGAAGTTTCTGTCATGTTCGTAGTCAAAACAGAAGAAAAAGAAAAAGCTTTACAGGCATTATATGCAGCCTTTTTTAACTAAAAACGTCTTCATACCTTTAGAAGTTTTTCAGTGCCAGGTCATGAATCCTAAAAAATCCAGAGTTATTAAAAGCTCTGGATTTTTCTTATTAAGCTATCATTAGAAAAGTTTATGAATTAGTTCACTTCAACCTTTTCAGTCCATGGACTTGCTTTTGTTACAAGGACGTCATTTAATTCTTCAACATTTCGGCGACCTTGATCTGCTAACCAAGCCTTAGCAGCTTCTTCACCTTCTTTGGCAAAAATAGCCACTGCATCTTTCCATGTCGCACGACCACAGAGCACACCATTAAAGGTTGACCCTGATTCTTTTGAAAAGACAAGAGTTTCTTGGAAAAGTTTAGCTGAGACACCTGCACTCAAATATATAAATGGCAAATGAGTAGCTTCCGATTGCTCTTTGAAATAGGCTCTTGCTTCATCTGCAGTATAAACAGGTTCTTCACTTGTATAGTCTTCGACAAAATTCATATTTACAGGCACTTCTACCTTAAGAACGTCTGCATTATACTGTGGTTTGCTGAATTCACGCATTGCACCATTTACCTTATGAGGTTTTAAGCTTGCATACTCCCGTGAAGTTACATCCATGTCACTTGCATCATAGGTTAGAATTTCTACAAAATAAGGAATATCTTCCGCAATACATCCACTACCAATCCGTTCAACCAAAGCATGTTTAATATCATTAATTTCAGGTTTGTCGTCTACGTCATAGTACAACAAAATTTTAACCGCATCTGCACCTAATTCTTTGATACGTTTTGCTGACCAAATTGGAAGAAGATCTGGTAAACGTCCTGGTGTCGAAGCATCATATTCGGTTTTTTCATAGGCAGCGATAAACCCACAATCTGCATGACGCAGTTCAGACGCAGTCACTCCATACTCTGCATCAAGAAGAATGGAACTGGCATATGGGGTTGGTTCGCTAGAAATGACTTTTTTGAAGTCCACCAAAATATCATTAGCAAAATCTCCACCACCAGCGGCTGCTGCCAACAACCGTTTCAAGGCACCTCGTTGGTCAATCGCAAGTGCTGTGATAACCTGATTTCCATTTGACAAGCGAGTCATATGTTCATACTTAGTTTGTTATAGTTGCAATTTGGTCATTAGAATCCTCCTTAAGAATACATAATAGACAATTATTAACCAAGTTTTTTTAGATGATTTTTTCGGTTGATTAGCCGAACCGTTTCACACCATCTAAATAAGTAGCTTTCAGATGACCTGCATCATCTACTACAATAAAATCAGCTGCACGACCTTCAGCAATTAGGCCACAAATATGATCAATGTTGACAGAACGTGCTGGTGCTAATGAAGCCATACGTAATGCATCGGGAAGGCTGACCAATCCCCAGCTCACCACATTTTGTACAGCTTCAATCAATTCCAAAATAGAACCTGCTAAACTTCCACTTTCTTTGAGGCGAGCCGTTCCATCTTTAACAATGACTTCAAATTCCCCAAGTCTTGATTCACCCTCGCCCATACCTCCGGCTCTCATACAGTCAGTGATTAGAACTGTCTCTTTTGCTCCACGGGCCTTAACCACAATTTCCGCTGCTGCTGGATGAACATGATGTCCGTCACAAATCATTTCTGCATAAACATCATGTAAACTTAAAGCTGCACCGACCATGCCAGGTTCACGATGATGTAGTCCACTCATACCATTATAGACATGAACAAAAACATTAGCACCTGCTTCAACCGCAGCCTGCGCTTGAGCAAAGGTTGCATCACTGTGTGCTAAAGCGGTATGAATAGCTTTGCTATTTGCAAATTCAATGAATTCTTTAACTCCTTCTCGTTCTGGAGCAATAGCAATCTTATTCACCAAACCATTCGATAGACTATGCCAGCGGTCTAACTTCTCAATAGAAGGATCACTCATATACTTAGGATTTTGAGCGCCCTTGTATTTTTCTGTAAAGAATGGCCCTTCCAAAAAGATACCTTGAATTTTAGCCCCTGTTTCTTCACCTGCATGTTGACCAATCGTTTCACAGACTGCATCTAAATTTTCAGTCGAATCTGTCAGTGTTGTCGGCAACCAAGAAGTAACACCACAGGCTAGCAAGCCATCTGAAATAACTTTAATTCCTTCAAAATCATTATCCATCACATCATGTGACGCATAGCCGTGGATATGCGTATCCACCAAGCCCGGTGCGATATGATAGTCTGAGTAATCTATTATATTTCCATCTGGTTTTTCGGTAATAATGTGACCGAACTGCCCATCATCAGTAATTTCCAAATATGCATCAACTTTCTCACTATCTGCAAGAATAATTGATTTTGCTTTGATGTAGCTAACCATATTGGCCCCCTTATATTTCATATATATTTTCTTAAACTGGTTATAACCATATATGATTGTATTGTAGACCGATTCTCTTTAAATGTCAAGTAATTACTAGCATTCATTAGACCTCAATCATTAACATAAAATACTATAGGTACTTTCTTTGGAATAGACCTCCGTTTGCCCTTTACCGCTTCCACTCATTAATTCATGTAACATCAGATTATTACACATTTTAGAACCATGAGTGTGACATTTCCCTCAGTCAGGAGATAGGGAACAAAAAAACTATCATTTTCTGGTAGATTCGCTTACCACCAGAAAATGATAGATTTTTGATTAAAAGTTGATTTATTTATCTTATTGATGTTTACGAGGCAAACGATCTGTCAATAAACATACAATCTCATAATTTATCGTGCCAACATAATCAGCCCATTCTTGAACCGTTATTTCCTTGTCTTCTTCACGGCCTATCAATGTTACTTTTGTTCCAACTTGATATGATTTCGGCAAACGGATCGTCATTTGATCCATGGAAATACGTCCAATAATTTCACAATATTGACCATCGACCAGAACATGGAAACCTTGGAGTCTTCGCACTACACCATCAGCGTATCCAACAGGAATAGTACCTATCCACTCAATCTCAGAACTCTGATACGTTGACCCATATCCAAGAAAGGTACCAGCCTCGACTTGCTTAACATGTACGAGTTCAGAGTACAATCCCAGTGCAGGTTGGAGCTTGAATGGTAGGTCTAAGGTACGTCCACTAGGATTTAGACCATACAGAACATCCCCTAATCGAACCATGTTAAACACCGTATCTGCATGCCAGATACTTGTAGCTGAATTACTTGCATGTATCCAACGAGGCAATTTCGGTAACCTATCTAACCATTCCTTAAAACGTGTCAATTGCTCATGGAAGTAATGTGCATCTTCTTCATCTGCTGTTGCAAAATGAGTAAAAATACCCTCAAATTCAAGATCCATCTCACTCATAAGATCAAGCACTTTCTCCAACTCAGACCAGTCTCTGAATCCAATTCTCCCCATTCCAGTATCTAGTTTAACATGAACAGCTAAACCAGCTAGATCCTGACCAGATGCTTTAACCAGCTCTAACCACTCTAAACTTGCAAGAGTGACACTGATATTTAACTTCAATGCTAAATGCAGATCGTCAACAGGTATAACTCCCAAAATCAAGATTGGGTGCTCTATTCCAGCCTGACGTAATTCGAACGCTTCATCCAGGTTTGAAACACAAAAACCTGCTACTTGGCTCGCTAACCGTCGAGCTACTGCAACAGCACCATGTCCATAAGCATTTGCTTTAATAACTGCAAATGCCTGTGTCTTTCTAGGCAAAGGTTCAATCACTTGTTCAAGATTAGCTGCTATAGCATCTAATTGAACCTCAATATAACTGGGTCGATGGTCACTTTCAATCATTATTTTCCTCCAAAATCACGCTTGCTTGCACAAATTCTCCAGAATGACTAATGCTCAGCCAAATTTTTCCACTAAACGGACTCTTCGCAATGTAGGGAGCCCCTTGGCGATTATTTAATACTTCAATATCTTGAAAACCCACTATTCCAATACCGACTCCTAATGCCTTAGAAAATGCTTCTTTGACAGCCCAACGACCAGCCAAATATTCCAACTGTCGTCGTCCTTGCAAATCCTGATAGCGTTCAAATTCTTTTGCAGTCAGTACTTTTTTGGGGAACCCCTGATGTTTTTCGCGAGCACGCTCGATAGCCTTTATATCTTGAAGGTCAATCCCATGTCCAACAATCATGAATCGTGCTCCTTCTTTATACAATATTTTAAATACTTCAAAAGACTGGACAGCCGTCCAGTCCTTCATTCATCCCTAGACCTTGTATTCACCGGTCATACTTCCATCTTAGACCTAGTTTTTAAGTCAGTCATCGTTCGTTTTTTCAAAATACAGGAGTATTCCAGTCAAAAAACTGCCTTGATGAGCGAAAACTATTTCTTAAATAAAAGCAGATTACTTGTGAATACAAGTTCTTATTTACGGCCGTGACAATTTTTAAATTTCTTACCAGACTGACATGGACATGGATCATTCCGATCAACACCTTCAAATGAAACAGCATCTTTAGTTTGGACAGGTTGGTTTGGCATAATGTTCTTAACTGCCGTTGTACGTGATTCTTGTACTGAGCGTTCCCGTTCAATATTGTCATGAATCTGCGCTTTCATCATGAGTCGTGTAACTTCAAACTCAATTGCACCAATCATATCATTAAACATATTAAATGATTCTGACTGGTATTCGACGATTGGATTATTCTGAGCATATCCACGTAAGCTTACTGCATTGCGTAACTGATCCATCGCATCAATATGATCTGTCCATTTATTGTCTACAACACGTAGAATGAGTACCTTCTGGAATTCGCGAATTCGATCTTCATCACGAAGCTTCTTCACTTGTGAATCATAGACTCTCAAAGCTAGTTCATACAATTCATCAATGATTTCTTTTTTATTCATTGGTTTAAAGGATTCCGCATGCAATGTACCATCTTCAACCAATGTTGTATGAGCAAACTTAATAATCCCATCAATGGCTTCATCTTTTGAACCCAAGAAATGACCTTCCACTTGACGCTCAATGGTCCGCTTCATCATTGCCTTGATTTCAGGTGCCAAATCACGATCCGCTGTAATCACATCTTGACGTTGTTTGTAGATGATTTCACGTTGTTCACGCATAACGTCATCATATTGTAGAACTTGTTTACGTGAATCGTAGTTATTTCCTTCTACACGTTTCTGTGCTGATTCAACTTGACGTGTGAGCATTTTCGATTTGATTACAGACTCTTCTTCTGAAAGGTTCATACGTTCCATAAACACCTTGATCCGTTCTGAACCAAAACGTTTCATCAAATCATCTTCGAGTGATAAGTAGAACTGAGATTCCCCTGGATCACCCTGACGACCTGAACGTCCACGAAGCTGATTATCAATACGGCGACTCTCATGACGTTCTGTACCAATCACACATAGTCCACCTAATTCTCGCACACCAGGACCTAACTTAATATCTGTACCACGTCCAGCCATGTTTGTTGCAATCGTAACAGCTCCACGCTGACCAGCATTCATGATGATTTGGGCCTCGCGATAATGGTTTTTAGCATTCAATACCTCATGCGGAACGCCTGCAGCAACTAATTTTTGTGAAATCAAATCAGATGTTTCAACCGAAACTGTACCAACCAGTACTGGTTGACCTTTTTCATAACGGCGCTTCACATCAGCGATAACGGCGTTGAATTTGTACTCTAAGCTTGGATACAGCAAATCTTCATGGTCAACACGAGCAATAGGTCGGTTTGTTGGAATTGGTACAACACGGATATTATAGACTTCACGAAACTCTTCTTCTTCTGTCTTACCTGTACCCGTCATACCTGCCAATTTTTTATACATACGGAAGAGGTTTTGGTAGGTGATCGAAGCACTGGTTTTCGATTCATTTTGAACAGGCACACCCTCTTTAGCTTCGATTGCTTGGTGTAGACCATCAGAATAGCGACGACCTTCCATAGTACGTCCTGTAAATGGATCGATAATCATGACTTCTTGATCTTCATTTACCAAATAATCAACATCATAGGTCATGATGTAATTAGCACGAAGGGCATTGTCTAAGAAGTGAGTGATGGCTACATTTTCAATATCATATAGATTATTTAATTTGAAGAATTTTTCAGCCTTATCAATACCTGTATCAGATAAACCAATTGTTTTTGAAGGAACGTCAATAATATAGTCTTCCTTATCCAATGATTTAACCAAGTTATCCGCCAAGAAATATAATTGATTTGTTTCAGAACCTTGAGGACCAGAAACAATCAGAGGAGTACGAGCTTCGTCAATCAGGATAGAGTCCACTTCATCGATCAAGGCATAGTTTAATGGACGTTGCACCATATCTTCTGCACGAACGACCATATTATCTCTAAGGTAATCAAAACCGATTTCTGAGTTGGTAGAGTAGGTAATATCGCAGTTATAGGCTTCACGTTTTTCTAGCGGTGATTTAGCTGCCAGGTTAATTCCGACTGATAGTCCAAGCCAAGAATATAACTCACCCATTTCGGTCGCATCACGGGTTGTCAAATATTCATTTACCGTAACTACGTGAACACCTTTTCCTGAAAGGGCGTTCAAATAAACAGGCATAGTCGCAGTCAACGTTTTTCCTTCACCAGTACGCATTTCTGGTACATCACCATTGTGAAGAACAATCCCCCCCATAACCTGAACTTTATATGGATAAAGACCTAATACACGTCTAGCTCCTTCTCGAACAACTGCATACGCTTCATACAAAAGGTCATCTAAGGTTTCTCCCTTGCTGTAACGTTCTTTAAATTCAGTAGTTTTTGCTTGCAATTGCTCGTCACTGAGCGCAGCCATTTCATCAGCATAAGAAAATACTCTGTCTGCCATTTTTTCAAGTTTTCTTTGCTCTCCCTTGTCATTTTCAATGAGAGAACGAAGCACATTTGTTACCATACTATTCATCCTATTTTCTCGTTTTAGTTCAATAATACATTATACCTTGAATATGCTGTTTTGGCAAGAATACGGCTAAAAGTCAATCAAATAAAGAGAGTTTATGAAAACCAATAAAAATAATAAAAGAAAAATAAGTTCATAACACAACATTTCAAAGTTTTTTAACTATCCTAACACCTGCCTATCTAAATGTGTAAAATTTTAATATTGAAATACTTGTACTTGGGAAAGTCACTTACATTTTTTGCATGCCTTAAAATGGGGAAACTAACTTTCACATTCTATATAGAATATCCAGTCACTAATACTCAATGAAAATCAGGTCAACAAGTTCTATTTTAAATTTCGAAGAGTATAAGATTTATCTTTCCAATATAACTTCTTATTCTGAAAAAAAGCAACCCTTTCATTAACAGGGTTGCCATTTCAACTTTTCTCACTTTTATTTTTCAGATACTTTTCTTGCTAAGGCAAAATTACCAAGAGTTGCAGAACCATTTTCAGCAACAGCTGGCGTTACGATATATTCTTTGACATCTGGTGTTGGGAGATAATTGTTCATCAAACCGACAAACTTCTCACGTACACGATTAAGCATGTGCTCTTGAGCCATAACTCCTCCACCAAATACAATTACTTGCGGACGATAAAGCAAGGTTGCCTGTACGGCTGCTTGAGCAATGTAGTAAGCCTGCACATCCCAAACTTCTGAATTCAACTCTATCAATTCACCTCGAATACCTGTCCGTCCTTCAAGTGAAGGACCTGCTGCTAAGCCTTCCAAACACCCATTGTGGAATGGGCATATTCCCTTAAATTCATTTTTAACATCGTAAGGGTGTAAGGCAACGTAAGTATGACCAGCTTCAGTATGACCCAAGCCACCTATAAACTCACCATTCTGAATAGCACCTGCCCCAATACCTGTACCGATTGTATAGTAAACTAAGCTCTTTACCCCTTTACGAACCAGGGTTTCACCAAAAGCTGATGAATTCACATCTGTCGTGAAGTAGAATGGAATATTAAATTCCTTAGCAATCAGACCAAGTAAATCAATATTTGACCAATGAGGTTTTGGAGTTGAAGTTATGTATCCATATGTCGACGAGTTTTGATCAATATCAATTGGACCAAATGAACCTATCGCAATACCTGCCAAACGATCTTCATAGCGTTTGAAGAATTCGACTGTTCGTTCAATCGTTTCATAAGGAGTTGTCGTAGGAAATTGCGTTTTTTCAACAACTTGGAATTGTTCATCTCCTACGGCACAAACAAACTTTGTACCACCTGCTTCCAAGCTACCATATAATTTTGTCATGTGATGTTCTCCAATAATTTTATCACTAGTATTATACCATAGAAACAAACAGAGGAAAAAGGCTATTCCACCTTTTTCCTACTCTATGTTCAATAAAATGATGATTCCTTAAAATCGGTTCACGATTCTTATTTAGCTACTTTCAAGAAGTCTGCTCCATGAGCGATTGTTCCTTCAGCAAGTGGTGAAACTTCAGCAAAGTCTGCTGTATTTGTTACGATTATCATCGTAGTATCATCTAGACCTGCTTCAGCAATTTTCGCAGCATCGAATTTAGCGATTGGAGTACCAGCTTTTACTTTATCGCCAGCTGCTACTAATTTTTCAAATCCGTTACCGTTCATTGAAACAGTGTCAATACCAATGTGGATAAGAATTTCAGCACCAGAAGCTGTTTTCAATCCGTAAGCATGACCTGTTTCAAAAGCAATTGTTACTTCTGCATCTGCTGGTGCATAAACAACACCCTCAGAAGGTTTAACAGCCAAACCTTTACCCATAGCTCCTGATGAGAAGACTGGGTCATTAACATTTTCAAGGGCAACAACGTCACCTGAAAGTGGAGATACAAGAGTTTCTTCAGCTACAAGTCCTGTTTCTGCTTCTTCAAGCGTTTCAGCTGTTTCTTGTGCTGAAGCACTAGGCTTTTTTACTTCTTTCTCCTCATCTTCAAAACCGAAGAGGTAAGTAAGAGCAAAACCAAGAGCAAATGATACTGCTACCATAAGGAAGTATTGTGGTAATTGACCGTCAACATATAGAAGTGTACCTGGAATAATAGTAATACCGAAACCATTACCAGCAAGGCCAAGAAGAGATGCTACAGCACCACCGATTGCTCCTGCAATAAGAGACAAGAAGAATGGTTTACGGAAACGTAAGTTCACACCGAAAATAGCAGGCTCAGTAATACCAAGGAAGGCAGAAAGAGCAGCTGGGAAAGCAAGAGCTTTCAATTTAGGATTTTTAGTTTTAACACCGACCGCTACTGTAGCAGCACCTTGTGCTGTCATAGCTGCAGTGATGATAGCGTTGAATGGGTTAGCACCAGTGTTTGCTACCAATTGTGATTCAAGCAAGTTGAAGATATGGTGTACACCTGATACGACGATAATTTGGTGTACCCCACCAATAAGGAGACCGCCTAAACCGAAAGGTAATGAAAGGAGTGCTTCTGTCGCATAAAGAATATATTGTTCAACAACGTGGAAGACTGGGCCAATCACAAAGAGACCAAGTACAGACATTACAAGGAGCGTAATGAACGGTGTCAACAATAGATCGAGAACTTCAGGAACAATCTTACGAACCCATTTTTCAAATTGAGCACCAATAATACCGATGATAAAGGCTGGCAGAACAGAACCTTGTAAACCTACAACAGGGATGAAACCAAAGAAGATTTGTGGAGTTACATCACCACCTGAAGCAACAGCCCAAGCGTTAGGCAAAGATCCTGAAATCAACATCATACCAAGCACAAGACCAATTGTTTGGTTACCACCGAACACACGGAAGGTTGACCATACAACCAAGGCTGGCAAGATGATAAAGGCTGTATCTGTTAAGATTTGAGTATAAGTAATGAAATCAGCATTCCATTCTGTAACTCCAAGTGCAGTCATGATTGCTTCTTGAGTCAAAAGACCACGAAGACCCATGAAGAGACCTGTTGCTACAATTGCAGGAATGATTGGAACAAAAACGTCACCGAAAGTACGGATCGCACGTTGAAAAGCATTACCTTGTTTAGCAGCTTCAGCTTTTTGCTCACCAGTAGTCGCTGTTGGCAAACCAAGGGCAACCACTTCATCGTAGATTCTGTTTACTGTACCAGTCCCAAAGATGATTTGGTATTGACCAGAGTTGAAGAAAGCACCTTGTACTTTTTCGATGTCTTCTACTGTATCCTTGTCGATTTTTCCTTCATCAACAACCATAACACGAAGGCGAGTCGCACAGTGGGCAACGCTACGTACGTTTTCGCGTCCGCCAAGAGCGTCAATGACTTTTTTTGCAATTTCTGTATTGTTCATCTTGCAAAAATCTCCTTATAAATATTTTTTGTTTTTGAAAGTGTTTTCAAACTTTCGATGCTTTAATTATATCATTTTCTAGCTATATGTCAAACGTTTATCATATTTTTTTTGAATTTGTTAAAACCACTGTTAAAACTTGATTTTTTACAAGAAAACGTTTACTATATTAATTGAAAAATAGAATTTTGGAGAAAATTATGGCATTCACAACTGAGGAACGTTACAGAGCTTACGCTGACTGGACACCCGAATACATTGAAAAAATTAAAAAGAATACTGAAAGTTCACCTTGGAGGACCAACTTCCATATCGAAACACCGCATGGACTCTTGAACGATCCCAATGGGTTCTCTTATTTCAATGGAAAATGGACTTTGTTTTATCAATACTTTCCTTTTGGTGCAGCCCACGGTCTAAAATCATGGGTACATGCTGAATCAACCGATCTGGTTCATTTTGAAGAAACAGGTACTGTTCTTTATCCAGATACTCCTTTAGACAGTCACGGTGCCTACTCTGGCTCTGCCATGGAATTTGGCGACAAGCTCTTCCTCTTCTATACTGGAAATGTCCGCGATAAAAATTGGGTTCGCCATCCATACCAAATCGGTGCCTTGATGGACAAGGACGGTAAAATTGAAAAGATTGATAAAGTCTTGATTGAGCAACCAGAAGATACCACCGACCATTTCCGCGATCCACAAATTTTCAACTATAAAGGGCAATATTACGCTATCGTCGGTGGACAAAATCTGGATAAAAAAGGAATTGTCAAACTTTATAAAGCTGAAAAAAACGACTACCTCAACTGGTCCTATGTTGGTGACCTAGATTTTTCCAATGATATGACGGCTTATATGATGGAATGTCCGAATATTGCTTTTGTTGGTGAGCAACCCATCCTACTTTACTGTCCTCAAGGCTTGGACAAAAAAGTGTTGGACTACGGCAATATCTATCCAAATATGTACAAGATTGGTCAGAGTTTCGATCCTGAAACAGCTACTATTGTAGAACCAGGTGAATTGACCAATTTGGACTATGGTTTTGAGTGCTACGCAACCCAGGTCTTTAATGCACCGGACGGTCGCACACTCTCTGTAAGCTGGTTGGCTCTTCCTGATGTGGAATACCCAACAGATGCTTATGACTACCAAGGCTGTCTGTCATTGGTTAAAGAATTAACCATCAAGGACGGTAAGCTCTACCAATATCCAGTCGATGCTATTACCAGTCTTCGTAAAGAAGCTCAGCCGTTTTCAGCCCAAAAAGAAACCAATAATGTTTACGAATTGGAACTTGATTTTTCAGCGGGCACGAAGCACGAAATCGTATTGTTCGCAAATGAAGAAGAAAAAGGCTTGGTCTTGTCTGTAGACACTGAACAAGGCCAGATTACATTAGACCGTGGCAACTGTGGTCAGCCATTTGCTTTGGACTTTGGGACAACTCGTTCATGTGAAATTGAGCCTGGAGCAATAACTGCAAATATCTTCATCGATAAGTCAGTCTTTGAAATTTTTATTAATAAAGGAGAAAAAGTATTTTCTGGTCGCGTCTTCCCAGATGCCGATCAAAATGGAATTGTCATCCGAACAGGGGCACCGACTGGAACCTACTATCACTTAGATTATGGTCGCAAAACTAACTGATGTAGCACAGTTAGCTGGGGTTAGCCCCACCACTGTCTCACGCGTTATCAATAAAAAAGGATACCTATCTGAAAAAACCATTCGCAATGTCGAGGAAGCCATGCGTGAACTAGGTTACAAACCGAACAACCTGGCACGTAGCTTACAAGGTAAATCCGCAAAATTAGTTGGTCTCATCTTTCCAACCATCAACAATATTTTCTATTCTGAGCTAATAGGACATCTAGAAAAAGAACTTTTTGATCGAGGTTATAAAACCATTATTTGTAATAGCCAACATGAATCCGATAAGGAACGTGAATATCTAGAAATGCTAGCAGCAAACCAAGTTGATGGTATTATTTCAGGCAGTCACAATTTGGGAATTCAAGACTACGATCGTGTCGTCGCACCAATTATTGCTTTTGACCGCAACCTCTCTCCTTCCATTCCCATTGTCTCCTCCGATAATTTGGCTGGCGGGATATTAGCTGCCCAAACCTTACAAAAAGCGGGATGTCACAATCCATTAATGATCACGGGAAATGACGACTCTAATTCTCCAACTGGACTACGACAATTGGGCTTCACTTCTATTTTAGATGAAGCTAAAGTTTTTAAAATCGCAAGCGACTTATCCCCAGTAAGAAAAGAAATGGAGATTCGCTCAATACTTGAAAAATACAAACCAGATGGCATTTTTGTTTCCGGCGATGCGACAGCTATGCTGGTTTGGAATGTGGCTCGTTCTTTAAAATTATCCATTCCAGAGGATATCAAATTAATTGGTTATGACGGTACGAGCTTTATTGAGAGTTATTATCCTCAATTAACAACCATCAAACAGCCATTGGTCGAGATCGCACGGTTGTTAGTCGATTTACTGATTGATAAGATTGAGGGAAAGAAACTCCCAAAAACAGACTATATTTTACCAATCACCCTTTTAGCTGGCGCGAGTGTATAAAAAAGACTGTACTTGAGTTGACATCAAGTACAGTCTTTTTCACTTTTCATTCTACAATAAAAGAAGAAACCTTATTTATCTTCTTCTTTTATAAACTGGCTTAGTACACCGTTGACAAATTTAGCAGATGCATCATCTGAAAATTCTTTGGCTAGTTCAACTGCTTCATTGACTGCAACACGACCTGGCGTTTCTTCAAAATATAAAATTTCAAATAATCCTAATCGCATGATATTCTTATCAATTAAAGTCAAACGATCCAAGGTCCAGCCTGATTTTAGTCGAGTGGATAATTCTTTATCCAACTCCTCACGATAATCCGCTACACCATTAACAAGATTAAGAAGGAAAAGTGGAATTTCAATTCCTTCTTGCTCATCTTCTTTATCATAAAGGTAAGAAAACTGAGCAGCTTGAACGGGTTCTTGTCCAAATTCAAGCGATACGATTGCCTGCAATGCACATTTCCGCAAGGCATGTCTATTATTCTTCATCAAGGAAATCCTCTCCGAATAAATCTTTCAATGCTGGTTTTGGTGTCTTATCAGGAACAATGCCATTGACATGGATATTGACAGCATCAACTTGTACATCTGCATAATTAAGAACTGCTGTTTTAACAGCACGTTGAATATCCATAGATACGGCAGGTACATTGACACCATACTCTAAATAAACATAAATATCTGCAGTTACTCGACCTTCTTCATCCGTCTCAAGGTAAATTCCTTTATTTAGAGATGTTTTCGACCAGCTATCCGCTACTCTTTTGTTCTGGAGGGAATGTACCCCATCCACTTTAGCGGCAGCAATGCCTGTAATTACTTCAAGAACGCGTGGCGCAATAACAATTTCGCCCTGATATTCTACTGTCATAGGCTCTCCTTTCCTAAGAGGAAACGCTTAAGCGCGTGAAACGTAAGTTCCCTCTGCTGTATTAATAACAAGTTTTTGACCTGCTTCAATAAAATCTGGTACGTTAACAACAAGACCAGTCTCCATAGTCGCTGGCTTACCAGAACCTGTCACTGTTGCACCTTTGATAGATGGTTGTGTTTCAGCAACAACCAATTCAACAGTTGTTGGGACAGTGACACCAATCACTTCTGTTCCATAGAATTGAATTTTTACATCTGAGTTTTCTAACATGTATAGTAATTCTTCTTGGATTGTAGCTACTGGAATTTCATATTGATCATACGTTTCAGTGTTCATGAAATAAGCAGTGTCATCCATTTGGTAAAGATATTGAGCTGGAACAGTCTCGATAATAGCTTGTTCAAATTTTTCATCGGGACGGTAAGTAGTATCGAAAGTAGATCCTGTACGCACATCGCGCAATTTCATACGCATGATGGTGTTGCCTTTACCAGGCTTGTGATGACTTGCTTCCAAGACCTTAATCAACTTACCTTCGGCTTCAAAGGTCATACCTGCTCTAAGTTTACTTGCTTCAATCATTTGAATGTTTACCTCTTAAAAATAATTTATTCGTTTTATTTTACCACAAATCAGCAAATTTCTCAAATGACAATCAATTCTTTTGGAGCTAGCGTCAAAACTTCACACCCTGTTTCAGTGATTAATAAGTCATCTTCGATCCGAACACCATATTTGTCATCCAAATAGATTCCAGGCTCATCCGTCAAGACCATACCTGCCTTGATGGCTTCGTCAGATTTTCCAAAATACGGATACTCATGAATATCCAGACCGATACCGTGACCGATGCCATGTGTAAAGTTGGCTCCGTACCCCGCCGTATTGATAATCTCACGAGGAATAGCATCAAACTCGCGGTAGGTGACACCTTCCTTGGCCTGCTCAATTAAAGCCTTGTTGGCACGCAAGACCACATCATAAATCTCACGCTCTTGATCTGTCACATGACCGATATGGATGGTCCGCGTCATATCACTAACATAATGCTGATAATAGCAACCAAAATCCAGCGTCAAGGTCTCACCAGTTTGGATAACCTTTTCAGACGCTCTTCCATGAGGCATAGCAGAGCGGTAGCCAGATGCCACGATGAACTCAAATGATGCCCCTTCTGCACCGAGTTGACGCATGCGGTGGTCAAGAAAATGATTGACGTCCATCTCGGTCGTCTGACCTGGTTTGATAATGTCAAGAACATCAATAAAAGCCTGATCCGAAATTTGACATGCACGGCGAATGGTCGCAATCTCCGTCTCATCCTTGATCATGCGCAAATCCTCGATAAAATTAGACATGGCAACCAATTGGTAATCCGCAAAGAGGGCAGACAATCCTTGGTAAAAACCATAGGTCACCTGACTGTCAAAGCCAATCTTGGTAAGACCATCTTCTTTGATGATTTTAGCAATTTCTTCCAAGGCCTGACGACTTTCAATAATGTCAAAACCTTTTACTGATGCCTTGGCTATCAAGGTATAACGCGAATCAGTCACAAACAAGCGACGCTTGCCACTGATGAAGACAGTCGCCTCTGTCCCCCAAAAACCAGTTAAATAATAAATATTATTTTGCCCTGTCACTAAGATTCCATCAACCTCTGATTGAGCTAATTTTGCTTCAAATTTCCCAAGTCTTTTTTGCATTCTACACCTCCGAAGATTTTGTAACTATTATAGCAGAAATGAAGATATATAGCAGAAATGAAGATAATTACCAATAAATTCTTAGCAGGACAAGCAAAAAGCCGCTAGAGCGACTTTATAAACTTGCTTATTTCAACTTCATTTTCAGATATTGGCCTGTAAAGCTGGCTGGATTTTGAGCAACTTCTTCTGGTGTTCCTGTCGCGACAACGGTACCGCCACCGACACCACCTTCTGGCCCCATGTCGATAATGTAGTCTGCTGTTTTGATCACATCCAGATTGTGCTCAATGACCAGAACAGTATTACCATCATCAACAAAACGAGCTAAAACCTTTAACAATTGAGCAATGTCTTCGGTATGTAGGCCAGTCGTTGGCTCATCCAAAATATAGAGAGATTTACCAGTTGATCGCTTGTGAAGCTCAGATGCCAATTTCATCCGTTGGGCTTCACCACCTGACAGGGTTGTCGCAGGTTGTCCAAGAGTAACATAGCCCAATCCCACATCTTTAATGGTGCGGAGCTTCCGTTCAATTTTTGGAATATGTTTAAAGAATTCCACCGCATCATTGACCGTCATATCAAGGACCTGAGCAATATTTTTCTCCTTGTAGTGTACTTCCAAGGTTTCAGAATTATAGCGTTGACCATGGCAGACCTCACATGGGACAAATACGTCTGGAAGGAAGTGCATTTCGATCTTGATGATTCCGTCGCCCGAGCAGGCCTCACAGCGCCCACCCTTGACGTTAAAGGAGAAGCGTCCCTTCTTGTAGCCACGGATTTTGGCTTCATTGGTCTGAGCAAAGAGGTCACGAATATCGTCAAAAACACCTGTGTAGGTAGCAGGGTTGGAACGCGGTGTTCGTCCAATCGGGCTTTGGTCAATGTCAATCAGGCGATCCACATGTTCAATTCCAGAAATGGACTTGAACTTGCCTGGCTTGTCCGAATTGCGATTGAGTTTCTGTGCAATAGCTTTTTTCAAAATGGAATTGACCAGAGTTGACTTACCAGAGCCAGACACTCCTGTCACCGCCACAAATTTTCCAAGTGGGAAACGGACCGTTACATCTTGCAAGTTGTTTTCCTTGGCACCTATCACCTCTAAGAAACGACCATTTCCAACACGACGCTCTAAAGGAACTGGAATTTGGCGCTTCCCAGAAAGGTACTGGCCTGTAATAGACTTTTTATTTTTAGCAACTTGATCCGGAGTCCCGGAAGCAACAACTTCTCCACCAAACACACCAGCACCAGGTCCAATATCGATTAACCAATCTGCCTCACGCATAGTGTCCTCATCATGCTCCACCACAATCAATGTATTGCCCAAATCACGCATTTTCTTAAGACTAGCAATCAGACGGTCATTGTCCCGCTGGTGCAGACCAATTGACGGCTCATCCAAGATGTAAAGGACACCAGACAGGTTTGATCCAATCTGAGTCGCCAAACGAATACGCTGACTCTCACCACCTGATAGAGTTCCAGCTGCTCGGGACAGCGTCAGGTAGTTAAGACCAACGTTGTTGAGGAAGGTCAGGCGATCCTTGATTTCCTTGACAATAGGAGTAGCAATCATCGCTTCATTTTCAGACAAGGTCAGATTTTCAATGACTTGCAAATGATCCGCTACGGACAAGTCAGACAACTGCCCGATATGAAGTCCCTGCTCGCCACCGACTTTAACAGAAAGGGCTTGGTCATTGAGGCGATAGCCGTGGCAAGTCCCACAGGTCAATTCATTCATGTAAGTCTTCATGACTGTCCGTGTATAATCACTATTGGTTTCACGGTAGCGGCGGTTTATATTAGTAATCAAGCCTTCAAATGGAATATCAATATCCCGCACCCCACCAAATTCATTTTCATAGTGGAAATGGAATTCCTTCCCATCAGAGCCGTTGAAAATCAGATTTTTTTCAACCTCAGTTAGCTGCTCGAATGGCGTATCCATATCTATCCCAAAGTGATTCATGGCCTGCTCCAACATTTGAGGATAATAATTCGATGAAATTGGATTCCAAGGGGCTAAAGCACCTTCACGCAAGGTCTTGCTGGCATCTGGGACTATCAAATCTGTATCCACTTCGAGCTTCATGCCAAGTCCATCACAATCACTACAAGACCCAAAAGGCGCATTGAAGGAGAAAAGACGTGGTTCTAACTCTGGCACCGTAAAACCACAAACTGGACAGGCATAGTATTCGGAGAATAGCATTTCCTTGTCGTCCATGGTATCGATGATAACATAGCCGTCCGCAATTCGAAGTGCCGCCTCAACCGAATCAAACAAGCGAGAACGAATGCCCTCTTTGATGACAATCCGATCGACTACAACCTCAATATTATGTGCCTTACTCTTTGACAACTCAGGAACTTCCGACACATCATAGACATCTCCATTGACACGGACCCGAACATAGCCATCCTTCTGAATTTTTTCAAAAATTGTCTTATGTTGCCCTTTTTTCTTACGTACAATCGGCGCCAAGATTTGTAACCGCTGGCGTTCAGGCAATTCCAAAACCTCATCAACAATTTGTTCTACTGAAGATGCCGCAATTGTACCGTGACCATTGATACAGTAAGGCACCCCAACACGCGCATAGAGCAAACGGAGATAATCATTGATTTCCGTAGCCGTCCCCACTGTCGAGCGTGGGTTACGCGAGGTTGTTTTTTGGTCTATGGAAATAGCAGGGCTAAGACCTTCAATAGAATCGACATCTGGCTTATCCATATTGCCCAAGAACTGACGAGCATAGGCAGACAACGATTCAACATAACGACGTTGACCTTCAGCATACAATGTATCAAAAGCCAAACTCGACTTACCAGAGCCAGATAAACCAGTTACCACCACCAATTTCTCACGCGGAATGGTCACATCAATGTTTTTTAAATTATGGGCACGCGCCCCATGAATCACAATATTTTCTTGCATAATTTAAGATACAGAGCCCGTAAAACGCACGGTGAAAATAGGAAATTTGACGAAGAGCGTTAACGCTCTAGGAGAATTTGTCTTTTTCACACAGCGTTTAGGGCGTGTTCAATTCCTTTCTAGATATAAGTGCGTTAAGAAAGCGAGAAGAAAATAGGAAAATGTGATGTCACTTCGTGACAAAACATTTTGTCTTTTTCTCGACGCTTTTAGCACACGTTCAAATCCTTTCTAAGATACAGAGGGCGTTGTAACAGTCTGGGAGACTGTTGAAATCGGGAAATAGGGAAAACGGAGTTTTCCTCATTACACCAACATTATTAGCCCGTGTTCATATCCTTTCTATATAAAGTGCGTTCACAAGATAACTGGTGACGGTCGATTAACTCCGCGTCACCAGACGAAACTGCCCATGGGCAATTTCTATATCTTGTATTAGCTCGATTTACAAAAAATATCGTTTTGAAAATCTCACGTTTAGAAAAACCGTATAAAAATAGGAGATTGTCGTAGTGTCTACTAGACACAAGAAAATCTTCACTTTACAGCATCCACATCCGTAATCAGCTGAAGCTGATTACGGATGCGTATCTTTTTTGCTAGGTTTTTAGCACGCATTCAAATCCTTTCTAAAGATACAGAGGGCGTTGTAACAGTCTGGGAGAATGTTACAATCGGAAAACAGGGAAAACGCAGTTTTCCTCATTACACCAACATTTTTAGCCCATGTTCATTTCCTTTCTTCAAGGACTTTCATTAGTTGAAAGAGAAAAAGGTTTGGACTAGATTTTTCAATCATTCAACCCCTTAAAAATCCGTATAACTTACTTATTAAACGTCTTCATATTATATCACATTTATTCAGAAAACCTTTCCGTTATGGTACTTTTTTGGTATAATAGAGGTTGCGTTAACGAATCAAATCAAAAGGAGGGCAAAGATATGAAACAGATTTTTCTATCAACAATGACTGATTTAGAAGAAATCCAAACCTTTGAACCAGGGGCTTGGATTAATTTGGTTAACCCCTCCCAGAGCGAATCTATGGAAGTAGCTGAGCACTACAAGATTGACATCGCCGATTTACGGGCTCCACTCGATGCGGAAGAATCTTCTCGTATTACAGTTGAAGATGATTATACATTAATTATCGTAGACGTTCCCATTTTGGAAGAACGGAATAATAAAACCTACTATATCACTATTCCTCTCGGAATCATCTTAACAGATGAAGCAATTATCACCACTTGTTTAGAAGAACTATCATTATTTGAACAATTTATTCATCGTCGCATACGAAATTTCTTTACCTTTATGAAATCTCGTTTTGTTTTCCAAATTCTTTATCGCAATGCCCAGCTATATCTTTCTGCCCTACGTACAATTGACAGAAAGAGCGAAGAAATTGAAAAACAACTGCATGAAGCTACGCGAAATGAAGAACTAATCGTACTGATGGAATTGGAAAAAACAATCGTCTACTTCAAAGCTTCCCTAAAAACCAATGAACGATTGGTTAAAAAACTGGCAAGTTCTACACGCTTACTTCGGAAATATGAAGAAGATGAAGATTTGTTGGAAGATACACTAGTCGAAACGCAACAGGCTATTGAGATGGCAGATATCTATGGTTCCATCTTGAATTCGATGACACATGCCTTTGCTTCCGTTATTTCCAATAACCAGAATACAATCATGAAGACATTGGCTCTCATGACCATTGTTATGTCTATTCCAACCATGGTATTTTCTGCCTACGGTATGAACTTCAAGGATAATATTATCCCATTTAATGATATTCCATATGCATTTTGGTGGATTATCCTATTTGCCTTTGCTATTAGCTTATCACTTACCTTCTACTTCATTCGTAAGAGATGGTTTTAACTTAAGGAGATGAATATGTCATTTACAGAAATCAACGGATTGACGAAGAAAAATCAAGAATTTATACATATTGCTACTAACCAACTGATTAAAGATGGAAAATCGGATAGCGAGATTAAAGAGTTATTAGAAGAGATTCTACCGACTATCATCGAGAATCAAAAAAATGGTATTACTGCACGTAACTTGTATGGGGCACCTAGTGAATGGGCAGCTAGTAAATCTACTTCTGCTAAAGAGAAGAACGACCAAGTAGAATACAATGAAAATCCATGGCTCATGTGGGTCGATTCTAGTTTGCTGATGTTAGCAATTATCGCTGGCGTCAATGGATTGATGAACCTCTTCGGTCAGGGTGCTCAATACGGTCTAGTTACTTTATTAGTCATTGGTTTTGGAGTCGGCGCTGGTATGTACTTTATGTACCACTTCGTTTATAGAGAGCAAATCAAAACTGGTCAACGTCCTAAATTATTGAAGGCCATCGCTTTCCTTGGACTCGCTACCATGGCTTGGTCAGTCGTCTTCATTCTAGCTGCATTGATTCCATCATCACTCAATCCCATTTTACACCCTATTGTTACTATCCTTATCGGAGCAGCAGCATTCGGTATTCGTTATCTTTTGAAAAAGAAATACAATATCCGAAGTGCTATGACACCTGTTCAATAAAAAACAAAGCGATTGGATTCCCCAGTCGCTTTTGTTTATCTATACAGTCCAGCTATCAAATAATCTGATTTTGATTTTCGAAGAGCATGAGCAATCAACCACTGTGCTGAGATGTTGACACAAACTTTGAGAATCGGTGCTGTGCTTGAGCCCAGTCTCAATTCGCTTTCTCATTTTCATGCTCGTGAAAAAACAGTCCATTCTGTCATTGCGCTTTTCACATTTCTATAGCGCAAGCTAAAAAGACCCGTCAGGGTCTTGATTCGCCTTCTAATTTCCGAGCTCATGAAAAAACAGTCCATTCAAGGACTGTTTTTTTACTAATCTTCGTTTACGAATGGCAAAAGAGCCATAACGCGAGCACGTTTGATAGCTGTCGTTACTTTACGTTGGTTCTTAGCTGAAGTTCCAGTTACACGGCGTGGAAGGATTTTTCCACGTTCAGAAATGAAACGGCTAAGAAGCTCAGTATCTTTGTAATCAACAAATTCAATTTTGTTAGCTGCGATATAGTCAACTTTTTTACGGCGTTTGAAACCGCCACGACGTTGTTGAGCCATGTGTGTTCTCCTTTATATTATTAGTTTCAGACCTAGAATGGTAGGTCATCGTCTGATATATCCATTGGATTGTTTGCTCCAAATGGACTTTCTTCTCGAGCGAAGTTCGGTGTAGATTGCGCAGGCGCTTGATAAGGCGAGTTATAATCATTGCCACCAGCAAAGGAATTACCAGCTGAATAACCGCCCCCTTGGCCTTCACGGGCAGTACGGCTTTCCAAAAGTTGGAAACTTTCTGCAACTACCTCTGTAACGTAGACACGTTGTCCCTGTTGGTTATCATAGCTACGAGTCTGAATACGACCTGTAACACCAATCAGCGCACCTTTTTTAGCCCAATTCGCCAAATTTTCAGCTTGTTGGCGCCAAATGACTACGTTAATAAAGTCCGCTTCCCGTTCACCATTTTGATTTTTAAAATTGCGGTTAACCGCCAAGGTAAAAGTCGCAACAGCCTGGTTAGACGGAGTATAACGAAGTTCTGCATCACGGGTCATGCGACCAACCAATACTACATTATTAATCATACAATACCTTCTTACGCGTCAAGTTTGACAATCATGTGACGAAGAATATCGCCGTTGATTTTTGACAAACGGTCAAACTCTTTAAGAGCTACATCGTTGTTTGCTTCAACGTTAACGATGTGGTACAAACCTTCGCGGAAATCTTTGATTTCGTATGCAAGGCGACGTTTTTCCCATACTTTTGATTCAACGATAGTTGCACCGTTGTCAGTCAAGATAGAGTCAAAGCGTGCTACCAAAGCGTTTTTAGCTTCTTCTTCAATGTTTGGACGAATAATATAAAGAATTTCGTATTTAGCCATTGATATGTTCCTCCTTTTGGTCTAATGACTCATGGTCTAGCCACGAGTAAGTGAGGGATACTCACAGAAAATAATTATACCATAATATAGAAAATGTGCAAGTAAAAATACTTTACTGAAAACAATTTCACACTCAATAATCTATGTAACAATCGCTTTTGCGACTTCTTCTGTTGTCA